>Ga0208375_1000609_pt1 | contig 49774 bp, 54 predicted proteins | sample RifOxyD1_FD_184038 | JGI IMG/M metagenome (GOLD analysis project Ga0208375, IMG submission 184038) | Soil microbial communities from Rifle, Colorado - Rifle Oxygen_injection D1 (SPAdes) | ecosystem: Environmental > Terrestrial > Deep subsurface > Rock core/Sediment | place: Rifle, Colorado... | reverse complement strand
TTTCCGACAAACCGGGCGGGACTGTCGGTCACCAGCTTGATCTGTTCTCGCCGGATGACGGGATTTATGAATATTTCGTATTGCAGACAAACAAACGGATACAACCCAAAAACCTGCTTGAGTTCTACAACGGGCGCTGTGCCATGGAACATCAGATTGCCGAGATCAAGGGTGAGTTTGCCTTTGATGTGGTGCCAACCCGGGATTATCAGGGCAACTCGGCACACCAACTGATTTCAGTGCTGGCTCACAACCTTGTCCGGAATTTTCAAATTGATACCGCTATTGCAAAAAAACGTCCCGCAAGTCCGAAACGAACAAATATATTTGAATTTCTTTCTCTCAAGACCATCAGATTCGAGATGGTTGCCGTGGCGGGGCGCATGCTGAATGTCGCAGGTGCGAAAATCCTGCGCATGAATCAAAATATTGCCCGACAAGACGTTTTCAGCAGTGTCGCTGGCGCCATCGACCGGATGGCTGCCTGATTTTAAGCCAGATTTTTTGTCGCGTTTAGGCTAAAGCACACCAAAAAGCACAGCCGTGGATTCATCCTGTGGTGAAGCTGGCTCGGCACGCAGACCAAAGTCCGCATGAATCTGGCCATGGTCATAAACCATTTTCACCTCTACAGCACCCGAGAGGGGCAGAAGCGCAGCGGAGCCCTATGTTGTTGTTCGTATTCGCTGGGGCGTTGTTCAAATTGAGGATGAACCGCCCATTCTGGGCACCATTGTTCCAATTGCCCCCGCCAATCGCGCCGCGAGACGCGCGGGCGGACACTTGGATGAACTCAGGCTTGATCAATCAATCCCAGAGCCGCCTTTTTTTTGCAATGAGTTTTTGAATGACTTATTGAACATTTCCATCACAGCATCCACCACCGGCAGACGTGGCACCACGCGCTCGAACGCCGCACGCACAAGAATTTCCTTGAGATCGTCCCTGCCGCCAGCATGTCCCTTGCTTTTTAACCTGTTTGAAACAAGCCCTATGTGCCCGAAGTATGAATTCAAGCGTTTGATTTTGGTCCCAAGCGGCGCCCCTGCCAAGAGCCTTTTACGGAATCTCCTGAGACTTCTTCCTCGCACGGATATGCCCCAAGGATATGTGCGGTAGCCGACAAAAGATATTCCGTCACGTGCGGCACCGATCAGGGTTTTATGCGGATGGAATCTGAGCTTGAGCTGTTCCCTGCCAAATTCTTCTATCTCCTGCCGCCAACGCACGAGCTGTTCGCGAGAATCCGAAAAAAACAACACATCGTCCATGTATCTCAAAAAGTACGGCACACGAAGAACACGTTTTACAAACTGGTCCAAACGGTCAAGATATACGTTGGCAAAAAGTTGGCTTGTCAAATTACCAATGGGAATTCCAACGGTGCCTGGAGCGTTCATGATGAGTGTTTTTATGAGAGCAAGCAGTCGCATATCACCGATCCGGCATTGCAAGATCGAAAAAAGCACTTCCCTGTTTATGGAAGCAAAAAAACTTTTTACATCCATCTTTAGAAAATAGAGCGCAGGACGCTCGCCGATCCAGTTCCTTAAAGTACTTACCGCCGCATGCGTGCCCCTGCCAGTGCGGCAGGCGTAACTGTGATAATAAAACGACGGATCATAAAGCGGCTCCAGCACCTCGTGAATGGCATGATGGACCACGCGATCACGAAACGGTGCCGCTTCTATAAGCCGCCGCTTTGGCTCGTTCACATAAAACGCCCTGTACGTGCCCCATTCATAGGTCCCACGCAACAACTCATCGCGTATGACAAGAATATTTGCTTCAAGCGAAACATGAAATTCCATGGCCGCGCGTTGCATGCACTTCCCCCGAGCAGCCCTGAAGTAACTCCGGCGCAACCGCTCAAATGTTGCAAAGCCCTTCCAGAGATTATCAACCCGCTTTTTTGGTGGCATGTGCCCATCCCGAAAGCATACGACTTATTTCATCGAGTTTTTCCGAATACATTTCGAGATGGCTGACGCTGACAAGCTTTAGTTCCGCCGCGACACGCATCAAAAGACGCAGGGATTCGACCCTGATGCTGGCTTCAAGAATGTGCTGCGCCCTTTGCGGCTTGTCGAGATTGGCGCGCAGGACATAAAACACGCAGTCCATCGAGATGTTTTCAATCTTTTGGGCTATCGTGAACCGGTATGGTTTTGGAAATTTCCGGAGGCTCGGCTGGATTTCTACCAGCCATTTTTCCAGCCTGATGAGCACCAGCAGTTTTTGGTTCGGGCTTTTTCCCGTAAGAACGTTCTCCATATTTTATTGCTCCAAATGATTCGACCTTCCTGACCGCGCCAGAAATCCCCGGCAGGACTTGGTCGAGAATTCTACCGTTCAAATCTTCAAATTCAGTTTGCAAAGCCGGATGTGTGATGCGCGCAAGCTCAAGCGATTGCCACAGTCGCGATACAAATATACGCGCCTGCCGGTAATGATCAGCCTTCAAGCGCGGGGCAAACTCAAAATATCCAGCTACAATGCTGTAGATTGCAGCATCAGCAAGCATGAGCGGCTTTAGTGACAAGGGACGCGGCAGGGCGTCGATTTTTAGCCTGAGCGCCATTAATTTTTGATACGGGCCGAATTCGCCGGGCGATATTCCCTTTTTACGCGGCTTTTTATTATTTAACGCTTGTTTAATGGCGCGTTTTTTTAACTCAGCTTCGGGGGGGGTGGGCACCAAATTCTTCAATAATCCCGCAGCCTTAAGTGACTCAAAACAACAAACCAATCCCTACCCCTCTTTTTGCCCTGTATCCTGCCCTTGGCAAGATAGTACCGCAGCGTTCTTTCTGGAACCTGCGTGAGCGCGGAGCATTCGGTGATTGAGATGTATTCGGGATTCATCAGATAAAAACAAGTACAGTGACAGACATTTTATGCCAAGAAAAAAAACACTTAACCAAGTATTTCTAGAAACCGTGCCGGTGGAATTATTTTGATATTATGAAATGACCTCATTGACAAAAGATGCTGCCAGTCACCAGTAACAAGATACTTGGCTTTTCCCATCAATGCTGTTTCAAGAATAAGATTATCGGCATGTTGATTCGGAATTAATTTTATCGATCCAACCGGTTCATACACATCAGCAACCTGCGATATCCTGAAACATATTTTTTTCGCAAATCTGGCATTGACACCAAACTTGAAAATCAAGTTTTTTTCCATCTCCATCAGTATTGATGTGGAGCAAACAACATGAAACCGTTTTTTCATTGCCAGCTCAACAACTTTTGACGAAGTCCCACTTGGCTTGATCAAACCACTTATCCATACATTTGTATCCAGACAGACACGGGTCATTTTCTTCCTTCATGCACCATGTTGTTGATCTGTTCCAAACTTGGCATCTTTTTTCCAAATTTCTTTTTGGCCTGTTTTCTGATTTCAGCGACAGTTCGCAGCGCCATGTATTGCCTGAAAGCTTCACGAATAACCTCTGATACGGTTCTTCGTTCCTCCCTTGCAACACTTGACACCTCCTTCTGCATATCCGGCGGTAACGATATTGACATGATTTTTGCTGGTTTCATAAGCGCTCCAATTATTATTAATAATAACCTTATTAATCTTAATATGCAATTTGCTATTTTTTTCATCATACCACTGCTACAAACCCGTAATCCGTTTTCTGAAGTAACATAAAGCAAAAGCCACCCTTCAGTGGCTTCGCGCCCTGCCACCGAAGCGACAGGGGGGATCTGAATTTTTTCTCCTTGAAAAACAAATAATGCCAAGAAAAACCAGTTACACTGCAGCCTACAATCGTGTTTTTTCATTTTTTTCTGATTCAAAATAAATTCTGATACCAACGGTATCAAGCAAAGTCAGCAGTGTATCAAGTGTGGGATTGCCAGTTTTTGAAAAAGCCGAATACAGGGATCTTCTGCTGATTCCAGAGCGGCGGGACAAGGAAGTGAAACCCTGTGCTTCAGCAATATTATGAAGTGCATCAAGCAATAATTCACGTTTTTTGGATCCACGATAATGCCAATGTTCGTTCAAGTAGGCTGCGGCTATGCGTGGATTTTTCAGCTCTTCAACTACAAGTTCATTAAAATCGTTCTTTTTTTTGCTCATATTAGTCTCCAAATTTTTTCCGGGCCAGATAATTTGCCCAATAAGTTTTGGCTTTCACGATGTCTTTCGGCTGAGAACGCTTGTCGCCTCCGATGAGCAACAGGATCATGGTATCATCTTTGATCCCACAATAAATACGATACCCGGGCCCGAAATTTTCCTTCAACTCAAAAACGCCATCGCCCAAATCCCTATAATCACCAAACAAACCATGTTCCGCACGTTCAATACGTACCAATATTCTGGCTCTTCCAATAAAGTCTTTGAGTTTACGCATCCATAAATCGAACGGTTTTTTACCGTCTTCGGTTTCATATCGTCTTGCTATTCGCTCCTTAACTGAAAAATGCATTAAAACCATTGTGCATTATAATGCACGACATGTCAACCCCCCATTGCCGCTAGCGGCAACAACCCTGCTCCTTGCGGCAATCATTGCCGATAAAAAACCGATCCGATAAAACCGCAGGGGCTTACGCCCCTGTCCTGCAAAACCAAACCCAAAAACAAACACAAAATCCAAATCAACTACGAAAAAGAGGTTAAGAGTAAAGAGATCAGAGGTTAGAAGCCGATCATGCGCTCACGCGCACCAATCGAGCCCTCTCAACGCTATGCGACACCTAGTCGGCGAGAGGGGCAGAAGCGCAGCGGAGCCCTATGCTGATGCCCGCAGACGCAGGGACGACGTACAAACCGAGGACGAACCGCCCAGACGGGGCACCAACGACCCAATAGCCCCCGCCAATCGCGCCGCGAGACGCGCCAACTGTCGCGTTATTGATATAAAAATAATCGCCATGCAATTTTGCGGGATCAAAATTTCCTGCGCCCACAACCGCGGTCAATAAAAAACTATCAAAACTCGCGTTAGCGCTGCCAACAGCCAGCAAGCCAAGGGGGATGATAAATCTTGTTGAACTAAAAGTGCCAGCATCCATACTGTAATTTGTTATCGCCTGTCCGCCCGGCCCCGCTCCATCAGCGGCTCCGGTAAAACTATAAGTCTGAAAATCCGTATTTGTCGCATCAAGCCCGCTTGCCGCTCCGGCGCACGTATATGCCGCCGCTCCCGAACACGCTCCAAGCTGATCCGACAACCATTCGTACACGTTGCCCACCATGTCCTGCGCTCCGTAGCGCGATACGCAGTTGGTGGTGCTTGTGCCGCCAGTGCGCACGGCCCTTAGTGATCCCGCCCCACCCACGTTGCAATCTGTTTTACTGCATCCGGGCAGAGTTTCCAAATCGCCGGGCGTTGCAAGATCGTCATATGTCAGTCCGCTGCCACTGTTGGTATTGCAATTATGCGTCGTATTTATGCTTGTGCCGTTCTCAGTCGTTGCAATGGTGGCATCCGACAGTGCAGAACTCCATGCCGCTGCCGCTAACTGCACCTTGCGTGACGGGAGCTTCATTGCGCCGTATGAGCCTGCCGTCTTAAGGGCGCAAACATTATAACTCTGCGTCTGGTCTATATACACAAACGGCGGAAGCCCCGGACTGTTTGATGCCATCGCCGTGCGGGTTGCATGACTGCCAAGCGATGTAGCTGCCGTCCATGCCCCACCTGACTTGTAATAACATTTGGCATCCTGACGGCTGTAATATGTGCTTCCGTTACTTCCCAGTCCTGCGCCGGGCGGGCTCGCCGTGCCTATGCAATCCGATCCGCCACAGTCCGTGCCTTTTGTATAATTGCAGCCCATCTCAAAGCGGTCGATAATAAAGTTTCCGCCTATGTCGTAATAATCACCGGACGAATGCTTGCCCGGTCCGGTGTAATCACATCTGTAATTGTAGTCGCGTGAGACGGCGCGGCCCATCAGCCCGCATACCTCTTGATTTGCAATCCAGCGGTTTACAAAAACCATGTTGTTGGTCGGTACGATTATATGAATTGCTGCATCGACTGCCGACGCAGGCTCGACTTCTGCCGCGCCCACTACCGGCTTTACCTTGTACCAATAGCTTGTGTCGGCAGTTACGTTCGGGTCGCTTTGCGTATAGCTGCGCGCACTGGCATCAATGCCAGATTGCTGGAGCGTATATGTGCCACTCTGCGTGGTTGAACGGTACATGTTGTAGCTTGCCACACTGCCGCTGGAAAGCGTCATTGCATTCCATGTGAGCGTTACGGATGCGGTGCCGGCTGTGATTGAGGAGCCGCTTGTTGGCGTCGTTGGCCCGAGTGCTTGCGCGTGCGTCCAGCCCGCCCAGGTTGCGGTTACCGAGAGCGTGGTGGTGGTTGAATCGTTGGTGTTGGTGTCCGTGCTGCCCGTCGAATCCATCATCCGCACTCTGAATTTGTACGTCGTCGCGGGGCTTAATCCCGTGACCGTGTAGGTGGCAGTGGGGGCTGCAAAAAAAGTAATCAATACCTGGCTTCCTGAAGTGGTGTTGTAGATATAATAAACTTGCGCGCCGCTCACGTGAGTCCAGTTGAGCCGCACCGTAGAACCACTTATCTGATCAATCGAACTGATACCGGGAAATGAAACGCTGCTTACCGGGTTGCCCGTGCTAGCGGTCGTTGTGCCGCCGCCAATCTCGTTAACAGTTCCAGACACCTCTACCTCCCCCATCTTGCATGAGGTCGTAGTTGCCAGCGCCATTGCAACAGCCATAGCCATTGCTTTTGTCCTTACATACTTACACACAAACGTACCACTCCTATTACCTTATTAATTATATCGGGTATTTTCGGTTTTGTCATTAGTTCCGGGCGGTTGATTTAACAATTGTGTAAGATCGAGGGGTTGGGAGCAATGGCTCCAACTGCGCCTTAGTCTTATAAATTACGCGTCCCGCAGCGTCATAGTCTCATTTTCCGTGACAACCAGCGTAATAACTGATATTTCCCGGCCCCAATGAAAGACAACCTGAGATTTTTGATAGTCGAAGACGATGAATCATTCCGCGAAACAGTGCGGTCGGTGCTGGGCGTTTATAACGAAATGGATGCCGTGGCCGATCTCAAAGCTGCACGCGAGATACTGAAGACCAACACATACGACGTCATCATTCTGGATAAAACACTCAAGGACGGAAGCGGCACTGACCTCATCCCCGAAATCAAGGCCGAAACGCCAAACACCGTCATCGTTATGCTCACCGCCGACGACAACTACAACCAGATTCAAAAATGCCTCGCCGCCGGTGCCGCCGACTACATCGTAAAATCAAAAAGCCTCATCGCCGACCTGCTCATCCGCGTCCCCAAAGCCGTGAGCCAGAGCGCAATCGAGCGCCACCTGGACCACCTCGAAAAACAAATCAAGGAATCTCTCAAGTACGAAATCATGGGCTCTCCTGAATACCTGCGCGAACTGCGCTCAACCATAAAAACGCTGAAATGGAGCCGCACGCCCGTACTCATTACCGGCGAAAGCGGAACAGGCAAAGAGCTTGTAGCCCAACGTATTCACGCAACGGAAGAAGGCTGCAACAGGCCGCTTGTGGTCGTGAACTGCGGCGCGATTTCTGAAAATCTTATTGAAAGCGAGCTTTTTGGCCATGCAAAAGGCTCGTTCACGAGCGCCGTAAACGAAAAAATCGGAAAAATTGAACTCGCCAACGGCGGGGATTTGTTTTTGGACGAAATAGGAGAACTTCCACTTTCGATGCAGCCAGCGCTCCTTCGCGTTTTGCAGGACGGATGTTTTACGCGCGTGGGCTCGAACAAAACAATACACTCGTCGTTCCGCGTGATCGCGGCCACCAACCGCGACATTGAAAAAGAAGTGGCCGAAGGGCGATTCCGCGAAGACCTTTACTACCGCCTTCAGGGGGTCAGGATCAACGCCCCGCCGCTTAGAAAATGTTTCGATCATATTTCCGATATCGCGCATTTCTTCCTCGTAAAATTCGGCGGATTCAAGCTCAAAATCGATCCAAAAACGCTAGAAGAACTCAAGAATCATGAATGGCGCGGCAACTTCAGGGAACTCGGCAACAGCATTGAGCGCGCCATGATGGTGGCAAAGGATCGCGGATCACCAATAATTGAATCGGCGGATTTCAGTATCGTTCCGCTTCCAAAAAGACGGCTCAACAAATTTGAAGTCACGCTGCCCACGACGAGATCGGACATCAGCTATGACGCGCTTGTAAAGCTCACGGAAGAAATCAAACGCGAGTTTTTCATTACGGCGCTCAAACTTTGCAATGGCCGGGCCGCTGATGTGGCAACACTCCTTAACGTAAGCCGGGCGACAGCCTTCCGGCAGCTCGGGCAGCTTGGCCTTGTCCGGCGCTCCCGCTCCGAAATCGAAGAGGAGCGCACAAATGCATGAACCGGTGATTGAAAGAATCGGCGGCGATAAATCGTCACCCTACGCGCTGCTTTGCTTGCATGGCGGGCCGGGCATGGACGGCTCGTACTTCATGCCATATCTGAACGACCTAAAATACGAATGCCAACATGAACTTGTCTTTTACCGCCAGCACCAAAACGGCGAGACCACCATGCCGGGTCTTGTTGACGAACTTCACTCGGTGATTTCAAAACTTAAAGGAATACGTGTCGTATTGCTCGGTCACTCATTCGGGTCGGCACTCGCGCTAGAATATATCAAAAAACACGGTGAAAAATCACCGCTTGCAGGACTCGTCCTTGTATCGTGGCTGTACGACAACCATTTTTTTGATGCCGCAAAACAAAGACACGAAGAACTGTACAATGAAATTGCCGAACAAACGAAAGATATCACCAAGCAATTCAAAAAAAGAGCCGACGACCACCTGCTGAGGCTTATCACGACTGCAAATACACCTGCATATTTTGGCGTTTTAAAAGAAGTCGAAGGACGCAATGTGCTTGGCAAGATTCAATACAATGCCAGAGCCTACAAAGACCTTTTGCAGAATTATTTGAAAGATTTTGATCTGAAAGGGGTTTTGAAAAGCCTCACCCTGCCGACACTCAGCATCACCGGACGAAGTGACTGCATCATTGATTGCGAATACGTCAAAAAAGGCGCCGACCTGAATCCGAAAATAAAACACGAAGTACTGCCCGGCGGACATTTTCCGTTTATCGAAAGTTCAAGGGATTTTATCAACAACATGTCCATATTCCTGAAGGAGGAAATCATAAAATGAAAACCATATTGAAAATCGTAGCTGTCGTTTTGTTTGTGGCAGGAATGCTGCAAATCATCGATCCGGCGTCCAAGATGAGCAACCTTGCCAGTGATCTTCTTGGCAACGATGCACATGCCGCCCATGGCAACGGAGACGGCCCCGGAGTTTAAAAACTCCGCGCTGAGGATGAATGTCGTGACGAAACGGTTTTACGATCTGCTTGGCGTGGCAGGCGCGATCTTCGGGATCGGCGCATATTTGTACCTGCTTAGGTCAAGCGGCTCAATCACGTACCTGCTCAAGATTGCCTTCATGTTTGTCGTGATGCTGGCGTTTCTGGCCCGCAAAAGCGCCAAGGCAAGCGACACACGAGCGGCCACCGTTGCCGTCACAAGCATTCATGTAGTTTTACCGCTTTTTTTGACCGCATCCGGCAGGACTGAAAATCCGTTCCTGCCTGCAATTATTATCGCCTATGCCGGCCTTCTCGTGTCCGCGCTCTCGCTTATTGATCTTTACGATTATTTTTCCATTTTTCCGGCGTTCCGGGGCGTTCAGACCAAGGGGCTTTACTCACTCGTCCGCCACCCCATCTATGCGGGATATAATATTTTCAATTTTGCGTGGCTCGCGTCATTTCCCTGCGTGCGGAATGCGGCAATAGCCGCCGTCTTCCTGACGTTCACGCTCCTTCGGATCAGGCGCGAAGAAGCCCTGCTCTCAAAATCAAGCCCGGACTACACCAAGTATGCAGCAGTAGTGCGCTACCGGCTTTTACCGTGGGTGGTGTGAGATGAAAAAATCCGCCCGGTGCTCCTGCACAAGCAAACTGCTTATTATCACAGCGGCAATCGGCGCTGTTGCCGGAGCCATGGTCATGCTTGCGCGCCAAATGACAAGCACCGAGATCGCCCTGTACCGCAAGCCGACATATCAGATCCCTGAGTCATGGACCCCGGTCAAATCCCTTTCTACCGCCGACAACGCGCTTGCAAACCTCGCCTATGAGGGGCTTTTTTCGATAGACAGGACTCTCGGAATACAACCCCAGCTTGTCGAAAGCTGGAAGCTCGATACATCAGGCACGAATTACACCTTCAACATCAAAAAGGGCGTGCGCTTTCATGACGGCACCGTGCTTGCCTCAAGGCATGTGACCGAGATGTTCCGCAATCTTGTAGACAAGGACAGCCCCGTGCGGCTCAGGTACGCACGCATAAAACAGGTGGTCGCTTTTGACGAGTTCACCGTCAAGGTCGAACTGAAATCCCCTTACCCGCCGTTTATTTCCCTTCTTGCCGCGCCGGCCGCCAAGCTTGCCATTCAATCAGAACAATCACCCTACCCTTACGGGACTGGCGCTTTCAGGATTGTTGGCCTGAACGAAAACGTTGACAACAAAACACTCCTTCTTGAACGCTTTGACGGGTTTCACGGCGAGAAGCCTGCCATTCGCCGCATGGAGCTTGTCGAGGCTGACCAAAAAAGCGCAATTGAAGGCGTACTTGCAGGCACATTCCATGATTCCGTGATCTATCCGTATTTTAAAATCACTGACGAACGGCTGAAAGCCTCAAAAGCCGTGCGCCAGAACGTCGCGAGCACCACTACCTGGGTTCTTGCTCTTAATTCTGGTTCCGGTCCCACGTCTGATGTCCGTTTGCGCCGGTGTTTGTCGCAGAGTTTTGATCGCAAGAAGTTTATTGCCGGTTTTATACCTGAGCAATCGCCTGCCCTTGGAATAATCCCGCCAACGCTTTCAGGTTCTTCGATGGTAAAGCCCGCAGACATGCCACGCGAGAATTGCCATGGATTTTCTGGCATCCGGCTCAAGCTTGTTTATCCAGAAGTCCTAGAACGCGGCGCTGAAATGTGCGCCGCTTTTTCGTCTGATTTTGAAAAAATCGGCGTGCAAATCCGCTGTGAGGGGCTTCCCTTTGACAAACTTCTCCGGCGAATCACCAAGAAGGATTTTAACATCGCGTTTTTAGCCCAGACGCTTGATCTGCCGGATGTCGAATATTTTCTGGAAGCCTTTGAATCCACGGCACCGTACAATCTTTCAAATTACCGCTCGAAGACGCTTGATCATGCTCTTGCGATGGCAAGGCAGGAGCCGGACCGCGCAAGGCGTGCCGGGTATTTTGCTGAAATTGACCGCGAGCTGTACCGCAATGCCGTCACGATCAATATTTCGTACCCGCCGCACATCAGCTATTGGAACCGCTGCCTCGAAAACAACGCTCTTAGCATGGCCGGTGAATCTTATGCTGACTATGAAGTCATAAAGGCCCGGCGCGGTTGCCGGATACAGGCAGACGGGAGGACGCAATGACTGAATCACGCAAAATGCCTATCCAGAGCGCGGCCCGCCGTGAGGCACGCCGGATGTCGGTATTGGTTGCCGCCGTCGGCGTGGTTTCTGTATTTATGCTATCCGTCGGCGCGATGGTCTATGGACTGCACCAGCGCAATGCGGCGGCCATTCATGCCATGACCCCATATCTAAAACAGCTTTTGAACACCAACGACGTGTTTGATGCCAACCGGCAACTCAATTCCCTACTCTCAAGCGGCGTATATTCCGGCTATTGGCTTCATGATGCCGCAAGCGGCAACTTGATAACGTCAAACGCGTCAGACACGGCAAGACTGAACGCATCCGTCGCGGGCTTGGGCGCTTCTTGGAAGATCGGTTTTTTTAATGCCCGGCCAGAAATTATCGCGACATTCCCCGTAGGCGCTGATTACCGGCTTACGGTCACTTCACAAATCCCGCTTTTGCCGGTGGCGGCTGTTTTTGTGCTGCTTGCAGCTTCGTGTTGCGGGTTTTATTTTGTGATGCGCCGGAAGATGCTGGGGTTTGCGTCTGACATCAGCAAACCCATCACGGATTTTGCAATAGCCCTCAAAACCTTTGATGCGAGCGGCAATACCGTTTTTGAAACTCCCGAGAGCGCTTCACGATTTGCCGAGCTTTCTGACATGGGTTTGCAGTTTGGAGAGCTTATAAAGCGGTTACAGGCAAGCGAGGAAGGCCGCCGCATGTTCGAAAAAGATGCCGCGCTTGCCACACAGGCTCGCGAAACAGCGCACAACCTAAAATCCCCGGTGCTGGCGCTTGCTATCGCGACAAAGACGTTTTCAGACATGCCCGAAAATTCGCGGGTGATCATCCAGAGCGCGATCAATTCCATTTCAGATATCACAAATACGCTCAAGGCAAAGTATGACGAGTTGAATCCACAGTCCGCGAGCAGCATGAGCGATTTTTACAAGTCAGCCGCAAACAATCCGTTTTCGAGCCTTGGCTCCCGGACAGGCACGCATCTTCTTTCGTCGTTGATAGAGGACGTAATTTCGCTTTGCAGGATGCAGCACCGCTCGCGCGCCGGGGTGAAGATCGAGAGCTGTCTTGAAGCCAGCGCATACGGGATTTTTTCAAAGATTGATCCGGTTGAGTTCAAGAATGTTTTGTCAAACCTCATCACCAATTCTGCCGAGGCTATTGCCGACAAGGGGCTGATAACCGTCGAGATGAATCCCCTGCCCGGCGGCTTTGCCGAAATCATCGTGAGTGACAACGGCGCAGGCATCCCCGCCGACATCCTGCCGCGCCTCATGCGCAAAGACGCGTCCTTTGGCAAGGCAGGCGGCAGCGGGATCGGGCTTTACCACGCACGCAAGGTTATTGAAGCGTGGGGCGGAACTATCAGGCTGGATTCTACTTTGGGTCACGGCACGAAAGTTTTTGTGCTCCTGCCCCGCTGCGATGCCCCTGCATGGTTTTTACAAGAACTCCGTATCGAGCCGGGAACTGACGTGGTGATCGTGGACGACGATCCTTCGATACATGAGGTCTGGAAATCAAAGCTCGGTGCTGAGGCGGCGCTTGGGCGCTTGCGGCTGCATCATTTCAAAAGTCCGGATGCTTTAGCGGAGTGGCATAACAGCGGTGCGAAGGCTGCTGATCCGGATTCGACGCGGCGGCTTTTTCTTGTGGATTATGAGTTCATTGGGCATACGAGCAATGGCCTTGATGTGATCGACAGGCTGGGCATCCAGCGAGATGCTGTGCTTGTAACAAGTCATTATGATGACCGTGATGTTGTGGAGGGGTGCATGGATGCCGGGGTGAGGCTGCTGCCGAAGGGATTGGCGGGATGGGTCAAATGGAATTCGATAGAATAATTCATCAGCCGGTCAGAACCCGCATTGTTGCATTTCTGGCCAAGCATGGCCCGACTGATTACGTCACGCTGCGCGACCAGCTTGGCCTTTCTGACGGACACATGACTACGCATATGCGTGAACTCATCGGAGCCGAATACGTCAGGTTTGAAAAAGAGTTTGTGGACAACAAGAAGCCCCGTACTACCTATAAACTGAACGCAACCGGAAGGAAAAGGTTTGCAGCGTACCGGGAAGTTCTGAAGAAGCTTGTTGAAGACAGGACAAACAGAAGGGCGGAAGCAGTTTGAAAAACGTGCAACAGAATTATACTTTGGTTTTTGACACAACCGGAATCAATTGGGTGGTATTGGCCGAGCTATTCGAGCGGGCGCCGCTTGGCAAGCGTGATCCTGAACAATTGCGCAGAGCATTTGAGAAGAGCTATTTGACATGTTTTGCTTTCGACAGAAAGAAGCTCGTCGGAAGTGGCCGCATGATCTCGGACGGTGAGTATTACGCAAACATCTACGATGTGGTTGTTTTGCCAGAATATCAAGGCAAGGGCGTGGGCCGAAAGATTATGGATGCCCTTCTTGAAAAGCAAAAGCTCGAATTCATTCTCCTGACCTCGACTGTCGGAAAAGAGCCATTCTACCGGAAACTCGGCTTTCGTCATCACAAGACGGCAATGGCGATGTACCGGGGAACAAAAACATCCCGTGCGGAAGATTATCTGGAATGAAGTAAGTTTTCATCACGGTGTTGATGTGTCTCGTTGCGTGCCAGTCTGCATAGATCATGGACATTTCAGCGCCTCAGTTATTCACTCCTGCATTCAAGTTCACGATAGCCCTTTTCATTAGAGAGCTTCACCCATTTAAATTCTGGCAATAATATTGCTTCTATCGGTGTATTGTAGCTACGGCTATTCATGCCACCATCCCAATAGATTTCTTCATTTACAATCACATGAAAATAACCGTTTTCGAGCCCTATCGTTACGCGCAAGGTTGTGCGATCATCTCTAGCGGGTTTATCCTCAAATACAGCTTCAAATGTCTGCGGGGGCTGGCCAGAAAAATAGCGTATTACGACAGGTTGTTTCAATTCGGTCGCCCTGAAGGTGCATTCATATGCCAGCAATGGCTGGGAATAGAAAAGGAAAGAAAAAAAGCAAAACCACTCGTATTTTGAAATCTTTATCATAACTTTCCATAACCTCAGTTTTCTTGAGAACCTTTTCTACAGTAATTGTTTTTAATGCGCCGGGCGAGCTTCAGATTGCAACATGCTTTTGCATACCCACGCGCATAAGGCGAATATGATGGCATGTCACCATTGCCCGGATAGAAATCAATTACAACCGTACTTCCAGTCACATCAATTTGGACCAATTCGTATCCAAAAACCGGTCGATTATCGTCCTGGCTTATACGACAAAAGCATGTCGGCATCTTCGTATCTTCCCCCTCGACTGCATAAGCGGAAGCCGCAATCAGGGTCGTCATAATTGCTGCATTTATTAAGATTTTCATGTTTTCTCCTTGATCAGTAGTTTCTCATCACCAATACATGGCAATATAAATATTCTTCAATGCATAATTATGTACTTTTTACTTACATAAGTGTAATCGTTATCAATGAAAAGTTTTCCCTCTGTCCACCTTCTGCACTGTTTGGCTGTCTATGGAAAGACAGGCAATATCAAGGGCACTGCTGGTCATTTGAATACCACCGAAGCAACAGTATCGCGGCAGCTCAAGCAAGTTGAAGAATATTTTCAGTTCGATATTTTCGAGACCATCGGCAGGAACAAACGCCTGACAAAGATGGGGGGAATTGTTGCGAGCAAGCTCTGCATGCGGTTGAACGGTCTCGAAGATATTGTAAATGAGTTATCTGCCGATCTTGATCAAGCAGAAAACGCCGAAATCAGAATCGGGGCCAGAGAGGAAATTCTTGCTTTGTGCGCGAATCGAATCAAGACTCAATGCAGATTACAGTTGATGTTAATGGACGGCGCTGCAACCGCCGACCTTATGCGCAGGCAGGTTATTGAGGTCGGCATTACGGCTTCTGAATGCGAGTCATACAACTATACACGGAGATGTCTTTTCGTTGATGATTTAATGCTCGTAATTCCAAGAAAATGGATAAACAGCGCCAAATGCGCTGAGGACTGGGCAAAAACATGCGATACCTACCCCTACGCTCAATATTCCGCTGATTTACCATATTTTGATCATTTTCGAAGCATGTATGGGTTATCAAAAATGAACAGATGCACTTTTTCGTGCGAAAATTGGAATCTTATTCGGGGACGTGCCGAGAATCGTCTTAACTGGTCGCTAATTCCAAGTATATTTTTAGCTGCTACAGCAAAACACAAGCACAGGGATATCGTGATTTATCGATTGAAACGCCCCCTTGCCCCCCGGAAGTTCTATGTTTATTATAAACGTTCTCTGATGGCCAAAAAATGGTTTCGCGATATCTCGGCACAGATCAATAAATCGATACCAGCACAGTTTGTGGGAGAATCGGCCTTTTCAGTGTAACTGCTCCGAATTCATTTCCGACAACTATCCTGAAATCCAGAGCCCCCCAGTCTTACTTTGTGAGACGGTTTAGTCTCAAACGTGAGACTCGAACGCTGATTTTCAGCGCCTCAAAATTCTAAGCCCGCGTTTTTATTCAATCGCGATTTACAAACCACATTGGCACACATCCTGCTCATGCATTAACACGCTTTTCGAAATTTCCGGCAAAAACGCCGCAAATAAAGAAGGCAAAACGCATGAGGAGGAATCATGAAAAAGAGAATCAAACAATGGCTGGGAAAATTCGCGGATTTTCTGATCGCTGCCATGAAGCACACGCCGCATAAAAGGGAAATCATCTTCTCGAACCACAGGTGGTACATATGAGCCTGCCATTCAACCATGTTTCGATGACCGGATGGCTGCTGGGCAAGCCCGCACTGGACTCAAAGGGCCAATGCACGTTTACAATATTTCATCACAGCTACCACGTATCCTTCTCTACTGCCGTCCAAAACCTCGGTGACGGGATCATCATTCAGGTCTACATCACGCACGGTGACAATATTTCTGGCAGTATGGAATACCTCAAGCGCGGCGACAGGGTGATCGTGAACGGCGAACTGCAAAATTATAGATTGCCAAACGGAAAAGTCGGACAGGCAATCAATGCATATTTTGTAGAGCGGTCAGAAATCCTGAGTTCATTCCGTTACTGCAACCACCCGTGGCACGAACAAAACAAGCATGCACAAGCCCCGTCGCTGCGATGTGAACTTCTTGCAATGGACTTGTAACCATGAAGCCACGAAACACCACACTTGTGACATTCCTGCTGCTCGCGCAGCCACTGATTGCTGTAAATGCAGCCGCCATTACTACGGTATCGCTGTACAGCGGCACCACGGACGGCAACTACCCCGAGCCTATGCTTGTCGGTAAGACCGTTCGCGGGGACGAATACAAAATCGCAATCAGGCAGGCTCGGGCGCTTGTCAATTACCCTGACCCCAAGAACCCGGTCATTGTAAGACGCGTGGTAACGGACGAGACCGGAGCAACCGTAATCTGCCCGTGGTATTTTATGTACGACGGACGGAACCCGAGCGCAGCATACGGAACGAGAGTCACCACTCCGCACGTTTCTTTTGTCCACCACAAGGTCATTTGCGACGGCGGAGCCTGTCAGAACAGCCCGGAGCTGCTTTTTGGCAAGTTCATTCTTCCAAAATGCAAAAACACCGACGGCAGCGACCTGGGGTTTGACGATACCGTCATGCGCAACGTATGCCCGCACGGCCCGCGCAGTTGCTGGGACGGCTGGATAAATCAATCTGTTTGCTGTCAGGAATTTTCTGTCGAACGCACTTTTACCGAATCCGTCTATTTTGACAAATTCCTTGTGGTGGATGACTTCCGTGAGCAAGAGATAACCGACCTCGATATCGATCCCGGAAAAATCTACCTGACGTTTGAAAATGACCGTAATGAGCGGACCACCTGCAAAATCACCAACTTTTTGAAGCGCGGCTGGATCAAAATAGCTGATCTCAGGGATTGCACACTACCGGCAGGCGATCATTTTGTAATGCATGCCGAGTCGCGGTTCTTCCTGAAGGAAACAAGGCCCTGCGGAAAATTCGTGGCTCGCGGCGTGATAAGAAACGTCAACAACAAAGACGAATTCTTCCCCGACTGGCGCTTTGGCTGGTACGAGTGCGACGGAAAAAACGGTCAAAAGCCAATAGAAAAACAATTCACATATTCTACAAGATTTGAACTCGAATTCACTGAGTCAAAATCACCGGAGACAGGTTTATGAAACACCTTTTATTGTTAATGGCATTTGTTTGTTTTTTTGGATGCAGCTTTTCAAAAAAGTCTGAGGACACGGCGGGTGGTCCACAAAATACTGCTCCGCCAAGTGCTGGACCAGCAGCGCAACCCTCTGAGGGGCGCGACCTTGGCGACGGGTGGACCACCGAAAATGACAGCCACCTTGACCTTGCAGAGCTTACCGTTTCGCGCATGACTTCTTCCGAGCGCGAGCGCGTCCGGTCGGATGTAATGCGTAACAACGTCCTATGGATGAGTTCAAAGACCGGTTACGGCCTTTATAAAATAAGCGGGTCCGAGAAGTTTGAAAGAAACGCCTTCATAATGCCAAAAGTGCTGGTAATCGGAAGCGCCGACGGCGGACGCGCAAGCGTGCACCAGTTGCCGGACGGCAAGGTGGCCCTCACGATCCCAATAGCCCTCATTGACGGCAGCCAACGCGAGCTATCGTATTCCACCACAAGGATCAGGATACCAGAGAACCTGTATCTTAACGAAGTACGCCGGGCAGCGATAAAAAAGGAACTCACCGACCTGTTTGGCTACGAGCACGAGCTTTCAAGCCTTGGCTCCTGCCCGAAGCGGATCAGCATAAAAATTGCTGGCGTCGATCATGACGTAACGCCGGGCGTTTTTGGCGAGCCAAACAGCCCGTCCGGCTGCCAGCCAAACCAGCCCTTTACCGTAACCCTTAAAGGATCACGAAAATATATCGAGCGGTTCTTGTCTGACGACGTGTTTAACGGCGCTGCCGAAGTGGCCGTCTCTTACGAGATAGCCGGCAGTTTTACAGAAGAAATCAGGCTCTATCAGCTAAAAACCGCGCCCCACTACGCCAAACTCAAGGCAAAACTCGTGGTGCCGGGAGAAAAAGCCGAGGAGCGCAAAGAAATCTCGCCCGCAGAAGCGGATCAGGTTCTGGGAGAATGCGCCGCCTCTGCACTCTCGAAATGGCTTGGCAAGGAACGGTTTTTCGAGCGCGTGAAAAACACAGCCATCTCGCAGATGAAACTCGTATATTTTGACGAAAAATCAGGCTCGAAGGGCGTTACTTACACTCTTAAGGACGAAGCAACCTTCAAACCATACGTTGTGCCGGTCAGGATCGTAAGCGAGAGCCTCGGGCGGCAGGGAGACACGTTTTATTCGTCGTCCATTATAAAACCGATCCTGAATTCTACCAACATTGCAATCCGCGGCGAAGAGCGGCAGGAACTTGTAAAACCGCCAGTGGGCGGCATCACGCAGGATGTATTTACCGTGCGTGAGGGGGACGAGTACGAACTCCAGCTTACGTCCCTTGTGGTGCATGAATTTGAATTCGGGGATGAACTCACGCAACCTAAAATCGAGGACAAGGGGCTTGTGTGCCTCGACAAGCCCGGAGATGCCCTGCCCGCCTGCCGGAAATACAAAAACGAATGCATCGAAGTTAAAAACTTCTGCAAAAAACCAAAGGTAAGTTGCGTCAGGTACGGAATCAAAGAGGATTGCTCGACAGAATACAAGTTCTCGCCGTGGGGCTGCCTCACGCTCGGCATTGCCGGTAACTGCGGCATCGAAAGAAAATGCGGATTGGTTCCTGACACCTCGGTTTGCGCCGAGGTCGGCACGGCAGGCTGCGAAGAATGGGGCGATTACTGCTCAAATACGCATCAGATTTGCGAACCGGGCTTTGACGAGCCGCTTTGCAAGAACCAGATCACGGACCTCAGAATAACGAGGTACTTCAGCGCCCCGGCTCCCATCAACTATCGCGTCGTGAACGCGCCGCTCGGTAACTCGGATCAGGACGTGATCGGCGGGCTGACGTTTCGGTTCAAGTGGCCGGACGGCAAAATCATTGACTGCGTGGCGCTCGCGCTGCTCAAGGAAGTTGTAGGGCAGTCAATCCGCTTCCGGGTGAAAAATACTGATACCTGCAAACCTTTTCCTGAAGGCCAGACCGGCACGCCGGTACTTGCCGTCGTCAACCGCATTTCATCCGAGAGGAAAGACATTCCGTGCGGGATCATGAATTTTTCGACCGTCGAAGGGACGAAATACTACGGATGCAAAGGATTCAGCGCCGTAGCTTCCACACCGGATGAGTACAAGGCGGGAGAGCCGGTAAGGCCAACGAGCTTCAGCCGCAGCGCTCTCCACCTCACCTACTACCCGGTGGTGGATATAAACGGAATCCTCATATCACGCTCGGGGGCATTCACCACGGGCGCAACCAACGAAAAAGAATGGCGCGAAAGCCATTAAAAGGAGCAGTCATGTTCACAAATCAAATCATAATCACCGGAAATCTGGGCGCAGGCCCCGAGATCCACAAAAAGTCGGACGATTCAAAGGGCGTCGTGAGCTTCACGCTGGCCGAGAACGTGTCGCGCCTTAACGAAAAAACCAAGCAGTATGAACAAGCTCATACGAACTGGTTTCCGGTTAAGGCGTTCGGGAGCCTTGGCGCTCGCGTCAGGGCAGGACTAAAAAAAGGCGACCGCGTCATGGTGACAGGGCGACTCAGGACTTTTCAATACGAAACAAAGGACGGCGCGAAGGCAAACGGCTTTGAAGTCCTTGCCGACGATGTAACGCCATCCGGCATTTTACCAAAGGGAGAAAAACAAAATGAAACTTCAGGCAATTTTGAAAATTTTGACAAAGGGAACGGTGGGGATTTTTAGTCATGAAAACCAAAACTCTCGCAAGAAATGCATGGTGGCTCGCTCCGGTGACGACGTTCACAGTAGCGGCGCTCATCGTAATGAGCGGCTGCGCGTCGATGTCAAACCGGACAAAAACAATCACCGGAGTGGTGATTGCAGGAGCGGGGGCCGGAACGCTTGGAGCGATCCTGGCCCCCAAGGAGGAAAACCGAGCCATGCATGGGGTGTTTTGGGGAGCGTCGGCGGCAGCAGTCTCTGGTATCGCAGGTCTTTTCATCTTTGATGAAGAGTCTCGAAGGAAAGAAGCGGAACTCAAGAGCGAAAAACTATCAAAAGAACTTGCAGCTTACCGCGAAGAATCCGCGCCAGAACTCGTCGCATCCAACCGGGCGGGGCTTAACAAGCCCCTGCCCGAGCGGTTCAAACATCTTGTGACGCCGGGCGGGTGGAGCCTGTTCAAAGTCGATCGCTGGGTCACAAGCTCCGAGAGCGAACTTGTGCATCAGGACATGATCTTTAGATTTCACCAGCCACAACTTAATCCGACCGGAAAACCACCGGCGGAAGCTCAAGAAGGAAGTATAAAATGAAAAATCATAAAAATATCATTATCGGCGCCGCAGCCTGCCTTGTCGCCGCGCTTTTGCTGCCGGAGCTTGCGCTTGCCGCGCGGGATCTCCAGGCATCAGCGCAAAGCGCGGTGAGCTACCTGACAATCATTGCAAAAGGAATGAGCGTTTTTGGCATTCTGGCAAGCGCAGTTTTGTATCAATTTCCGGCCGCAGCGCAGTTTGCAAAAAGTACGCTCGTTGGCGGCCTGATCGGCGCCGGACTCAGTTTTGCCGGGCCGAGCCTGCTTAACGCCATCAAATCAATTTTTGGAGTTTGAAATGATCCACGGAGCAAGAACACTCAATCAACCGGCGTCCATCTTCGGGCTTAACGCCTATGACCTGATAGGGAGCGTCGGCGTGATGATTGTATCTGCCGAAATACTACGCCCTGTCGGCCTTGATTTTTTGTCCGTGGTGCTCGGTTCATTATCTTTGGTCGCTCTCATACCAATCAGGCTCAAGTACAGAAGAAGGATCATCCGCGACAGCGTTTTATATTTTTTGGGCGGAAACATCGCAAAAGGAAGGAGGTCGCATGTGGCAAACACCGTTCAACGCAAGACTGCCTGAAATGTCGCATACGGAAAAATGCGAGGGACAGGACTTTTTTGTAACCATTGACGGGCGCGTGGGCACGGCGTTTGAGTTGCCGGTCACAGATATTGAGGCTGATAATTTTGCGGGCAGGCACGAATTTTTGTCTGGATTACTTTCGCGCCTGAAACCCGGCGTGAAACTCAGGTTTATAAGCCAAAAGCAGGCGCGGTTTGAATCTGACCAGAAAAACACAAGGCAATCGCACCTTGCCACGCTTGGCTGGATGGATCACGGATGTTTTCTGTTTGTCGAAGGGGATCGGGCACGCGGGATGGGTATCAGGGACTGGTGGAGGGGGCTGACCGGCAAACCCCTTCTATCTGTCTCACGCGAAGCCGCGCATCTTAAGGAATGCGCCGACTTTGCCGCTATCCGCGAGCTTGGCGGCAAGCCGCTTGACGAGAAAAAAATCGGTGCCTTTTTCCCGCCGCAAAACCGCGACTATGTGGCGGGACAGGGTGGTTTAGACGCAGGAACCGGCGTTATAGGTGTTTTGCGCCTATGGCGGCAGGGAACGCTCGGGCTAGACCGCGATACGCTTGCCATTTTGAACGAGAGCATCCCGGCTCCGCATGAAATCTGCGTCAGCATCAAAAAAATAAGCGATGTCCGGGCGCAGTACATCCTGCAACGAAAGCGCGGGCAGCTTGCGGCGTCAAATGACACTTTGTCGGGGAGGCAGTATGCAAACACCGACGAAATAGCCGCCAAGACGCTTCAAGCCGGAAAAGGGCTTGTTGAAATCGAATGGCTATTGATTTTGAGGCGAAAGGCCGAAGAAAGTTTAAGAACTGATCTCCATACCGCAGAACGTGCGCTCTCCATACTCGGCGACCTTTATATAGAAACAAAAGGGGTGCTGCCAAGCTATGCGGCCAGCATTCCGGGCGGGCAGGCGCATCACAACTTCATGGAGCTTGATGACGTGGCGGCTTATTTCTTGCCGGTATTTTCTCGCGGCGAAGGCACTGGAGCCGGGATTGGCATGCCATCAAGAGCACTGCCGCTACACAGGCGGGACGGATCTCTCTACTTTTTTGATCTTTGGCGGAAGGGCTACGACGGAGCCAACTGCATCATCAACGGAAGGCGCGGCAAGGGAAAAAGCGTTCTTGCCAATTTGATTTCGACCGCGCTTCTGGACGATCCACTGGTAAAACTCATCAAGGTTGATGTCGGCGGGTCATACGTCAAGGAGTGCTCATTGGCTGGCGGACGGCATGTGCAATTCAACCTGTCCGAGCCTTCCGGCCTCAATCCCTTTTCGGTTCTAAGCCAAACCGCATTTATTCAAGACGCTGCCGTTGTCCTGTCCGGGTTTTTGTCCACCCTCATTTTAGAAAACCGTGAGCGCGAACTTTCAAAAGAGATGCTTGGCGCGGTGGAGCGCATTGTGCTTTCGTATGCGGGAACGAAACCAAATAATCCGTCACTCACTCATTTTTTATCCCATGCGAAGGGGGATATCCCAAGGCGCGGGTTATTGGATCGCTTCGGGCCGGACGGAGTATATTCGAATGTCCTGAAAGACACCCCGGACGGCGCGAAGATTCTTGATGACCGGTATGTGTATTTTAATTTCGAGCGCCTACAAAACGCGGCAAATGAGGACTTTGCGCAAGCCGTGATGGCATCGGTCATCGCGAGCGTTAACATGGAAGTACTCCGCGCAGGGGACGCAAGACGAGGGGCGGATACAAAGGTTGTGTTTTTTGCCGATGAAACCCCGTTCTTTATCCAGCGTAACGGCCGGTTTTTTAAACTTACGACGGCAAATTTCAGAAAATTCGGCCACGCGACGATTTTGATAGCCCAGACCACGAAGGATTTTGAACTCCCCAAGGAAGACGGCACGACGGATTACGGCATTTTGATCAACAGCCCGATCAGATTTTTGTATCAGGTGGACGACGCAGTAGACGGCTTTGCCGAACGGTTTGCCCTGACAGCGGGGCAGATAACTGAAATCCAGAACCTTGGCCGGAGCCAGAAATATCGAGAAGTGTTTTTGCAAGACGAGCTTGGGGGGCGTGTACTTCGCGTTGCAGTAACGCCCGAGGAATACTGGCGCGTGACGTCATCACGCGAGGACAACGAAAAACTGCAAACGCTTCTTAAAACCGTACCCGGACTCACGCTTCAGGAGGCAATCAGATGCATGTCAGTGTCCGCATAACGTCATTTTTAATGCTGCTTGCCGGTTTTGCGTCCGGCGCCAATGCGTATGCGGTTGATCCCTTCACGGTGCTTGCTGCTGGAAACGCCGCCATTGGACTTGTCGAGGCGGTTGGAGGCTCGGGCAAGGGCATAGGAGAAGTGCGCGAATTGTTTTCTGCCGCAGGAGAGCTTGGAGATGAGATCATGCCGGATAATGGAAGCGCGGACCACTACCGGATAGCCCGCCGGATACAGGCAATTGAAGCTGCGGCGCTCGAAGCCGGGTACACCAAAGACGAAGTCGATGAGATCATGGAAGGCTACAAGTCATCAAACCAGAACCTTACGCAGTCGCTACGGCTTCTCTCGCGGTCGATCAGGCTTGGAAAGCGCGTGGCGAATCTTGCCGGTGTAGTTGCGGTGGCCGCTGGACCAAAAGGTTTGGCCAATACTGCGGGACAGGCATCAGCCGTTGCGGCGGTGCAGGGACAGAATCAGGAAAAGAAGCTCCTTGCCGACATCTATAGCCAGATGCTCCAAGGCGGACTTGATTCAAAGCAAAAGGAGATCGAAAAGCAGCGCTCCGATCAGGAACAATACAAAAAGCTCAGAAAATATGTGATTTCCATCGCTCCCAAGGGGAATATCGGCCTTTTTCCAGTCGATAGCTCGCTTATCAACAAGGCAATTGAAGTTTACAAGGCATACTACTGGGTGCTGCTCACGCTTGTGACGGCACTTTTTTTCTTTCGCATCGTGTATTACCAATTTTCGTTTGCCCCGGCTGAAAAGTACGGCGACTTGGTGCGGGATGTTTTTGTCTGCTACATGCTCATGATCGCATTTCCGCACGTCTATACCTACATGGCCGATTGTTCGACGGCACTTGCGCAAAAACTTGGAGAGATGCTGCAAGTAACAGGTGCGGCAATACCAGAAAAAATACCGTTTGATAAGACCGGCATAAGCTGGTTTTTAAGGCCCGAAGCGCTCCGGCTCATTATATATGCCGCCGTCCATACCGTGTTCAACCTCGCGCTCTCCATAATGATCGCGCTCGGGCCGATTGTTATTCTGGCCGGTACGATGATGAATTTTTCGGTCAGTATCACGGCATACTTTGTTCTTTTGCTCTTTATCTGGCTCTGGCCGGTTTTTTGGAACGTGCTTGGGTACTTTTCAAATCTTCTTAAAAGCTCGGGGGGCCTCAGCATCGAGGGTATCGGGGCGTACATCAGTTCCGTGATCACATTTCTTGCCCAGCTATTTTCGCCCGCTGCAATCTACATGCTTGTCAAGCGCACAGCCGGGGGCCAGGTCGTGAGCAAGGTGGCGCATGGGGCTACAAACGGCGTGCGTTCATTCGTGGGCGGCAGGAATGAAAACAAATCCAAGTCAAACAGCAATTCCTCACAGAGAGGAACAGGCAATAACAGCGGTCCGCTCGTTAATCATACGGCAGAGGATGCCAAAAACGCGGAAGAGCGCAAGCAACTCGGGATTCAAATAGGAAAGGAACGGTTTGCAACATGATCAAGCTGCCATTAAGACCATTTATAAAAATTGAATGGCTGAAAAAGATATTATTCGTTTTGTGCCTCGCGTGGGCCGGGACGGCTACGGTTTGGGCTTACAGGAACAAGCCGGAGATCATCCTGATCGGGCTTGATGAAGCTGGGACGCGCATCATCACATCGGCCAACGACCCGATATTGTCAAAAGAACGCGTCAAATTTGTCAGGGAATTTTTAAGGGGTTTTTACAATTATACTGCCGCTGACTATTCCGTAACAATCAGCCAGACCGGCGCACTCATGTCAGACATCCTCTGGAAAGAGCAGGAACCGGCGTTTCTGAAAACTACTGAACAAATGAAAACCTCTCCGCTTACTCAGGACGCCGATCTTTTGGACCTTCGGGAAGTCGGCGAGCAGGAGTTTGAGGCTGATATTGGACTTCGCATCAAGTCGCGCCTTACCGAGCGCAAAGTGAAATACCGCGCCGTTGTCAAGATCGGCCCGCGCAAGCGCAGCGCCGAAAACCCCTACCCTATGGAGGTCACGAGCATCCATGAAACAGAAGTTGAGTAAGACATTCATTGCTGGAATTTTGTTGTGCGCGGGCTTCGCTTGGAGCGCCGTAGCCGCTGACCGGCCATCCCGCATCAGCTCTCGCCTAGCCAATCTTGGCGAGGTTCATAAAATCTATCTCGCGCAAGGACTCGCGTCGATTGTGCAGCTTCCGTATCCGGTGACAGAAGCGAAGGTCGGTAATCCTGACGACGTACAGGTACAGGTTTCAAAAACCCTGCCGTCAGAGTTGACGCTGGTGCTTAGGCAAGCCGGGGCGCAGCCCACGAATCTTATTGTCCGCTGCGGCGCACGGACGTTTGTGATGGATCTCATCCCCTCCCGCAAAACCCATCAAGACCTTGTCCGGATATCAGGAAGCTATGGAGCGCCGGAGATGGCCGACATGGGAGCAGTGCTTATTGATTCGAGCCAGCCGGTAAGAAGTCGTGATGTGGTGCAGAACACTGGCAGCGACATGGTTTTAATAGATTCGAGCGCACACGGGACAAGTGGCGATGGAAAAGCAAAGGAATCAAAAAAATGAAATCGCTCACCATAACCACCCTCGCCAGCCTCTTTCTCTGCCAGTTGACACTTGCCGAGGTGCCGATCAAACGAGGCACTTCAACATGCGTGCGCGGTGGAGAATGCTCGTTTCAAAAGGGCGCGGGTCGCCCAATGCCGGCCACCACCGAAACTGTGATTGATAAAATGAAGCTTCAGCAAGGGGCTAGCCCGGTAAAACAGCGCAAGCGCGTGGTGGACGGGACGGCGGGCATTATGGAATCAGGCGTCGGGAACCTTCCGGCCTATTATAATGGTGCGCGGCGCGCCGCGAGCGGTGACGCGGCGGTAGTGATCGTCCCGGAGAAGAACTTGGGAGCATTTCTACCGGGCCTTCGGGCCGGGGACATTCTTCTGGCTGAGGTCGAGCAATCGGTCAAGGCATCCCCTTCCGTCCCGACACCGATCCGGGCGCGGGTTACGGCTGGCCGGTTTCATGGCGCGTTTGTGCTTGGCGTTGCGACGCTTGACAAGGAACTGAAACGCATACTTCTTGAATTTACAAAAATCAGAATACCCGGCACGAGCGCGACCTATAACTTCAGGGGAACGGGGCTTGCATTGAGCGGACAAGTCGGACTTGAAGGCGACCACCACACGCAAGAAGGAACATACTTTGCCGCTGAACTCGGCTCTGCCGCTGCGGCTGGTTACGTTGATGCAACCACAACCCGGAGCCAGACGTTAATGGGCACCTACCAGACCGAGCCATCGGCCACGAACGCCGCCAAACAGGGCGCGGTAAACGCGCTTTCAAAGTCCGCCGAGCGGTTTGCAGAGCGCGCCCGTACCGCTCCTGAATACACCGAAATCGAAGGCGGAAGAACGATTCAAATCATCCTGAATGAAAGCCCTACAGAGGAAAACAGCATATGAAAACAAACACCCATGAGAGCAAATCAGACAGTACAGTCAGGGGTTCAGTTGCCGGTTCAGTTCACTGTACTGGTAACTGCACCGCCCCCTCCCGCGATGTGATTGATAAGACATCAAATTTTGATCTCTCTATACATCAACCAACTCCAGACCCCGCCCCCACAACCAAGTGTGAGCGGGGTCTGGAGTTGGTTGATGGAGACAGTTCAAAATTTCAGAAAATATTTATTTCAGGGAGGGGGCGGAGGGATGTGGATTTAGGATTGATATTACAAAAAAGGGATCGGGATATACTACGGGTTTGCTATGAGCAGCAGTTCTTGTTGAGCGATCAGGTGTTGGGATATTTTTTTTCGAAGTCTACGGAACGAGCGGGTTATCAACGTATAAATGAGCTGATCCGTTTTGGATATCTTCGCTGGGTGATTGATCCGATGCTGGATCGAAAACGCCTGATCAGGCTCACGCCGCTTGGTTACCGGGCGGTGGAAGAAAACCTTGTTCTTGAAGTCCCGCAGACCAGAAAACCTGACATCCGCACTCTGCGACATGATTCGCTTGTAACGTCCGCAAGACTCCGGCTTTCGGAAATTTGGACCGGGAGCTGGCTGCCCGAAAAAGCGATCAAGCAGGAAGACTTCCCGCGAGTGCCGGACGGGCTGTTTATTTTTTCGAGCGGGAAAAAAGTGGCGGTCGAAGTCGAGTGCAGCGCAAAATCAAGAGCACGATTTTTGGGGCTGCTGGAAGACTGGCGGCGGATCGACGTCAAGCTGGTGCTCTACATTACCACTGCGCAGTATGTGTTCCGCCTCATCCAAAAATATTTGTCTGACGGGCCGCAAAACGTCCCGTTTGCACTTGCCCGATGGGAAGACCTGCAAAACGGGACACCAACACCAGTCTGGACCTTGAACGGTCCGGTAAACGTATTCAACAGGAAGGAGTATTGACCGTTATGCATAAGAAAGTAGTTCTGCCGAAACATACTTGCCACTTTCATGTCTTGGGCAGCGAAGGGACGGGCAAGTCAATCTTGCTGGGACAAATGCTTTACCAAGACATGGTGCAAATGCCGCGAGGGTGCGGCGCGCTGATAATCGACTCCAAAGCCGACAAGAAGATTTTGGATCGACTGAAACGGCTTTGCCGAAGTGCAGGGACCAATAAAAACCAGAAACCGGAAAACCGGCTTTTGAAATTACTCAAAACAATGACACGGGCATTTGCCCTGTCTCGAAAGGACACGTTATGCTGACTCATAAATATCAAAACTGGTACACCGAGCTGATAGGGGTATCCACATGGCAGTGGTACGGCATTCTGGCAATCGTGCTGATGCTGGCCGGGCTGTCGGTTATCAACCCGCAGTTTTTCAAGATTCTTGCCATCAGTGCGGGCAAACGAATCTGGCGCGGGTTTTGGCGGCTTATCAGCTTCAGAGGGCCGTCCGGCGGCGGCGGCATTGAAGTAGTTGATACAACCATACCCGATATCGCTTTACTCCGGCACACACACATTGTCGGGGCTACTGGAACCGGCAAAAGCGCGCTGAACGAACACCTGATCTGTCTGAATCTTGCGCGAGGCTGCGGCGCGCTGATCATCGACCCCAAGGGTGACAGGCAGCAGTATGTCAGGATCAGGGATTATTGCCGGTCTATCGGGAGAGGCAGGCATCTTCATTATTTGTCCGCATCATGGCCAGAGGAAAGCGTCAGGTGGAATCCGTGCAGCCTCGGGAACGCATCGGAGCTTCAAAGCAAGTGGTTCAACTCGGGCGTTTATCGCGAACCGTTTTACGCCAAGGCGTGTGAACTCGGGCTTCTCGAAGCATTCAATGCGCTGATTGATGACAGGCCCAAGCATTTTTCAATGGCCGATCTTGTCAGCCAGCTAAAGAAGCAGGCCGGAGACGGAAAACAGCAGAACATGCAGGGATTGTTTCTGGACGTCAATTCATTTGCCAAAAGCGAATGGGGTCCGCTCCTTTGTATGCCGCAGGGAGTGGCTTCGCGCGGACGTCCGGTGATTTCACTTATGGATATCACATCACGAAACGAAATCCTGTACGTCGATCTGCCAACGGAAGCAAAGGCGGTACAGAGTTCAAGGGTCGGTAAACTTCTCTTGCAGGAAATGATGCTGGTGTCCGGCTTGCGTAAACTGCACCCGGAAATAAAAAGCAGCATGCCGTTTGCGGTGTATGTGGACGAATTTGACGCATTCGCAACCGAGAACTTTGCAACGTTTTTGAACAAGGGCCGTTCGAGTGATTTTATGATCACCCTTGTTCATCAAACGCTTTCTGATCTGGAGCGCGTAAGCAAGACCTTCAAGGGTCAGGTGATGGGCAACTGCAATGTGCGGTTCATTTTCAGGCAGGACGATTCAAAGGATGCCGAGGAATGGGCGAAATACCTGGGCACCAAGAAAATTGTCAAAAAGACATTCCGCACATCGGACGGCATGCAAACCGGGGAATCTTCAAACCGCGAATCCGAGGAGTTTATCGTTCACCCGAACGAGATCAAGACGCTCAGGGTCGGGGGATGCATTTTAAGCATGAAGACCGAGCGTGTTTTGAAGCGAATGAGTCTCCCCTTCCCGCTCAAGCAGCCAGAAAGACGCGGCGGCATTCTTGAACGGGAAACGCCGATGGAGCAGGAATGTCCGGCAAATGGGGGCGAACAGGCCCAAAAGCATCAAAAGAGTTTGAAAAACATGAACAGCATGACAGGCGAGCAAGGAACGATACTCGAAGCGGCGCGGCAGGATGGCGTCAAAAAGAAGGTGCGGGACGACTCGAAACCGCCAGAGGAAGAAACAAACCAATAAGGGGGTTGTTGTTATGAAATTGCCAAAAAGATGGAAGATGCCTAAACTGAGGATAGCGACAGATCGGGATTGTGAAATGGATCGGGTCATTGAATTGACTTGGTTCAATTCATTTGATGCTGCAAGGTATCTTCGGAAAACGGTCAACGCACTCCTGATAATGGTAAACCGGGGGTACGTCAGGCCGAGAAAGTTCAGGCGACGCCTTTACTTCCGGAGATCGGAACTCGACCGGCTGCTTGAATCCTCACGTTTTCAATAGGAGGATTCATGGCGGTAAAAAGCTACGAAAAAGACGGCAAGATATTCTGGCAGGTTTATGTTGACCTGCGCGGGCGCAGAAGCGCCCGTATAAGAATGCAAAAACGCATCAACGGCATTGAAACGGAAAAAGCGGCAGAGGCTGCCGAAAAACGGCTTGTACGTGAGCTTTCCGAGCAAATTGCGCAGCAAGAAGCCAAGGGCGACAGATGGTGTGATGTTATTGACCAGTGGGAAAGCCGCCAATACGAATTTCCGTCGAGAAAATATGCCAAGACGACAATTATTGATAATGCGGCAATACTCAGAAACTGGACAAAACCGTGGCTTGAAAGAACCGCTTCAGAATTAAATCGTGGCGACGGGAGGGAAATCGACCGCCTTGCGGACGCCGAAGGAAAAAGCGCCCGGTTCCGAAAACAGCTCAAGAGCACCATCAATGTTGTATATACATGGGGAATCGAGGAACGGCTGATAATCGGCGCGCTACAAAGCCCCGTGTACGGACTGGACATCAAACCGGACAGGGAAGAAATTTTTCCGGAAATCCTGACGGCGGAAGAAATCCGCAACATGCTGAGAAAGGCGCAGGAGCAAAATCACCCTTGGTATCCTGTCTGGGTCGGGGCGGTCCTGACAGGGTGCCGGAGCGGCGAACTGCATCAGCTCAAAAAATGTGATCTTGAAATCATTTCCAGAGAGCAGGCCATAGCCGAAGATAAAAAGCCGTTCGACAAAAGACGCTACGGTTCACTCAGGGTTCGCAAAAGCTGGAGCGCACGCGGAAGAGCAATAGGCCCGACAAAGGCCGGATATTGGCGCAACGTCCCTGTTTCCAGCGAATTTTACTGGTTTCTCGTTCATGATTTGAAAGCTGAAACAAAAAAATCAGAAGATTACCTGCTGCCGAGATTTTGGGAATGGGACAAGGGCGAACAGGCCAGAATTTTACGGATGTTCTGCATCAGCAACAAAATCCCATCGATCAGATTCCATACTCTCAGGGCATGTTTCGCGACACAGCTTATTTCCAGCAGCATTCCCCCGTCCATAGTCATGAAGATTTGCGGCTGGAGAGATTTGAAAACCATGCAGCGATACGTCCGGCTTGCCGGGGTGGACGAAAGCGGCGCGACCGAAGTGCTGCGCTTCATTCCGACGGAAGAAGCCGTGATGGAAAAAGTAGTGAGTTTATATGACTATAAAAACGGGGGGAAAGATGGAGAACAAACATGAATATGTCGCAATAACGCCTTGTTTACTCAGTGTTTTATATTGCGCTTTACTTTTGCGTATAACTTTACGATAATGTATAGGTAGGTGACCAATGACTGTTCCAAACAAGTTCACTACAAACGGAGTATTACCCGCCGGGGACCATAAGGCAACCTTGGCCGATATCCGGGCAAGCATCCTTGTGAAGGGTGAAGAATCGCCTTCACCGGATTGGGACCGCGACTGGCGCGCCCATTGCGTTGATAATCTGGAAATCATGGCGGGTCAGCTTTGGCAGATCGGAATCACAAAAATATTCATCAACGGATCATTTGTCGAAAACAAAGACCACCCCAACGACATCGATGGTTACTTCGATTGTGATTTTATGAAATTCGCTTCGGGACAACTGGAAACCGAGTTGAACCTTCTGGACCTGCATAAAATCTGGACATGGGACCCGAAAGAGCGAAGGCATTATCGTGGGTATGCAAAAGCTCAGCTTCCGATGTGGCATCAATACCGCGTGGAATTGTGGCCAAACTTCGGGCAGCCCTTCGGAATCAAGGATACTGCCGGAAACAGTCTTAATTTTGCACAGGCATTTCGTATCTCCCGGACAAACAACCTGCCGAAAGGCATCATTGAGCTAGTGAGGTGATCTTATGATTAGAACAGATCAGGAATACAAAGAAGCGGTCAAACGAAGGGACGCCGAAAAAAAACAGATCGAGGATTACCGGAAGCAGCTTAAAAAACAGGGCATCTCAAAGGATATGATCGACAAAGCGACCCAGCCTTATGAATCCTTCCGCCTTCAGCTTGTGGAGGAGATAGAAGGCTACGAACGCATCAGGCGTGGCGTCATCTACGACACCTACAACCTTTCCGGCATCGGACAACGATTGATCGGCATCCGTATCTACCTCGGCCTGACCCAGCGCGAACTGGCCCAGCGGCTGGGGGTTCACGAAACCCAAGTTTCGCGTGATGAGAAGAACGAGTACCACGGCATCACCGTTGAACGTGTCGAGGAAATCCTGATCGCTTTTGGCGTGAAGATGAAAAGTTCGTTCGATGTTCCTGCACCAAAGGCAGAAACAGACGACAAAAGGAAATGCTGAGCTTGCACAAACGAAGGGAGTTTCCTATAGTAGGAGTATCCGGCTCGCAAGTAGGCGGGACTATTCAGAACGGGTCAATATCGCCATGGTTAAAAATTCTTCATTTTAACCCATCAACGATGCTTGTAAGCATTTTTATTGAGTCATTTACATATTTATCAGGATGTTTCTTTGCGTCTTCAAGAAGATCCATGGCGGTTTTTATCCAAGTTTTGCTTTGTCTGAAATATTTCCTTTTTTCGGCTTTCCCCAACACCGAAAGAACAGATTTTAAAACTCCAGGCGACTCATAATCGTTTTCAGTATTAATGGCGTATGACATCATCCATTCCATAAATCGTATACCAAGATCAACATCACCCTTGTACTGAGATGCACTTCTAGTTTTACAGGTTGTCAGTCTGCTGCATTCCCTGCTTTGCCACTCTCCATAAACCACCACCTGCGGATGACTCGTCTTGTCGTTCATCAGGAGTTCAAGTATTTTTTTAGAAGATAACGGAAACCCGGTCATTGAAAAATCAGAAGATTTGGCATCAAGCATTGCGAGCGCGGTTTTTCTGGCACAGATTTGTAGTAATGTAGCAGTATTAGCGCCATATTCAGAACCCCCTTCATTGTCTATTATGCTGTACAGAAATGCATATTTTGTTCCCGATTCAATGATCTTGATCATTTCAAAATAACTCATTGAGGTTTTATCTGCGCCAAAAATTTTTACAATTTTTTCAAAGATATCCTTGTCATTATCTGTCCCCCAACCACCTCTAGAAGACACTTCCCTGAGCAAACCCAGAAGAATCCCGCTTCCTTTGTTTTTTAAAATGGGATCACTATTCATTTTTTTTATCAGATAATGCACCTGTAATGGCGCCAGATTTCCAAGCTGCCCGCTCTCAACAATCTTAACGATTCCCTCCCATCGCCTCGCAAGCATACCATCAAAGGACGCCCTTGATGGATTCACGTTTGAAAAAGTTATTTTATCGGAAAAATAGTCATTACGATCAATGACGTCCTTGAATATCCGATCTTCCAGTGATGCAAGTGTTTTTCTGAAGTTTTCTGTGAACGGAATTCTGCTGCGCAGTTCAATCAAAGCACTGATTTTACGAGCCAGGCCTGGCAGCATAAAACGATTTTCTGGCCGCGCAGTGGTTTCTTTTAGAGAATTATTCAGAGCATGCAGTATTTTGTCTTCAATAAAAGGCAAATCCAAAACGGCTTTTGCATATTCAATGGTATTCAAATATACATTCAGCAATTCACTGCTACCCCGGTCTTCGGATACGGTTTCACTCGCATTTGCCAGCAGCAGTGCATCTATTTGATGATTTTCCACAACACGTGAAAAGATTTTTTTTATTTTTTGTTCATTACAGGTTCTTTTCTCTGAACACAGTTTCATGTACGGGGCGATTTCGAAGGCCATTGAATTCAACGGCTCATTGTTTTCATGCTCCACCAACTCGTCAAGCAACTCGAAATACTTGTTTTTCTGTGCATCATCATTTGAAAAAAAACCAAGATACTTTCGTGCAACATCATGGAAACCATTTGTAATTGCTGTTTTTGCCAAATTATAGGCTCGATTCTGCCGATTATCGGGGCATAGAACCAACCCCGCTCTTTCTCTTTCAAAACAACTCTTGGTTTCACTGCAATTGTTTTTCCGGGAACAATCAATACTGTTTTTGCCACAATGCGGATCTTTTATCTCAGTCAGATATGAAGTCAGTTTTGCGACCCCATCTGGGGCAAACGGTTCCATCATCCTTCCGAACGCGCCAAGCTTGTTCCACCTGTTTGCAATTGCAACAGCTCGCAGGCCATTTATACTGCCATACAGCTCAGATGCCTTGAGTATCCGGTTGACAAGAGAAATTCTTTTTGCCGGGATCAATTTTCCAAACACATCGCCGGATTTCAGCATCCTTACAACCATCGCAGCCACCCCTGTGGTTATTGGTGCCGCAAAACTGGTCCCATCAACAAGACCTCTCGGATCATTTGAATCCGAGTCGTTTTTACCACATTTTTTTCCAGTAGAACCTATCCTTGTAATAGATGTGCTTCCAATAACTGATACATTCGTTCCCGGAGCACTTACTTCCCCCTTTGACGAAAAATCAGCCAGCTTCTGATAGGAATCGACAGCTGCAACCCGTAGAAGCGGGTCGTTCAGATCGCTTTTATGGTTTTGTTTGAATCCGCCATTTCCTGCGGCCATAACGAGCAAACATCCATTTTCTGCAAATTTCCTCATCAAATTTCTTACAACGGCATCATCTTCAAGCCGTTTTCTTCCGGCTTCATCGCTGTTATCGCCCAGACTCATGTTGATCAGCGTTACTCCAGCAGGATCATTATTATTGATGCAAGCCTTGTAGGCCGACATAATATTGATTGCAAAGCTTGTCGCAACCGGCAAATTGGCTTCCAACGCCCTATAAACATGTAAAGAAACCCCATCGCTGACGCCAACACCATCTTTCCCCGCAATAACGCTGGCAACCATTGTGCCATGTCCAAGCTCATCAGTTTCCGTGCTGCCGACAATTATTTTCTTCTCACTTTCAGACAATTTTATTTCGCTGGCTGCTTGATTGTCGCCAGGCACAACACCGGGGAATACCTTGACAACTCCATCCGTATCAAACGTATTGATTCTAGCTTTATCAAAACCACTATCAACAACAGCGACTTTTACCGGTATTTTTCTTCCAGCAATTTCTTTCCTGACGTATTGTTTCATTTGCTCGGCATCAACGTTTTCCTGCGCAAGTCGTTTGATTGTATTATTGTTTAATTCACATTTTCCGAACAAATCACATTGGACTTTATTTGCTATGCCAAGAGCAAGGTTCTGGAGTGGTTTTTGACCGGCTTTATTATCATCATTTCCCTTGCAGTCCTTACAGTTTTTATCGTCCGGTGAGCTGTAAGCTGTTTTTCTGTCCCTCTCTACTGCAATGGTCCCATGTATTCCTGATATTATTTTTTTATAATCCGCATCGCTTCCTTTGAAGCAATCAACTATATTGAATTTTTCCAGAAAAGATAAAACCGTACAATTTTGTGGAAGTTTTTTTTGCAAAATAGCCGCATTGTTTTCTGAAACAAAAACAACAAGATACCTTATATGTTTTTCGAATCCGACTTTGGTTTCAACACCAAAAACCGGTATTGAAAACAAACACAATACCATCAACAGATATAATGTCTTTGGATAATTTGGCATTTATCACCCTCAACTCAGATATATTATACCACATCGCACTAAACGTATTGCTCGTCGATTAATATTACACGGCCCGCAGGGAGTATTACAATCCCTGATGCAGCTTGCATACTTCCTTGCGTCAAGCTCGGAACGTTTTTCTCCTCGAAGTCCGGATAACGAACGCAATGTTTCGGTACTTTTGCGGAGCATTTCATCTGTAATGAACCCGACTTCGCGCATTATTCGAATATTCCGTCACGCTACTGTTTTGCATCAGCGCATCTGCAACTCTGACATGAAGATTGCATGCCGGGCAGTGACTGGCGAAGTTTTACGAAATTAGAACCGAAAAATTCAACACGAGATGGAGAACACACAAAAACATGTCGCAATAACACCCTGTTTTGTCTGTGCTTTTTATTGCGCTTTACTTTTGCGTATAACTTTACGATAATGTATAGGTAGGTGACCAATGACTGTTCCAAACAAGTTCACTACAAACGGAGCATTACCCGCAGGGGACCATAAGGCAACCTTGGCCGATATCCGGGCAAGCATCCTTGTGAAGGGCGAAGAATCGCCTTCCCCGGATTGGGACCGCGACTGGCGCGCCCATTGCGTTGATAATCTGGAAATCATGGCGGGTCAGCTTTGGCAGATCGGAATCACAAAAATATTCATCAACGGATCATTTGTCGAAAACAAAGACCATCCCAACGACATTGACGGGTACTTCGATTGTGATTTTATGAAATTCGCTTCGGGACAACTGGAAACCGAGTTGAATCTTCTGGACCCGCATAAAATCTGGACATGGGACCCGAAAGAGCGAAGGCATTATCGCGGGTATGCAAAAGCACAGCTTCCGATGTGGCATCAATACCGCGTGGAACTGTGGCCAAACTTCGGGCAGCCCTTCGGAATCAAGGATACTGCCGGAAACAGTCTTAATTTTGCTCAGGCATTTCGTATCTCCCGGACAAACAACCTGCCGAAAGGCATCATCGAGCTAGTGAGGTGATCTTATGATTAGAACAGATCAGGAATACAAAGAAGCGGTCAAACGAAGGGACGCCGAAAAAAAACAGATTGAGGATTACCGGAAGCAGCTTAAAAAACAGGGCATCTCAAAGGATATGATCAACAAGGCAATACAGCCTTATGAATCCTTCCGCCTTCAGCTTGTAGAGGAGATCGAAGGCTACGAACGCATCAGGCGCGGCGTTATCCACGATATCTACAACCTGTCCGGTATCGGACAACGGTTGATCGGCATACGCATCTACCTCGGCATTTCACAGCGCGAGCTGGCCCATCGGCTGGGCGTTCACGAAACCCAGGTTTCGCGTGACGAGAAGAACGAATACCACGGCATTACCGTTGAGCGTGTCGAGGAAATCCTGATTGCTTTTGGCGTAAAAATGAAAAGTTCATTCGATGTTCCCGCTCCAAAAACGGAAACAGACGAAAAAAGAAAATGCTGAGCTTGCATAAACGAAAAGAGTTCGCCAAAAGGTGGTCACCACCTTTTGGTTAAGATCTGCGTCATTCAAAATCAATCGAAAAAGACATTTTTATTGCGTTGAAAAAAAAACAGCTAAACAGACCCCATAATCTTTAACCATAAAAAGAGGTGTTTTATGAAAAAAGTTTTTATTATCACATTGTCTGCACTTATGTTTGTCTCTGCTACAGCTTTTGCTGAAGAATATTTTGAGTGCAAACTGACAGGACAGTCTGATTCTGCAGCATCAGCTCCAAAAAAAGTTTCTCTGGATAAAAGCAAGAATTGGTCACTAAATGAAAATAACAAAAAGGTGCGTAATATTTCTGTAAAAGAATCTCGCCAAGGATATACAGTAAAACACCCAGAAATTAAAAATAGACAAGTAACTGAGTATAATTATGACTTTGACAATACAAAATGCGAAAGCCATCAGACTGGCGAAGCTGTACTCAATATTAAGCTTATCGGGGCATCAGACAGCGGCGCTACTGCACACCCAATTTCTTCAACACACGTTTATGACTGCACTTGTGGCGTAGATTAAGAAAAATATACTTAACAACATCGAATAGATTTGCAGGAACACACGGCCCGCAGGAGTATTACAATCCGTAACGCATCCAATAAGATTCTTTACTGGCTTATCCTCTGACAGTTCAGGGAATCAAAATCTCAATAACAACTCTACGCCGCAAGCAATAAAACGTCCTTAATATCTTCCTGCAGATCTTTTTTCTTCTCATCCAGAATATCCCTTTTCATCTGGATGATGATGCCTTTTACAATTTGTGCCTTGTTCAGGTGCGTTGTCTTTTCAAGTTTTAAAAATATATCATAAAGTTCATCGTTCAACTTGATTGAGAACCTGGCATCAGCCCTTCCCTGTGCCTCCTCCGACTGTGATAATTTTTCCAGACTGCCTTGCAGTTTTTTAGTGCTGGACATCCGCAGCAGATAAAACCGGAACAGGATTGTTTGCTTGGATTCACTGGAGCCGAAGCCAAGCTCGTAGCAGACAAGAATCAAGGCATCAATAAGATGTCGTGGAATTCTTGCTTCAAGCGGATGCCGCGAATATTTCACTGTTTCCCGTATTCTTGGAACGGACTGTTGGGGAATGGACACCACCTCGCCACAATGATCGCAGACGGAAGCAAGAACGCCGGGTACAATACCCTTGCCGGATGCGAGAGGAACATCGCGTTCACGGAATGTTGTTGAACGCACCTGCTTGCTATTCAGTCAGTGCTTTGATCCTCTTGCAATCATACTTCCTGATAACATTCACCACTTCCGGCTTGAAGCCGCCCTTGTTGCCGGGGGATTTTGCCATGTGGCAACCCGCCTCATCAATGATGGCGTCGAGCTTTTCGCCGTTTATGCATTTGCGCAAGAGGCCGAACATGATCCCGGTCCGGTGCATGCCACCCATGCAATGAATCAGGATGCTGATATCCTTGCTGTCAGCGCCGGCTTTCGAAAGCTTGACCTGTCCGATGATGCTCCCAAAGATCTTGTCGATCTGTTCAAACCGCTTCGTGAGCGCAACATCCCCCTTGCGGAGTTTCACGCCCGGATCGGCCACATCGTCCACATGCCTGTAATCAAAAGCATCGAACGTCTGATAGCTGGCATTATGCTGCTGCGCGATTTTCTTTTCAGCCGGCTCCCACCTGGTTTTGGCATCACGGAACGCCCCCTTTTCGGGCGTGTACATGTTAACAACATGCTTTACGCCATGATGTTTCATCAATTCCGCGAGGCAGCGCCTGCCCTGGTCACCGGCACCCAGAAACGCCGAGCGGAAGATATTCACCTTCCTGCTGGACCCGTCCTTGAATTTGAATTCAAATTTTCCGCCACCAAGATTGCCGCTCTCCTCCTGCAGATTCTTAACCACTTCGTTTTGCATCTGCTGCCTTGTCATGCCGCGATGCAGATCGGCCCACTTGACCTGGTATTGACATCCCTGCGCGGGCGCGAGCTGATGCTGCGTGTCGATGTTCCTTGAACAAGTGGTGGTATCAATGGCCGGATTGATTTTCCGTATAACACCAGAAAGACCGGCAATGGCTGCCGGCGTTGCATTTTGAAAACTTTTGCATTCCGAACAGCTGGGATCTTCTCCTGCATTTGCCAGGTGGAAAAAAACCGGAAGCAGGAGAAACAAACCTGTGAATAATATTTTTCTTTTCATGGCGCCCGCCCTCACAGGTTGAATTATTCCGCGAGATATGAATTAACGCAAGTCAAAGAATGGCGGACCCGGAAACAGCCGGAGAAAAATCCAGAAGAGCGCGGATCACCTTTGAAAGATGGCCAGAAACGACAGGAACAATAAAACCATGAATGGAAATATGTTTCTCAGCATGTTCAACATAATTTAGTCTCCCCCTTCTGCGGTTTAAAAAACACTTGTTGCAGCAGGGCAATAATATTGGGCACGTGTTGCGTGGAGATGAACAACTTGAAAATATTTCTTGATGATTCCCCGCGCCTCAGGTTTTCGGCACGTTCAGGGTCGTACGCAGCGCGTCAACCGCGTGACCGTATTCAATGGCAAGCTGATCGACAAGTATCCGCCGGGATTCAGCGGCGGTATCGTCCGGGATTTCTTCGATCTTCAGACAGATCCCCGCCATCATCCGCGCGCCCAGCGTGGCACTGCTTGTTTTGAGTGAATGCGCGATGTGACGCAGCCGCGCGGAATCACCAGCCGCAACGGCTTTTTGCATTTCCATCAAACAATCCGGCGTGGTTTTCAAAAACAGGCCAAAGCATTTGACGGCAACCGGTTCTTCGCCGGGGCGGTCGAGATTTGCCAGATTGCCAAGCGCCGTGAAATCAATTGAAGTATGCTGCATCACGGTGGCGCCGCTTTCAATGCGCAAGAGATGCTTTTCGTACTCCTCCAGCCGCTTTGAGACCATGTTTTCAAACAGGGCCCTGTTGATCGGCTTGGAAATATAATCGTCCATTCCCGCCTGGAAGCACCTGTCGCGCTCTCCGGCGATCACGTTCGCGGTCATCGCAATTATCGGAATTGTCTGTATGCGCGCGTCCGAATGGGTCCGGATGATTCTTGCCGCCTCATAGCCGTGCATCCTGTGCATCTGGCAGTCCATGATGACAAGGTCGAACTTTTTCGCATCAAGTTTTTCGAGCACCTGGTCGCCGTCTTCGACGCATTCCACGACATGTCCCATTTTTTCGATGATCTTGGTTGTCACCTCTTGATTGATGAGGTTGTCCTCGACGACCAAGATCCTCTTTGAAACCTGCGCCACCGGCGGGCGTCCGGCTGTCGTGGCGGTTGCATTTGAAGAAGATTTCAAATTTCTTTTGAGGGGCAGGTCAAACCAGAAGGTCGATCCCATCCCGGGGCGGCTCTCGACCCCGATCGTGCCCTGCATGAGCGTGACAAGCCCCTTGCTGATAAAAAGCCCGAGCCCCGCTCCGCCATACTCGCGGTTGACCGTGGAGTTTGCCTGCGAAAACGGCTTGAACAGCTCGGATTGAGCCATGGGCGAGAGGCCGATTCCGCTGTCGATTACCTCGACCCTGACGTGCACTGTTTTATCGTTTTCATGTACGACGCCGGCCCTTAGCGTGATTTCACCGGCTTGAGTGAATTTAATGGCATTGCTGAGCAGATTGCCGAGCACCTGCCTGAATCTTGTCGGATCGCCCTCGATATTTGCCGGCAACCCCGGCTGGATTGCGAGCACGTATCGCAGCCCCTTGCGGATGGCGGCAGCCTTGGGGCCGGAGCTTGATTCGATCAGGAGCCGGTGCAAATCAAATGGTATGGTTTCAATGTCGATTTTTCCCGCTTCGACCTTCGAAAGATCAAGTATGTCGTTGATAAGGCAGGTCAGGGTCTCGATAGACCGCCGGCAGGTAAGCGCATAGTGCCTTTGTTCGGTATCGATTTTGGTGTCAAGAAGCAGATCGAGCATACCCGACATTGCAAATATCGGCGTGCGGATTTCGTGGCTCATGTTGGCAAGAAATTCTGATTTTATCTGTGACGCCGCCATGGCGCTGTTTTTTGCCTTTGAAAGATCTTCTGATGTATTGACCGCCAGCTTGAGCGCCCGCTGCCTCGTATAGAGAAGTGAAAAAACCAGCGCCCACAGCAGGATGCTGAGCAGTGAACTGCCCCACAGAAGCCTCGTCGGATCATTGCTGTCCTTCGCGGATTTGAAGCTACTGAGTGAAAAAGCGTGGAACCTGAAGTCCGTGCCGTAAAGGAAGATTTGATCGGTCCGGGTCCATCTTGCATTGCGGTCATGTCCGGAATCACCTGCCGCTCTCTTGCTTGAACTTGAATAAGCATATGTCTCCGAGATTTCCTTCCCGTCAAAGATTTCCAGATAAAATTGTTTGCTATGTTCAGGAGACTTGGTGACAGCAAGGATTATTTCAACATCGAGCGGCATGAATACCCAGCCGCTTATGGCGGTACGCCGGTTGTCATGGGTTTTGGATGGAAGCCCCTTTTTGTAGATTGGTATATAAAGATATGCTCCCGCAAGACTGCTTTTGACGCCAAAAAGAAGATTTTTCCGGCTAAGAGTTGTCATCCCGCTGTCTCGGGATTTCTCGGCGGCATCACGCTTGATTATGTCGGATCCGAGATCATAGCCGATCATGGGTAGCTTGGGATCGATGGGTTCGTAGAATTTTGTAACGATATAGTCATTACGCTGCCCGGGCGGCCAAGGGCGGGGCTGGATGACGCTGTGTTCGCCAGCCTTAATGAATTCCGCATAACCGATTCCAAGAAGTCCCGGATGACGGGCTGACAAATCAAGGCTTTTTACATAGTTTTTCCACGTTTTTGAATCCACATGGCCGCTGTGGCGCACGAAAGAAGCCGCACCGGCAAGGATGTCTTCCGCGACAAGAATGTTGCGTTCAAACATCTTCACTGTCTGCGTTACCATTGAATCAAAATGTTCCTTGTCTTTTGCGTTTGTGATATCGAGCGCATAACGCCAGCCGACAAACGTGAATATTGCCGATAAAAACAGGATGAACCAGGGCGCAATGGTGATCCATCGTCTGGCCTTTATTCCATTTTTTTGCTTTAGCATCGTTGCAAATCCCCTTGGCGAACTCAAGTATCTTCTCCGGGGTTCAAGACCGTGTTAAGAGGATGTTAAATATTCTTCATATCTCCGGATTTTGTTTTAAACCGGTATCCGATTCCAGCGACGGACTCGACCAGTGATGATTTGCTTGAAAGCTTGCGCCTGAGCGTGCAGACATGGGCATCGACCGTGCGGTCATAGACATGCACGTCGTTGCCCCATACGGCGTTAAGGAGCTGCTCGCGCGAAAACACGCGGCCCGGCTGGCGGGCAAGATGATGAAGCAGCCTGAACTCCGTCACCGTAAAGCGCATGTCCTTGTCGCCGTCGTAAACCCGCTGGGTGCTCAGGTCAAAAACAATTTCACCGGCCTGGAAAGTCTGGTTGCGCAGATTGCTCTTGTGGATTTTTTCGAGCTTTGAAAGGACGCGCGCCCGGAACTCCACCACGTCAAAGGGTTTTACGATGTAATCATCGGCCCCCATTGCAAACGCCGTGACCTTGTCGCTCGTGCCTGATTTTCCGGTGAGAAACACGACAGGGATGGATTGCATTTTGGGATTGCTCTGCTGCATCTCAATCATTAAATTGAATCCGTCAGAGTCCGGCAGCCCGATATCGAGAAGAATGAGGTTTATTTCCTGCTCGCGGAATATACGCAGCCCCTCTGCGGCAGTTGTTGCCGTCAGAAGCTCTATGCCGACTCCGGACAGGGCCCGGCCCACGATCAGCTGTATATCAGCCGAGTCTTCTATGAGCAGAACCCTGTTGTTGTCATTCGTATTCATTGCAGAAGGATCTTGTTATCATACTAAAGTGTAATTAACCATTTATTCCGCCATCCCGCCCGCATCAGGCCGCGGCATGGAATGATTCAAGGCAGTGCCGGAGCGCACGCTTTGGCGATTTTCCGCTCCGGTTCGAGTCAAGGATGTGATTTCGCGTGAGAAGCTGCAAATCACATTGAAACTGCACGGGTTGATTCATCTGTTTTCTGAGGCGTTTTACGTTCAAAAAGTAGTGAAAGTCAGCGTTATCCTTGTCCTCGGGCTGATGGTCAGCCCAATCACTGATTTCCTCCTGCACCCAGACCTTGAAATCGTTGGTGAGCTTGACGTGTTCCGACACTACTTCGCCAAATGGTCTTGTTTTCATGTTTTACCCCCTGTAATCACCGGTACCTCAAACAACAAAGTCCGGCCGATGGTTGTTTGTTCGGTTGGACAGATATCATCACCCGGCTGCTGCGGGATGAAGATTCAAACAAGAAATCACAACAACGGCCCGATCACCCTGCCGACACCCTCGACAAGATCTGCGCCGCGATAATCCTTGAAACCACCCGGGCGGGCTTCTCGTTGTATGGTGTCGAACCGGGATGCTATTGATTGGACTTCGCACTCAGAGCTCAACACCACGCCGACTTCATAATTATAAAAAAGACTTCTCATATCCAGATTGGCTGATCCGATCAACGCAAAGGAATCATCAATCAGGGTCATTTTGGCATGCATCATCCGTGAAACAACAAATCGTATCTTGCCACCTGCGAGATATATCTGTCTCAGATAGCTCGTTCTGCACCAATCGACGATCCGGTGGTCCGAATGAAGAGGCAACAATATCATGACTTCCACGCCGCGGCGGCAGGCAAGCTCCAGCGACCTAGTCAACGACTCATCAGGAATAAAATATGGCGAGGCGATCCAGATTCTGGATTTTGCGGCATATATTTTTGTCAGCAACAGATTATACAGGGGATCACCGGCGACGTCCGGTCCGCTGGCGATGACCCGGATCGGAACGAGCTGATTTATTTTGATATCACTCTGCCTCGACGCCGAACCGCATGCTTTAGAATGATTTGAGGACATTCCTGCCGCAAAAACCCAATCAGCGTTGAATATTTTTTCAAAATCTGCAAGTGCTTCGCCGGTAATGGAAAAAGAGAAATCCAGCCACATTTTTGCATCCGGACAACCCCCCATATAGTTGCTTGATATATTCATGCCACCAAGAATGGCTTCTTTATCGTCTACCAGAACCATTTTGCGATGATTTCTGAGATTGGAATGGCCCGAAAACGGGATGCGAAAAAGAGGCACGAAAACCGCGTATTTTCCACCGGCCGCAACCAGCAGCTTCAATTTTTTTCGCGGAAACCAGAAAGAGCCGGCCCCGTCGAGCAATAATTTTACTTCAATGCCTTTTCTCGCCTGATTGCAAAGTGCTTCAAGTATTGCCCCTCCGACCTTGTCATTGCCAAAAATATATGTGGCGATATGGATTGAACGCCTGGCGTTTTGTATTGAATCCATTATGTGAGCAAATGCAATTTCTCCCGTTGGAAGTGGCATAAAACTGTTTCCATGGGTCACGCCAGGCATTTTGGAAGACGGATAGAGCGGAATCTTGTTTCCGGCAATCCTTTTTACTTTTCGGTCTCCAACAAGCAGATAAAGTGGAATGCCAAGATATGGCATGAGAATGATTATCAGAAGCCAGGCGATGGTGTTTCCGGGTGCCCGGCCCTCTTTGAGCACCTTTGAAACAAGCACCAGCGTAAACAGGAAAGTCAGAAGGACCGGTATAAAATTAAAAATCCATGACTTCATGATTCGATTTCAAAATCTGAAACCAGAGCCGATCGAGGACAATTTCGCCCCCCTGCGCGGCGATGCGTTTCATGAGCTTTTATAAAACTCAATGCTTTCACGATCCACTCTGGACAAATGATCCCGTATCAATTCACTTTTCACGCTTTTATAATCACCGGAGCGCTCATTGTGGATTCTTTTGACGACCGGAAGCGGGCCGGCCAGCTCTCCGATCACGTTGATCAGCTCTGAATTGGCGGGCAGTACGATTTTTGTGTTGTTCGAAAGGGATGTCTCCACCGTCCTGAGCCTTTGTAATAGCTGGGCGTTGCCTACAAAATATTTGTCAGCAGCTTCATTGACGAGCCTTATGGCCTGGGCTTCGCCCTCGGCTTCAAGTATCTTGGCCTGTTTGACGCCTTCGGCTTTTTTTATCTCCGCCCTTCTTGCGCCATCTGCCATCGTCTCGGTCGCGGTTGCAAAATCTACAGCTGCAACCTTTTCGTTCTCCGCCTTTACGACCTTGTTCATGGTCTCCTGCACGTCCTTTGGAGGATCGATTTCCTTGAGTTCAGCTCGCACGATTTCGATCCCCCAGTGCGCTGTCTCATCCCGCAAGGTCTTGTGCAGCTCGGAATTGATTCTTCCGCGCTCGCTGTTTGCGGATTTGAGTGTCAGCGTGCCGATAATGTTGCGCAAAGTGGTTCTGGCCAGATTTACGATCTGATACTCGTAGTCATTTACGCTATAGATGGATTTTTTCACGCTCTCTTCGTCATTTTTCACCATATAATACACCTGTGCATCAACACGGGCATTGAGCTTGTCGCTTGTGATGATTTCCTGCGACTCGGCGTTGATCATCGTCTCGGTGACATTAACAAGGTAAAGGTTGTCTACAAACGGGATTATCCAGTTGAACCCCGGGCTGGCAAAACGTTTGTATCTGCCCAGACGCTCGACAAGTCCCTTGTTTGTAGGACGTACTATCCTTATTCCTGAAAATATAAATACTACAATAATTCCAACGGCGGCCAGAATCCAGCTGTATTGCATATGCGTCTCCTTGTCAGTGACATGCCAGTTGGCAATAAAACTGCAGGCATCCCGACTGATATCGAAGGGGATGCCTGCTCCTGATACGCTTCACTGGTTCATGCTCCCCTGTCTCCTTCTGGATGGTTACAGGGACATCGATAAAGAAGGCGGTCCCTGTATGACGCGCGCTTCACTGCCGCATCACAAAGAGCACCATGCATGATTGGTGTTGCTGCAGTATGAAGCCGACATTAAAAGATCATCACATCCCCTTCAACACAATCGCGGGGTTGTCGTGCCATAAGACAAATAAACGAGGAAAATCACCATGAATGACACTATTTATAAAACAGACAGAATGATCATAAATGATGTTATCGACGAATTATCCTGGGATCCGCGGATTTCGAATTCAAAAATTGATGTGACTTCAAGTGCCGGCATTGTGACGCTTGACGGCCTGACGTCATACAATGCCCATAAGATCTTCGCCGAAGAGGATGCCCGCCGGGTCAGCGGCGTAAGATCCGTGACAAATAAAATCGAACTCGAAGTAACATAGCAAATTTTGAAAAAACACCCGAATGTGCGGACGTAAAACCGGGCTAGGCAGCCTTTTTCAGGCTTACAATAAGGTAGGTATATGATTCCATACTCACGCCGTCCGGGCTAAAATTTACTCAGAACTTCACCCAAGAATTCATCAACATGGGGCCACGCATCGTCAGATATTCGTAAAATATGCTCTACACCGCTTGTCCACTCATGTTTGTGATGGAAGCGATGATGATATGGAATTGCGGCACGACAAATCTCATCGGCAGGATCGGGGCTGTCATAACGGATCAAATTACCGAGGCCGGGCCGGTTGGCGTTATAGCTGTATCCAAAGGTTCTTGCTTGTTCGCGCTTGGGAATTGAATCGTCAATTTCAACGTCCTTTGTGATATCGACCCGGACCCTGTTGCCTTTGTAGGTTGTGAAAAGGATGTTTTCGCATTTCAGAAGCAGATAATTCAGTGTGATGCGCGCATGTTGATACTGCCTCGGGTGATCCATGAACTTCGAGTATTGGCGCAAGACGCGGTCGTGCGCATTGATATAGGTCTGCATGCTTGCCCAATCATGTTTATGCCCCTTTGGAATCATTAGCGCCGGAGAAATGCAATCTGCCGCTCAAGGCCGAGCGCCACAATGTGATGTGGAAGGGAATCCTGCGTTGTGTGCGCTTGCTCAAGCAGGGTTGCAATGGTCAAACCATGTTCTTTCGCAAGTTTTTCAAGCTGCAGGGATGTCGCTTGGAAGGCTTCGGCATTTGAGGCAAACAGCGGCTTTGAGTGCCGGACGGCCTCGTATAGCTCAGTTGTTTTGTTTTCCGCACTATCTGTAATATTCGATAAATGACTGGTGTCCGCCATAAAAACCTCTTTTATCCTTTTTTCAGAATACCATTACTGACTGCTACCCACAAATTTGAATAAACCATAAAATCAACAGGTTGAAAAATATTTACATTTTATGTTCCAGCAGGAAAGCGGACGTAAAACCGGCTAGGCAGCCTTTTTCAGGCTTACAATTTTGAAATCATAGCCAAGTTCCGTCAGGATATTTAGGAGTACATCAAACGTAACCTTTGCAGTACCTACGCCTGACTCAATCTGTGGAAGCGTGTCAAAAGAATTCATCATCATAAGATGGTGATAACAACAAGCCAGCGATGGCTTTTCGAAAGGACTGGAAATGGAGAAAATAGAAAAAGGGACAGTCGATTGGAAACAAACCGCAAGCCGTATTGGCGAGCTGGTGTTAACCGGGCTCGTGTTCGGACTCACCGGTGCCCTCGGCGCACGGCTCGTTGGTTCAGCTTCGCCGGCAAAGCCACAAAAGCTTACCAGCGTTGACACCTTGCCATTCAAGAAGACAGGCACAGTGTAGCGGCTGCTCCATCCACAAAGAACGCCATGGCGGGCATTCTTTTACGTATCAAGCCACCTCAAGCCGGACACGAAGCCCAAGCCCCTCGGCGACATCAAGCAGCCTGTCGGTTGAGATGCTGGCGAGGTTTCCATTCACAATGGCGGTAATAACGGTTCTGCCGATGCCAGCCTTCTTGGAAGCTTCAATCTGGGTCAAGTGCTGTTTCTCTATTTTATTGCGGATGGCAACCGCTATACCGACCTTTACGCTGATTCTCGATGCCTCTTTTGTCGGCAGGTGGAGCATCTTGCATATATCTTGAACATTTTTCGTTTCAATATAGTTCTTTTTCATAACAACTCCATCAGGCGCTTGCGAGCGACTTCCAATTCATGTTGGGGTGTTGTCTGCGTCCTTTTCTTAAAAGCATGAAAAATCAATATGGCATCCTCATGCTTCGTAAAATAAAACACCCTGTACTGCCCATCCCTGTTCTTGACACGCAGCTCATGTACTCCGTTTGCAACAATTGGCATCGGACGGCTGACCGGCATTCCCAGACTCTGTCCTTCACATAACAGGGCAAATAACTCCGCCAGCTTCCGCTTCGTGAAAACATCAAGCGCGTCAATATCTTTTGCGACCAGCCTATGAAATCTCAGCGTCTTCACATGAAACACTATGTCACAAATATATGACATAGACAACATGATAATAAACGAAGTAGAGTATGGGTTAGCGCCGACATTTGGGGGTCTTACTATGGATTTTCCCAGATTTGTACCGCGTTATGACAAGCCAATGAGATTCAACTACTGACGCGCTTCCGCTTCCTCGGCTTCGGCTCCACCCCGATGCGCGGATCACCGCGCCGGACAACATCCACAATAGCGGCGGCGGCTTCCTCGAACGACGGATGCGTTTGCGGCAGGTACAGCCACTTGCGCAGCATCGTATGCGGCTTCAGCGCCGGGAACTCCTTTTGTAATGAGGCGTGATGCTCATGAGCCGTTGCGACCAACAGCCCACTCCACAACTCATCGCCATCGTCCGACAGCACGATCTGAAGCTGACCAGAACCCCTCTTGTTGGCGACACAATCGAGCATCGAATGCTACCTCGAGATTATGAGCAGGGCGTTCACCAGAAGCACCACCGTAAATAACTTTCGGAGAATTTCTGCGTTTTATCGCTGGGCAAAACGCGCACGACTGATCCTGCAAGACCCCACACAGAACATCCAACTGTCGCGTGTTGCCGAAAAATTGCTGGTTTGCTCGAAAACCCAGAAGCGGGGCCGACGGTACTATAACCGTGAGCAGGTCATCTTATTGCCTCAAAATCCACTCTGGCTCAGTACGCTGAGCAAGCGGTTCTGCGCCCGCTGGCACATGCGCTTCTCCCGGATCAAATCAAAAATAACTTTTCCGCGAACTCCACTTTTCCTGGATCCGCAATGCCGGCACAATCGCAACTTGACTGATAAGTACATCCGGCGCCTCGTCCGAGCCGCTACCTTGACCGCCACCGGCTTTGATATTCCTCCTCGCGTACTCAGACAGACTTGTGGCCATATCATGACCAACGGCAATGACGCCTCGGTTCTGAGTCACCTCGGCTGGTCTCCTCAGTTTGCTTTCAACTATACCTGGCTTCCCAGAGTACATTTCCATCCCGATAATTCAAAATCCT
>Ga0208375_1000608_pt1 | contig 49778 bp, 46 predicted proteins | sample RifOxyD1_FD_184038 | JGI IMG/M metagenome (GOLD analysis project Ga0208375, IMG submission 184038) | Soil microbial communities from Rifle, Colorado - Rifle Oxygen_injection D1 (SPAdes) | ecosystem: Environmental > Terrestrial > Deep subsurface > Rock core/Sediment | place: Rifle, Colorado... | reverse complement strand
CCGTAATGATGGATAATTTTTCCAGATAAATCCTTTTTATCGTAGATTATTCTATTGCTTAAAACCAGCCACTTTTCATCAAAATCTTTCCTCAAAGAAACTAAAGTTTTCTGATACTTTTCAGGCTCTGCCATTGCCTGCTCGTTCCACTGGACGATGTCGCCTAGATCCGGGAACCATCTTCCATCGGTGATTTTGTTCCAGTATCCTATCCACTGATCCTGAGTTTTATTTGCAGAATTCTCAGCTGCAACATCATCCAAGATGAGCAAACCTGAAGAATGAGCAGAAAAATGAAAATTTCTACCAATCATCTCTTCCATATCCTTTGATGCCCTGCTCAATCCATAATTATTGGGGTGCAATTCAAGCAAAAACTTGTACACTTCAAGCAAAGGCTTAAGAAATTGAGCGCTGATACTTGAAACGGCACTGCCAAGATCATCTTCAGACAAGCCGTCCATTGGAGGAAGGGGATAAGGATTTATCTTGAGCAGATTTAATTCTCTTGCTATTGCATCAACTGATGCTTTCTTGCGGTCTACATCTTCCAATGACTGCAAAAATTCCTGCCTTGCATCTCTGTATGCAGTAAGCAGTTTCTCAAGATCTTCAACTGGATTACTCATCAGATTTACCTTCCAATAATTTACGCTCGCTTGAAATATCAATATATGCTCTTTTTGTTTCAGTGTCAATATTCCTTCTTTTTAAGTCTTCAACATTGACGCCTAATTCAATCGCTATCCTTATTGCATCATTCCTGACATTATCTAGCCCTTCAGTAAGGTCCTTGGCTTCCGCAAGCTGCTTCTGCGTCTGTCCATAAGATAATATAAAATTTATATCTACATTCCCTTCTATCTTTGCTCTTCTAAGAACACTTTTTATCTGCTTGTTTGCTTCCATAAATGGCTCCATGGTCTCATTGACCCTGAGCAATGCATGGGTATAGTCTATTTTTGCATCTTCCAGCTGATTGCGGAAATTTTCGATTACCCCTAAATTATGAAGAGCAATCACAATCTCAACATCATAATTGCACCCAAATATAGCTTTTCGCGCTTCCTCCACAATATTTGGAATGATATCCGCAAACCGACTAAATTTAGCGTTAAAATCAATGGGGCTCTCAAGCAAATGCTTTTTTTCAGATATGCCTGTGTAAAGCCTATCCTCCAATTTTTCAAGGCCAACGAAAATGCCTTCAATTTTTGCAAGCTCTTTTTCAAGAGCTACACATGACTGATTAAGGGCGGAGTACGCCTGCGCATTCTTTTTTATGCCCTCTTCAAGAAGTTCAATCTGTTTTTTTCTGTATGATGCATTGGCAACTGCCCCCACATGCCTGAATCCTTTTAATCTTAAAACACCGAGCAGACTATACCCTGCCTTTCTAATCCTTGGGAACCGCGGAATCATATCTCTCAAACTTAATGGAGAAATGCCTGCGGTCTGGGGCATATCAGAAATCTCATTATACTCCGAAATTATATCAGAAAGCTCTTTACAGTATATTGGCTGGCTGTCTTTCTGCCTGATTTTATCCAGCTTAGAATCTTCGTTATGATATAATACTTTATTCTTCAAATCTCGAGCGTACAACACCAAATCCTGTTTCGTTTGATTATCCATTTTTGGCCTCTGTGCGATTAGATAGAACGGTGCTATTTATAAGCTTTTCTATTTTTTAGTAACTTATTAGTGGTAATACTGCTTTAAACGATATTATGAAGCATATCGCCAAAATCAAAGAAGTAAAAAATAAAAAAATTAAACATCCCTTATTCTATCTTCTGTAACGATAAAAATTGTCTCACCGTCGGGCAAATGTGGACTGTCAATAGATTACTCTAATTTTTTCTTCTCTTTTTTCTTTGGTAAAAAATTCTCTTTTGAGACAACACTTGCTCCAAGATTTTTTTCAAGGTCTTTTCTTGCACGTTTAGCGATGTTTCCACCAATGTTTGCTGATTCTTTACATTCTTCAAAGCCCTGCGAATTTCTTTCTTTTGTAATATCTGTTGTTGCTTTTTCACCAAACATCGTAAGTATAAGCTCCCAATCAGTCATATGATCGCGAAGATTTTGATTTTTCTTTTGTAATTGTTTGAATTCTTGTATTCGCCGACTGTTTTTCCAAAAGTTGCTTTTGAGATTTCATTGGTCAAGATTGCGAATTCCTGCTCTGTTTTTATATCTCTATTTTTCCATTCGTCAGTCAATTCTTGTCTTATAGCTATGCCCCGAAGTCTCTTGTCAATCCATTCTTTAGGATATCCTTTGAGTTCATAATATTCCTTGATTCTGTCTTGACCTATTTCAGGATTCTCAATCTCTTCAATTCTTTCATATCCAATTTGCGCAAGCCATAATTTGAAAGGCTCGGCTTTGGGCGATGGAATTGATTGAATTATTCTGAAAATATTCTTTGTGTTTCCTGTTAATGTATTTCTAAGCTTGCCCGAACTCGTGGGCATATTTACTTGGGGACAATTTGTCCCTATGTAGCTTCCAACCTCTAAATCTCTTTTCCTTAATTTTTTCAAATAATCTGTCGGATTAATGCTATCTGTCAATACTTCGATGATATCAACTATCGAGAAATACCATTGATCTTTAAACCAAACTCGCCTAATTTTCTTGTCCCGAAACACTACTAATTTGTTTTTATCTTCCATTTATAAACAACGAATATTATCTTCTTTATATAGTTCACGCATAAATGTCCAATGGTCCTTGAAAGAAATAAAAAAATTTAGACGTCCCTTATTCCGTCTTCTGTAACGATAAAAATTGTCTCACCGTCAGGCAAATGTGGACTGTCAATTAATTTAGCAACTCTCGTGCCTTTCTTGCCTTTCCTCAAGTATACTCTTGTTGAAGAATTGTGTCCCACGATGTTCCCACCGATAGCTGCAGTTGGGTCTCCGAAGAACATATCTGGCTTTGCCATCACCTGATTTGTGACATAAACACAAAGATTGTATGTGCTTGCCAACTTCATCAAAGTATGCATATGCTTGTTAAGCTTCTGTTGCCTATCTGCCAGTTGTCCCCTGCCACAAAAATCAGCTCTGAAATGAGACGTCAGAGAATCTACAATGATTAACTTGTAGCTCGGATCTTCTTTCAACAAATCTTCTGCTTTCTCTGCCAAAAGCATTTGGTGGTCTGAATTGAAAGCCCTTGCTACTTTTACATTCTTTAAGGCTTCCTGCGGATCAAGACCTGCAGCTTTTGCCATCTGCAAAATTCTTTCGGGCCTGAATGTGGATTCGCCGTCTATGAAAATAGCTTTTCCTTCAGCGCCGCCTTTTTCCTTCGGCAGTTGTATATTCACAGCCAATGCGTGGGCTATCTGCGACTTGCTGCTTCCGAATTCTCCAAAGCATTCCGAGATTGAGCCGGATTCAAAACCACCGTCTAATAAAGCATCAAAGCCTTTTGAACCCGTTGTAATTTTCAAAATATTTTTTCTTCGCTCCATCAGTTGCTCGCCTGATTCAAAACCCATATCTAAATTGTTTCTTGCGGTGTTGATTATCTTTCTCGCGACAGCTTCGCCTACTCCTGCAACTTCCACCAACTGACCAGGAGATGCAACTGCGATTGACATCAAACTATCAAATCCCGCTTCTTTCAATTTTTCAGCTGTTGCTGCGCCTACACCCGGTAGATCCTCAATTTTTGTTATTTTTTCTTTTGTCATGTTTACCACCTCACTCGTCCTCATCTGAATTTAAATATAATTCTTCATGCAGTTTGTTCAAGACTGCCTGTAACTTTGGTATGTCTGATTTTCTAATATTAATTACATCAGAATGCCATATGTCTTCGTTGTTCTTTTTCCACCTTCTAGTCAATGAAGCTGTCTTGAAAATAACTTCAGAGCCATTGATGGCTTTCTTGTTCTCCCAGATGCATCCTTCGATGCTTCCGGACTTGAACTTTTTTACAGGTTTGTTGCCTTCCATATAATTCACCTCGCTTTCGCTTTTTATTTCAGTTTTTTTCCTTTAAACAAAGGATAGAATAAGGTATTTTTGCGTAAATATATAAAGACTTCGCGCGCGGTTGTCAAGTGGAAATCTGGGAAATTTCCTATTATGTATTCACTATAAAATAGTTAATAATTTAAGATTCGGGGGAAAACTATTTAAGCCCATCTAAGAAAATCAATGTAATGGGAGTCATAAGAAAGCCGGTGATTGCAATTGCACAAATCAAATACTATGACATAAATAAAACCCACAATTTAATAAAAATAAAAAGATACATCTTTAAGGCAAAGAAAAATAAGGCCGATATTGTCTGCTTCCCTGAATCCTGCTTAAAAAAGACCGGTAGTATAAATATTGAAGATAGGATGGTAAAATCAATACAGGCTGAATGCAAAAAAAATGAAATTTGGTGCATAATCACTGATGATTTTGAAATCAATAACAAGGTTTACAATAGCGCCTTAGTAATAGATCGCAATGGGAAAATTAGAGGAAATTACAACAAGATAAATTTGTATGGAGAAAACACGGTTGAAGCAGGAAATAAAATAAAAATATTCAGAACAGATTTCGGAAAAATTGGAATAGCAATATGCTGGGACTTGACTTTTCCTGAGCTTTTCAGTGAGATGAAAAGAAAGGGCGCCGAAATAATCTTCTGCCCGGCACAATGGAATTATGATGTGCCTGCACACAAAAGCAGACCTATATATAGAGAGATTGAACTTTTAAGATCAATGGTCTTGGCGAGAGCACATGAAAATGTAATTTACGTTGCAATATGCAATCCGCTGATGGATTCAAAAACACAGGTATCTTACTCAGCGATAGCTGATCCGCATAGGATAATAAAAGAAAAAATAGGCGAAGAGGGACTAATCACAGCTGAACTTGATATTATAAAGCTAAGAAAATTCAGACGCCTTTATTCCAAAGAATGATTTATTTCTTTTTTACTTTCTTATTAAGCTTTTTGTAAAGCTTCCTCTTATTTGTTATCTTGCTATGAAGCCTCTTATGAACAATTCTTTTACTGCTAATTTTTCTGCTCAACCGCCTATGAACTATCTTTTTATGGCTTATCCTCTTGCTTAAACGCTTGTGCAGTACCTTTTTATGAGTTAGCTTTCTACTTAAGCACCTATAAAGATTTCTTTTACTGCTAATTTTTCTGCTCAATTCATCATGCAAAAGTTTTTTGTGCAAAAAGTATTTGCTTAACTCATAATTTAATGGCTTTTTGCGTTTTGTCTTTTTCCTCTTGGACTTTTTAGAATAATGCTTGACGAAATCCAAAACTAATCCGACGAGCTTCTCATGCTCTTCATCAATGAAATCTAAGCCGGGATCAGAATTTACTTCTAAAACCACCCATTGACCATCTCTTTTCAGTAAATCTATTCCACAAATATTTATCTTTGTAGCCCTACTGACTCTTTTGACTAATTTTCGAAGAACTTTATCCACATGAAATTTTTCAATCTTTCTGCCATAAACACCTGTGCATTTCCAACTATTGCTTACTTTTACCGCGGTCTGAACAATCTTTTGATTTATCAATGTAACCCGATATGAGTAAGATTTAATATATTCCTGGGCAATCAAAGGAAGACGATTGTAATCCTGACGCCAGAACTTCTTCATTATTGCTAATGCTTCCTTCATAGTATTCGCTTTTTCCACGAATAAACCATTTGTGCCGTAGATTCTTTTTATTACAACAGGCCATTTACCGAACTTCCTCAACTCAGCCCTTGCAAGAGTTAGATTATTAGACATGAGAATTGTCTCGGGAGTAGGAATTTTATTTTCTTTGCATTTCAAATAGAACATCCACTTGTCTTCCGTATAATAATAAAGCTTTGAAGAATCAATAACTTTTTTCCCTAATTCTTCAATTGTCTTCAATGGCTCAATGACACATTCTTCCGCACTGTTATTGTATATTATGTCACACTGCTTGATTTTACTTTCGAACGCATTTACATCAAAACGAGCATAAAGATTTATCATTACAAGATCTATCCCTTTCTTTTTTGCGAGCTCAAGAAATAGATTTTCTTCCTTACCTAACTTTCTTGCAGTATAAATAAAACCAACAACGAGATTTTTTTTAGTTGCGCATAATTCTTTTTGTGTTGTCATCTCATTCATATTATATTTTAATGCAGAGGGGTATTTAAACATTACGAAATTTTTTATTTTTTTATAAAAAAAATATTTGAAAAAAATATTTTTTATTTTTTTAAAATTAATTTATGAAAAAAAATCAGATTTTATGATAAAATCGAAGAATATACAGAAAATTATTTAAACAGCCCCCTTATTTTGTAAAGAAGCAAAGTCCCGTAGTGTAGCGGCCAATCATTCAGCCCTTTGGAGGCTGAGACGGCGGTTCGAATCCGCCCGGGACTATTTCTTAGAAAAGATTATAAATCCAGATATATTTTTTATTAATATGAAAAAAAGATACTTTGGCATTGCAACATTGATCTTAGGATTTGCTATGATATTCCTTTCGGATATGAGTTATACTGGCGCAGCATTTGGAATTCAGCCTGCTGGAAACACTGCATTTTCTCTGATTGGAATGGGTCTTGTTTTCTGCTCAATGCTTTTTATGGCTTCTGGCGGTTTAGAGAGAAAGATCGAAATACACAACATCATTCACGGAAGCAAAAAGTTAAGTAAAATTCATTCAAAATCAAATCAGCAAGTGGAAAGAGAAGTAGCCCATCTTGTTGAAGAATTACGAAAAGGAAACTTTAATCCCGGATTAGGAAATAAACACCTAAGTGGAACAGATACTCAATACGCTAGAGGAAGAAATGGCGGGAGAGTTGCGTTTAAAAGGAGAGATAATGGAAGCACAATTGAGATTTATGTTGTTGGAATGTCTGACAAAGCTCATGAACCTTCTATGTTGGATGAACTAAGAAAAGAAGATAATTATCTGAATGAAATTATAAGAACAAAATATTATAAAAAGTAGCCCCTTATTTTGAGAATACACTTATCCTTAATTTCTTTGATATTCTATATGCTTTGAAGTTTAATTGAAAAGGATAAAGGGTTTTTTGATTTTATTCATTTAGTGTAACTCGTAGTAATTGTAATAACCATTTAGTGATAAAAAAACGAAAGATTTATAAAGACTACCCATATAACTATGGCTGATCTAAAATGAAAAGAAAAGTTATATTTATGGGGGGGAAAACGGCAGTTATATCCTTACCTGCCCCTTGGATTAAAAGATACAATATACATAAAGGTGATGAATTAGACCTCCAGGAAAAGAGCAATGAAATTCTAATTAAAACCATAAATGAGAATTCTGTAATAAAACGAATTATTGATACTAGAAAGATAAATGATAGTAGCATGATTTGGAATTTTATCCCTGCTGCATATATATCAGGAGTTGATGAAATTGAAATTTATTTCAAGGGGATAGAACAAAAGAAGATTATCGAACAGTGCGTTAGCACGCTGATTGGCTTCGGTATTATTGATGAAAAAGAGGATTATATTTATATAAAAGATATCACTGGTGCAGAGATGGAATTCAATTCGGTTTTCAGAAGAGTGCTTTTTATGTTAGGCTCAATGGCAAAAGAAGGAACTGAAGCCTTAAAAAACAAAGATTATGAAAAACTATCTTTTCTAAGGAATAAGGATTATATGGTCAATTTTAATATCTTCTTTTGTTTAAGATATATTTTTAAGAACGACAAAGAGAATTTGATTGCATATTCAATATTAAATTTGTTGGAAAGTATGAACGATAGAATTGCAGATACTTATGAACATATAGTAGAAAATAAGATTGAGATTAGCAAATCGTTTATTGGCATTTTTGAAGAAGCAAGCAAAATAATCGACGATTTAAACAAGGTATACTATCATCCAAAGAAAGAAGAAAAAATTAGAGTTGTTTCAGAACTAGATAGTAAATGTGATATATTTGAAAAGTTATTAAAAAAAGAATTCTACAAATTGAGCAAAGATGAAGGCATTGCCATATCCTACGTAAATGCGGCAATTGGCACATTAAGGGACACAATCAATTTATTGCTGGTTGAATAGAGGAAATGATGGTTAGAAGTCAAAAATCTAGACTAGAAAAAAATAGAAATCATATTAAATTAGAAGAGAAAATCTGTGGCATACTGTCTTGGGATGACAGGGATATCGAGGACCCGCTAAGAAAAGGGCTGTTTGAAAAATATCTTGATGATTTAGTTGAACAAGAAGAAGATCCAACTGGATTAATAGCCTATGCCTCATTTTATATTTTTGGAAATGATTTGGAAACGATTAATGATATGATCTCAAGATGGAATGCAAATTCAGAAAGAAAAGAATTCGTTAAATATTTGAAATCAAAAATTAAGGAGATAAAAAATATTTCCCGAGATACATTAAAAAAATTAAATTTAGAACACGGATTTAGGCTGCTAATTACTGAGTCCATACTTTCGGCAATGGGAATAGAAATTCGAGACATCAAACAGGTAAGCAAACAAAAAAGTTTTAAAGATTTATATTCAAATGGTGTGACCTATGTGTGGAATAGTATAAGGGATAAAGTCCTCGGTTCGTTTACTAATTTAAAAAAATTAGATGGCGGTAATGTTGCCGAAAGTGGGGTTCCAATGTGTACAACCCCCTATAGAGAACTTATTTTCTTTAAAAGAGAAAAAAGTGGATTAGGTAATTTAAAAAAAGAGTATGTTATAACAAAAATAATAAATGAACTCGTGCCTGAGCTTGTTGGAACAATCCCCCTGGAATTTTTAGAAAATGTGAACTCTTTGGATTCGCTTATAATTTACAGATATCCTGGACGAACAATTCATAAGGCAATTGAAATTTTGGATCAGTTTTTAGATAATCCAAAATATGAAAAAAATAAATACCTTTTTAGAGAATGGTTAGCTGGATTTACTCTTGATGACGCAATAGATACATATGCAAAATTCCAGAATAGGATGTTAAAGTTTGATAAGGATAAATCAAAAGAATCTGGAATAGAACTAGAAACTATATTATATAGCAAAGAATTTAATAAAAAGATAAGGCCTATTTTAGAAAATAAACTGGATATTAAAATAATTTCAAAGATAGAAGAAATCGCCTATGAGTTAGATACAAAAAATAAAATATTTTCTCATATGGACTTGCATAGTCGTAATTTTTTGTTGTGGTCATTCTTTCCGATAGAAAAAAGTCGATATTATACAAATGAGGCGGTAATCGACTTTGGTTCGGTAGGCTTTGCATCAAAATATTATGATATTGCTTTTTTGATTGAGCAACCATCTCTTGCCCTAAGTAGTGCAGCAAAGATAAGTCTTATCCAGCGTTTTATTATCCAATCTGCTACCGAAGAAAATAGGCAGAAAATACTAAAATACATCCATAAAGACGAGGGCGAAGGAGGATATCTACTTGAAAATGCGATTGATGAATACAATAAAACGGCATTATTTGTAAATGCTCAGCTTGGTAGTACCTTTCTAAGTGAAAAAGAGAATTTATCTTTCACAAAAAGCAATGAAATTGTTGCAGAAGGTTTTATTGAAAACATAAATTATTATTATGCAATCTGTAATGGCGAGATTGTTCCAAATTTTAAAGGAAAAGTTTCAAGTATTATATCTCGCTCTTGGGAAGCTTATATGAATTGTTTTATTATATTTAAAACAAATTTGTTAAATCATCCATCTGAAGTTGCATTGCAGAAGAAATATTTAAAAGAATTTTCGAAAACGAATAATATTAATTACTTAAAACAATATGAAAGACAGATCAATGAACGCGTATTTAGAGAGGCAAGAATATTTGAAAGGCAAATATCTCAAGCATTGATATCAACAAATTCGGAATATAAAGAAACTCTTGGGGACATTTTTCCAAAAATTTTCAAAATTTATGATGAATTTATGGATTATTTAAAAAGATATGATGAACCCCCCTTATTTGACTATCCGTTGGATCCATACTTTGGTAATGCGGCAGTTCAGATCTTTAATCAAAATCTCTCTCGTTGCCCGGACACATATAAAAAGATAATGAGTAAAATTGAGGCCAATCCCTTCTTAGAATAAAAAATAAAAAAATTAATCTTTTAGTATTTTTCCGGTTGCCCAGCCAATACCAAATAAAGCTGTCTTTATTCCTGCTAAATATGCTGCGTTTTTGTAATCATGATTTATTGCAGCACAAACATCTGGAATAAGAGACATGAAATAAGGAATCATACTTGTAGCCTTTGATCCAATCCCCATGGTCAAACCAGACGTGGCACTAATGTTCAAAAGAAAACCATCAAGGCCTCCAAAATCACTTGCAACCCCCATCCTATTTAACATAGGAGAGTAATTAATACCAGATACTGCCTGCATTGCTGTAATACCTGCACCAACAGCTATACTCTTTACGTTGTTTAATGCGACATCTTTTATCGTTAAATTTGCCATTTTAGTGTCCTCCAAATTTTGATGATTGCCTGATGAAGTCTTAATTTTTAAATCTTTTGCTTTAAAATAGAATCATTTATAAATGACCACTTAAAATAGGTTAAAGTATGGAACACGACATTGTGCTGATAACTGCAGAGTACCATGACGATCATCCTTTGTCTCCTTCAGGTGTTATTACCAAAGTGCTAGAAGCTAAAGGATTTTCTGTCGGCATAATTGAAAGACCCATGAAAAAAGAAGATTTTGTGAAACTTGGAAAACCTAAATTATGCTTCTGTGTGACTTCTGGATCAATAGATAGCATGCTGAATAACTATACTCCTTTAAAAAAAGAAAGGATTGAAGACAAATACAGCAAAGTAAATAGAATGCCTGATAGAGCAGTAATAGTATACTGCAATAAGGTTAGAGAGTATTTCAAGAATGCAAAAATTGTTATAGGTGGAATAGAGGCTTCATTAAGGAGATTTGCGCATTATGATTACTGGGATAATAAATTAAGAAGAAGTATATTACTAGATTCAAGAGCAGACATTTTAGTGTATGGCAATGGAGAGAAGCAAATAATTGAGATTGCTGAAAGATTAAAAGAAGGAAAAGATCTGAAAGGAATAAAAGGGACTTGTGTTTTGAATAGGGAACTGCCTGCAGGTTTTGAAAAGATGCCTTCAATGAAAGAAATCGAAGATAAGGAAAAATTCTGCAAGATGCAAACAATGTTTTCTAATTATAAGAACTTAGCGCAAGAATATGAAAACAATTATGTTTTACAATACGAATATCCTGAATATACTTCAGAGGATCTGGACTGGATATACTCTTTAGATTATTCGAGAAAGTTGAATCCTAACTCATTATTGAAAATGGCGCAATTTTCTGTTGTCACACATAGAGGCTGCTTTGGGATGTGCAATTTCTGCTCATTATCTTTGCATCAAGGAAATAAAATAATTTCTCGGTCTGAAAAAAGCATTCTTAATGAAATAAAAAAATTAACTAAACATCCAAATTTTAAAGGGGCCATAGATGATCTTGGCGGACCTTCTGCAAATATGTATGGAATGGACTGCAAAATTAAATGCATTAGGGGCTGTTTAGGCTGCGAGAAGCTAGATGTTTCTCATTCGAAAATAATTTCTTTATTGAGAAAAGCTAGAGAAATAAAAGGCGTTAAGAAAATATTTGTCAAAAGCGGAATAAGATACGACTTGGCTATCAATAGCAAAGAATACATCAAAGAAATTGCGGAGCATCATATCTCTGGCTGCTTGAAAATAGCGCCGGAACATTTCTCTGAAAACGTTTTGAAATTAATGAACAAGAAAACAGATAAGTTTGAAGAATTTGTCTCTTACTTTAATGCTGTAAATAAAGATGAGAAACAGGCATTAAGGTATTATATAATGATAGGGCATCCTGGTGAAAACAAGAAAGAGTTTTTAATATTAAAGGAGAAAATAAAAAATCTTAAAAATATAAATCAATTCCAGTTATTTACGCCTACTCCTATGACTATATCTACTTGCATGTATTGGACGGGCTTAAATCCTTTCACTTTAGAGAAAATTGATGTTATATATGATTATAGCGCTAAAAAGCAGCTAAAAAGGGAAATGCTCAAGTTAATAGAGTGAAATTCTTTTATATTCGTTTATAGACTTTACTCCTATGCCCAATGACTCTAAAAACTCATTTTTTAAGAATTCTCTTTCTCACTTCATCATTGCTGACGAGATGAGAATCATCTTGCTTTCTTGCATCTTTTAATTCTTCTTTTGCCCATTCGCTCAGCTCATATTTCTCTTCCATGAGATGCTTTATAAACTCTATTTCTCCCTTTATTTCCTGAAGGTCCCCATATATCTTGTCTAAAGAAACGGATGTCATTTTTTCTCCCTTGCTTTAATTGAAAGAATTGCAGATTTATAATGATTTCGCAGAAAATTCCGGAATATTTTCAGAAATAGAAACAATTTACTTAAGATACTGGAGTTGATAAAGTGAAGTTATTTTAATGAATCTTCAATAATCTTCTTTTCTTCTTCGGTTATTCCGTAGAGCTGGTAGACTTCTTCATCTATTTCTTTATCTATTCTTTCTATCTCTTCTTTTAATTTTGCAGTTTCTGATGTATTTTTGTCACCGAATTCATTGAGTTTTTTATTTAATTGGATTAATTTCTCGACTTTTGTTTTTGTGGAGCCTATGAGTTTGTTGTCAATTTTGATGGGGATACTTTCAATTTCAAAAGTCCTAAGCTCTATAAATCCACCTTGCATAGCTGTTGCGCCAAATTTTTTTCTAGCGTAATACCCAATTAATTTTGAATTCAATATTCCAAGCAAATATTCCAAAGAAATATTCTTGTTTGTTGAATGCAATACATAAACCGTATTTATAGGTAGATGGTTATTATCAAGTAAAATCGAGGCTGTTGGAACATAGCATATTTTTTTCATAAGGATTGCAGGCACATCAACAAGCCAATTCTTATTATTGGCGATTCTTTTAGTTGAGTCGAGAATCCGATACCTTTCTATTTCTTTATTTGTTATACAAATTTCATTTCCTGTTCCAATCTCCTTTGCAGTTGGTTTTGCTCTATAGATACCTATAGCCCTTTCTCCAGTAATTTTGTTTAAAATTTTTTGTTCATTTTTATCAATATTAAACAAAAAGGGTTCTGAACCATCAAGTTCACTTTGTTTTATCTCCGTTGCTTCCCTCTTGTTGAAATCTGCAATGTCTGGCTTCTCAATTGTGATTTTATTCGTTGAGGAATGTGATTTTTGAATTACAAGGATATACGGATATGTAGATGCATCAGAAAAGACCCCCATTTGAGAGACATCTACTACTCTTAATATTTTATTTTCTAAAAATAGTTTCCTTAATGGCATACCATATTTAGTTATTGCAAATTTATTTGGGGTAATGAATGCTAAATATCCTCCTGGTCTTAATAATTTTAGTGCTAGCTCATAGAACAAAACATAGAGGTCATATTGCTGATGTGCGGTTTTATACTTTTTCTCAAAAAATAATTTTTCATTATCTGCCAAATTTCTGTTATTAATGTAAGGAGGATTCCCAACAACAACATCAAACGTACCTTCTTCAAAATCACCTTGCCATTTGAAGGCAGCGGAACCAGCAACTTTTTCATCATCAATCAAAGAATTGCCGTGCCTTATATGCAAATCTACTTCTTTTGGCAATTTTCTATTTTTCTCCGCCGCTTTTAACAATAGGTTCAATTTTGTAATTTCAACCGCTTTCTGATCCAAATCAACGCCATAAATATTATTTTTCAAAATTTCAGTTTTGATGGAGTAATGCCCCTGCTCGTCTAATTTATATTGGCCTGAATCGTTGCCCTTATTTATTATGTAATTTGCCAAATAGTCATATGCCTTAATCAAGAACGAACCTGAACCGCATGCCGGGTCTAGAATCTTTATTTTGCTAGGATCAACTTTTTTATCTTTTAATAATTCACCAACTGTGTTTTTAACTATGTAATCCACAATATAAGTTGGAGTATAATAAATGCCCTGCTCCTTCCTGTGCGCCTGCCCCTCTTTCAGCTGGGCTTTCCCTGATCTTGTCTGAGCAAGAATCTTCCCAAGGTACTGCTCATAAACCTGCCCGAGAACGTCTGAATCAATCCAATCAAAGTTATAGATATACCCTTCCTTTGATTCATAAAGCAAGTAAACAAGTTTCTTTATGCTTTCACCATCGATTATTATTTTGTCACAATCATTGTCATAGTTTGGATCAAACAATCCGCTATTATAAGCCGAATTATATTCTTTGAAAATTTCTTTTAGCTTTGGATATGCTTTGTCCCCTGAGAGGTGCTTAATATCTTCAAGCCGCAAGTCATTTGGTTGTATACCCATATCTTCAGCCCGCCTGATGAAAATAAGCCGGTCTATAATCCTTTGGACAATCTCGTCCTGCTCATTTATGTTATATCTGCCAGGATATTTTTTCTCGATATCATTTGCAATTAATTTTCTAATCTCCATTAAATCTTCCAAAAGCACCTTGTCAATTGTAATTCTCTTTTTCAATCTGCCTTCAGCTTCGGCCTGCTTTAATAATTCATTTTTTTCAAACGATTCTTTCGAAAGAAAGAATAAATCCTGAATTTTTGTCAAATACTCATCAGGATCTCTAAAAACTCTAAATACATTGTTATATGCCTTATCCTGCTCAACACAAAATATTTTCATCTGCTCGAAATTCGTAGATATGGCAAAAGATACATTCTTTCTGGACAATGCATAGGAAACCACCTGCTTGTCTGCTTCATTATTTAATGGGACACCGACTTTCTTGACTTCTAAGAAAAAAACGATTTTTTCTCCTATTTTAAAAGCATAATCTGCTCTTCCTCTTTTATCTCCTCTTCTTACGTTCTGCTGCTTTTCAAAATCCTTCTTTGACCATCCAAGAACACTAATAAACAATTCTTCGACAAGTTTTGTCTCAATGTCTGCTTCAGAAAGTGATTTATATTTATCGCGATTTGCTTTAAAATCTTCGATTAACTTTCTTAATTCTTCTTTCATCTGCTCTTTAGTTAATTGTCCTAAAACCATCTGGTTATTAGAATAAATTTTCTATATTTAAATATTCTTGTTATAATTCTCAATATGCCCCTATTATCGTTCTAAATAGAATAAATTTTAAATATCCCTGCTTATTAACTAATGGTTAAATGGAAGATTTCAAGAAAATAGCCGAGAAATGGCAGAAAAAATGGGAAAAGGACAAGACTTTTGAGGCCAATGAAGATCCTAAAAGAAAAAAGTTCTATTGCTTAGAAATGTTTCCGTATCCTTCAGGTTCAGGTTTACACGTAGGGCACGCCTTCAATTATACAATAGGAGATATTTATGCAAGGTTCAAGAGATTAAACGGATTCAATGTTCTTTATCCTATGGGGTATGATTCTTTAGGCTTGCCTGCTGAAAATGCAGCGATAAAAGAAAAAGTACATCCAAGAGATTACACTGAAAAAGCGATTGCTAGTTTTATAAGACAGCAGAAGGCATTGGGATTGAGCTATGACTGGAATAGGATGATTAAAACTCATGATCCCAGCTATTACAAATGGGACCAATGGATATTTTTGAAAATGCTTGAGAAAGGTTTAGCGTACAGAAAAAAAGCGCCTGTAAATTACTGTAGCAAATGCGAAACTGTTTTGGCGAATGAACAAGTTCACAATGGAAAATGCTGGAGACATAAAGATACAGATGTAGAAATAAAACATTTAGAGCAATGGTTCTTCAATGTAACTAAATATGCGGAAGAGCTTTATGATAAAGTTGACGAATTAACAGAATGGCCTGAAAGAATAAAAGCCATGCAAAGAAACTGGATTGGGAAGAGCCATGGCACTGAAGTGATATTTGAAATAAATGAAGAAAAATGGCCTGTGTTTACCACAAGACCAGATACAATATATGGCGTTACTTTCATGGTAATCTCCGCACAGCATCCGAAATTAATGGAATTGGTTACAAAAAAACAGAAAGACGAAGTGGAAAATTTCCTTAAGAAAATAAAATCCACAAGTGAAAAGGACATGGACTTGCTGGAAAAAGAAGGGGCTTTTACTGGGGCTTATGCTACTAATCCATTGACTAAAAATAAAATTCCAGTTTATGCCGGAAATTTTGTTGTTGCTGAATATGGCTGCGGAATGGTAATGGCTGTTCCTGCGCATGATCAAAGAGATTTTGAATTTGCCAAAAAATATAAAATTCCTATAACTGTGGTCATACAACCTTCGGCTTACGAATTAAATGCAGAAAGGATGGCTCGCGCTTATATTTCTGAAGGTCACCTAATTAATTCCGGAGAGTTTAACGGAATAAACAATAATGAAGCAATTGAGAAAATTTCTATTAAACTTGAAAAGATGAAATTAGGAAAAAGAACATTGCAGTATAAACTAAGGGACTGGCTTGTTTCTAGGCAAAGATATTGGGGAACACCTATACCTGTTGTTTACTGCGATAAATGTGGCATAGTTCCTGTGCCTGAAAAAGATTTACCTGTGATATTACCTGATGATATTAAGTTCGGAGAAGGAAATCCTTTGAAGACAAGCAAAAAATTTGCTGAGGTTAAATGCCCTAAATGTGAGGGCAAGGCAAGAAGAGAAATGGATACGATGGATACTTTTGTTAATTCTTCATGGTATTTCTTAAGGTACTGCGACCCAAAAAATGACAAGAAAATATTTGACAAGAAAAAAACAGATTACTGGGCGCCTGTTGATGCTTACATAGGCGGGGCTGAACATGCCTGTATGCACTTGATATATTTTAGATTCTATACAAAATTCTTTAGAGATTTGAAATTACTTAACTATGACGAGCCGGTTAAATTGCTGTTTAATCAGGGAATGGTTCATGGAAGCGATGGTTTTGTTATGTCAAAATCAAGGGGAAATGTCGTTGATCCTTTAGTAATGATTGACAAGTACGGAACTGATACCTTAAGATTCTATTTAGTCTCTAACGCAGGACCTGACAAGGACTTTGCATGGAATGATGACTCAATAGAAGGGAGCTTCAAATTTGTAAACCGGGTTATGAATTATTTCGAAACTGTTAAAATAGAAAAATCAAGCAAGAGGAGCGAGAGCAAGCTGAATAGAGCAATAAAAGAAATCACGGAGTATATAAATGATTTTAAATATAATTTAGCAACTATAAAAGTTCGAGAGTTATTTGAATCGCTTTCTGAAGAAGAAAGCAAGGACACGTTAGAGAAAGCATTGAAATTGCTGCATCCATTCTGTCCGCATATAACTGAAGAACTATGGGAAAAAATTGGAAATAAACCTTATATAAGCTTGAGCTCGTGGCCTAAATATGATGAGAGCAAGATAGACTTGAAATCAGAGCAACATGAAAAAATCGCAGAGAATACAAAACTAGACATTAAATCAATAATGATTCTAGCAAAGATTGTAAAACCTAAGAAGATAAAACTGATTGTTTCACCGGAATGGAAATACGCCTTATTTGAAATGCTTAAGAAAATATTAAATGAAACAAGAGATCAAAAAGAAATAATACAAAAGATAATGGCCTCTGATTTAAAAGTATATGGCCAAGAAATAATGAAGATTGTTCCTTCAGTGATAAAAGATATGAGCAAAATGCCGGAAGTTTTATTGCCTCCTGAGGAAGAAATGGATGCATTGAAAAAAACAAAAACATTTGAAGAATTTGGCTGCGAAATAGAGATAGAGAGCGCAGAAAAAAGCAAAGAGCAGAAAGCTAAGCAAGCAATGCCCGGCAAGCCAGCAATTCTAGTTAATTAATCATGTATAACTACTTTCAAGAATGAATCTTTTTCAAATGGGATTATGTCTCCGCGAGAGTCAACATATTTCATTTCTTTATGCGGAAGATAATGCAATAAAAATGGAAAAAACATATTTGCAATTTGGGGGTGCAGTCTTGTGCATCCATGTGAAGAACCGCCAAATTCAACGCTATTTGGATTGCTTGTTGAATGAATCCTTATCTTCGCATCTCCGAAACAGGCATAACTGTAGTCTACAGGATTCGTGCTCTTAAAATACTCTGCCATGTAAAGGCCATAAGCATTTAATGGGCCGGGTAACCTTGAGGTTTTTGAAGTCTTGCCTGCCCAACCAGGTGGATTCCAGAATGGCAGAACTATAACTCGATGGATATAATAAACTCCATTGGGAGTGCTAAATTTACGCATCTTACCGGTTGAACCATCCTTATTAATTCCCCCTAAGACGGTTCTTGTTTCAAAAAGTTGAAGTTTATTGTTTTTATAATTCTGATAAATCCTAAATGTGCCCATGGAACCTTGCTTCTCTTTAATAATTTCAGCCTCTAAATCCATATTTTTAACAAGATAATTTTCTGGAAGATTTAATTTTAAATCGACTGAGGATTGATTCGACTCTAGAAATTTAACTATAGACTCAGGTGTTGAAAGATTCAACTGCTTGAAAGAATCCTCGACTAGTCTTGATAGGTCTTCAGGGTTAATAACAAACGTCGATTGAAATAAACGAAAAGCAAAAAATTTCCTAAATTCAGAAATCTCTGAACTTACAATTTCAGAATAAGGCCTGTTAAGTGCTGCAAGAGTTTCCTGACCGACAATGCCATCACTTTTCAGACCATGAGCCACTTGATAAGTTTTTATTGCTTTGAAAAAATCTTCCCTAACTATACCATCAACTAAACCCGTGTAACCTTCTTCTAATTTCAATTTTTCCTGAATTACCTTAACGGCATAAACTCTTAATTGTAATAAAGAAAGATACCTTTGCTCTTTGTCAGATAGTCCTTTTTTTTGAGACAATGAAACAATCTCTTCCAAATCTTTCGAACTGGTAAAATCTTTTTTTATGGATTTATCGAGAATAATCTTTTTAAGGAAATCATTATCTATCAGGTTTAAATATTTTTTTAATTTTGACGAATCGAACTTATAGTATAGGCTAAACTTGTTTAAGTCCTTGCTGGGATCATCTATGAAATAACTTTTTTTATTTTTTGAATCTGAAATTGGAGAGGGTATAAAGTTTGAACCAAGGGGGACATTGAAATACTGGGTGCTCTGATTTTCAATTTGGGCGGCGGAAACTGAACTTATTGGAAATATAATTGGAGTTGCATTGAAAAACATAAATGAACTAACCACACCTGCAAGTAGCTTTTTCATGTAAATTGAGGATATATTGAAATATAAAAGTATTTCTAAAAACATTGCTAAAATCTCATAAAAATGATAAAATGATTTTAAATAACTCTCACTTGGTAAAAATAATACGCAAGCCAGCAATTCTAGTTAATTAAGGTTTTTTAGCATAACCTTTATAAATAAGAACCATTAACAAGCAGTAAAAATGGCAAGATGGATAAAAAATGTGTGTTTGGAACTGCTTTTAGCTTTTGGGTTATCTGCTTGTGGTGATGTAATCCCCACAAAGATAGGCCCTATTGAAGATCAGAGGCCTGGTTATACTTCTGAAATGCAACAAAGGAGTTTAGATGAGAAAGCCTATGTGCCCGGAGAAATTCTCTTTGGTTTCAATGATTCACTGAGCAAAAAAGCAGCAGAATCAAAAGCGAAAGAAATAAATGCAGAAAGAGTGGCTAAGGGAATAACAAAAGAACCAATAAATGTCTTCAAATTAAAATTCAATGGGGACATAGAAGATAAAATCAAAGAATTAAAGGAAGATATTTCAATAAAATATGCCGAACCAAACTATATAATGAGTACATATTCTAATGACCCATTGTATGAGAAACAATGGCATTTAAACAACATAGCGCAGGAATATTTTACAGCGGAAAATTATCAGCAAACAACAACTTCCGGAACGGAAGATGCAGATATAGACCTGCCTGAAGCATGGGAAGTGGAACAATCAGGTAGAGAAGTAATCGTAGCTGTAATCGATACAGGTGTGGATTTCAATCACCCTGATTTGCAGGGAAAAGCATGGAATGGACCAAATGAAATTCATGGATATAATACAATAACTCACGATAATAATGTAAACGACACCCATGGACATGGAACACACTGCGCAGGAGTCATAACGGCAAATACAGATAATGGGTTGGGTGTTGCGGGAATAGCCAATCACACCGATGTAAAAATAATGGCGGTAAAATTTTTAGATCCCTCTGGCACTTTGGAAGATGGAATCGAAGCAATAATCTGGGCTGTTGAAAATGGCGCAGAAATATTATCTGCTAGTTGGGGCGGAAATTATAATCAGTCTATACAAGAAGCAATAAATTATTCGATTATGCAGGGAGTAAATTTTGTGGCTGCTGCAGGAAACGACAATATAGATTCTAAATATTACAGCCCTGCTGGCAATAATGGGGTATTAACTGTATCTGCAACTGACAGCAAAGATTTGAAAGCGATATTCTCAAATTATGGGGAATCTGTAGAAATCGCAGCTCCAGGAGTGGATATACTTTCCTTGAGAGCAGCAGGAACAGATATGTATGGATACGGGGCAAATATTGTGGATACAAATTATTACTTTTGCTCTGGGACTTCCATGGCATGCCCGCAAGTGGCAGGTATATTAGCAATGGTGAAAGCAAAATATCCAAATATGGATTTTAAAGACCAGGAAAATCTGGTTATATATAGCGCGGATGATATTTATGATAAGAATCCAGAATTTAGGAATATGATAGGAATCGGTAGGGCAAATGCACATAAGGCATTGATTGCGGTTCCAGGACCATTTTTTAATATCCTAGAAATTAATGTGGATGATGAAAGCCATAATGGGGTGATAAGTCAAGGTGAAAGAGCAACATTAGAATTGTTAGTAAAAAATATGTGGATGGATGCCGGCATGGTTACTGTTGAATTAAGCGCAGACAATCCAAATATGAATATAATTGACAGCACAGAGTATATAATTGAATTTAATTCCAGCGAGACAAAAGAACTTACTTTTGAGATTCAGGCTGGAAATACCGGCAACAATACAAATATTAATTTCACAATGGATTTCAATTATGGGAATGGAGAAGCACAAAGAAATTTTACAATAATGATGGAACCTTATCTGCAGACAAGAAAAATAATTGATATTGGACATTTAATTTTAGGGTCCCCTGTTGTTGCCGATCTTGATAATGATGGACTACAGGAGATAGTGATTGCAGATTATATTGACAAAGTTTATGTATATGGAGAAAATGGAAAAATAAGGTTGGGTTGGCCTTTGAAAATAATAACAGAAAGCCCTTATATGAATGGTGTTCAGGTAAATCCTGCGGTCGGAGATGTGAACGGAGATGGTAGGCAAGAAGTTGTTTTCAGCATTTCCAGTGGAGGAACATACGCTGTTGATCCAGATGGGAAAGTATTGCGAGGTTTCCCTATTAAAAAATCAGGAATGTTTCCAAGAGATGCATCGCCTGTTCTTGCTGATCTAAATGGAGATGGAAAAAAAGAAATCATTGCTTCATTGGCAGGATATAACTATAAAAATTACATTTTTGTATTTGATGGAGATGGAAAAACAATGGATGGGTGGGAGCGAGGAAGTGTAGCCATATCTTCCACGAATGCTACACCTTCTGTTGCAGACATAAATAATGATGGTTCTCTTGATGTAATTATAGGAGATTGGGATTACAATATGAATGCTTTTGACCGGTTTGGAAACCCATTGGGTGGAAGTTGGAACCAAAATAAGGGTGCACCTTTCATATCAAGCCCAGGAATAACGGATATTGATAATGATGGATATTTAGAAATATTTAATATGTCTACAGGAGATGCGGTTTATGCTTGGAATAGTGAAGGAGATGCATTGGAGGGCTGGCCTGTAACAATAGGGGGGTATCCTACGGGAGAAAATAAGCGCCCTAGTGTAGCTATAGGGGACATTGATCTTGATGGAAAAAAAGAAATAATTGTCCCGCATTTAATGGGTCTTGTATCGGTGATAGACTTAGAGGGAAATATCAAATGGAGTAAATATTTAGCGCCCTATCTGAATGCATCCCCAATAATCGCCAATGTTGATGACGACCCAGAACTTGAAATTATATTTGCCCAGAATAGTTATACTGATTTTGGAATAACAATATTTAATCATGACGGCTCAGAACTCGGAGTTTTTCCAAGCTATGGTTCAATATCTGCTACACCTGTTGCTTGCGATATTGATAATGATGGAAAGACGGAACTTATTATTGCAAATATAAATGGGCAGGTATTCATAGTTGATACATTGGGGGATTATGTATCTAATACTTGGAGCAGATGGAAATATGACAATAATAATACAGGCTTTATGCCATAACTAATATATATTTAATAATATATATATGAGAAATTATTTTATTTTTAATACGTTATTAAAATGGAGGTGTTTAGATGATGAATAAAATAGGAATTATTGTTTTGTTTCTTGCAATTTTGATGGTTACAGGATGTAGCGAAATTAAAGGTACAGACGTCACCACAGGAAATACTGCTAGGATTGATTTTAATTTAGGATCAAATTCGGTTTTTTCTGTTTGGGCATTGGATGGTAATTCGAATGTGCGTTCTTTAGGCCAAATTATAGATTCTGAAGAAGAGAAAGAACTTTTTCTGAATAAGAAAGCAATTGGCAATTCGTTGAATGATGTGATCATAAACAAAGTAGGTGATGTTATTAAATCACCTAAAGTGCACGGAGCTTCTGATGAAGTTGCTATGATGATTGGTTCAATTGAAGGAACATCTAAAGAAGTAAACCTTGAATTTGAAGCAAATACAGATTTATCTGATGCATGGCCGGATTATGTAGCAGTAAATACTATACATATTACTACTCCGATTAATGAAGGAATCAAAATAAATGGTATGGCCTTGGGTATTCCTGAAGATATAACCACAAAAGAGATATGGTTCTTTACCGAAACATCAGATAATCTGCCCTATTTAGCTGTTTTTTATAAAGATAAAGATTCTCCACATAGGATAAAATATGCAGGATCTGGACAGGGGGTTGTAACAGAGATTTTAAGTTTTACATTTACGAATCTGCCTGCAACAATGGGCATAACTCTGCCAAGGAAGATTGTTCCCTCTTGAGTTTAACTCAAATAATTTTATTTTTTTAATTAATATTTTTCTTTTACAATAATCTTTATAAATATGGGATTTAGATTCTTCTGTATGACACATTTAGTCGCCTGTTTAGGAACGGGTAAAGGCACTTGGACTGAAGTTAATAAACTAATAAGGCAAAGAAGCTGGGAAAAAGTATTCTTGGTGACAAACAATTTTGGAAAAGAAAATTACAAAAATGAGAGCAATGCCGAATTAATAATTATCGATGATAATCAAAATATGGAAATAATAAGAGATATTTTAGTAAATGAGCTGAAAACAAAAAATGTAGATGTGCTGGATATGGCAATAAATTTTATTTCTGGTTCTGGAAAGGAGCATATGGCTCTGCTTTCTGCGCTGTTGAAAATAGGCGCAGGTGTACGATTAGTGAATCCTGGGGAAAGCGAGGTGAAAGAGATATGAGTCTCTTTGACGGCATGCTTAAGGGGGATGAATCGCTGTTTGTGAATGAGATTGTTCTAGACTACGATTATCTCCCAAAATTATTGCCGTTCAGGGAGAACCAGCAGTTTTATTTGGCTTCTTGTGTCCGGCCGTTATTTCAGGGGAGAAATGGAAAAAATGTTTTAATCTCCGGAATGCCAGGAATAGGAAAAACTGCAGCCATAAAATTTGTTTTACGAGATTTAGAAAACCAGACAAATGATATAGATGTAGTCTATGTAAACTGCTGGAAAAAGAGTTCTGCACATAAGATTGTTTTGGAAATATGCGACAAAATTGGCTATAAATGGACGGCTAATAAAAACACAGATGAGCTGATGAAAAGCATTGCGATAATCCTAAATAAAAAGGCGGTAATTATTGCCTTGGATGAAGTTGATAAATTAGAAGAGCAACAGATAATATATCTGCTATTGGAAGAGATAGAAAAAAAATGTTTATTCTTAATAACTAATGAAGAAGACTGGCTTGATAAACTTGACTCGAGAATAAAATCAAGACTTGTTCCAGAAGTTGTTAATTTTGAGCCCTATAATCAGGATGAAACATTTAAGATTCTGAAACAACGAGCAGATGCTGCTTTTGTTCCAGGCGTCTGGAATGAAGAAGCAATGCAGAAAATTGCTGATAAGGCTTATGAGTTTGAAGACATAAGATTGGGGCTGTTCTTATTAAGAGAAGCGGGAAATGTTGCTGAAATGAAGGGTTCCAAAAAAATAATTGAAGAGTATGCCTTGAAGGCAATAGAAAAAGTGCACCTATATTCTGCAAAGAAACCTGAGAATTTGACTGAAGAAGAGAAACTGATACTGGAGATGGTCAAATTAAATTCTGGAAAAAGCGCCTTGGAATTATATGAATTGTATAAAACTGAAAATAACAAAAGTTATAGGACATTCTATAGAAAATTGAAAACCTTGGAAGTCGGCAGGTTCTTAACTATAAACGAGGTTAGAATGGCTAACGGCGGATTGACTAGTGCAGTTGAGATGGGAATTCTATAAAAATTAAGAATAAATTCATGGCAGAATATCATGTAGTCCACTTGACAAACGCGCGCGATTGGTTTTTAAAGACTTATTCTCTCATTAATCATATCATTCGGGAGGTGGTCGAAATGATATTTTTTGGGAAAAAACAAAGGTACTTGAGTTGGGACGAATATAATGGATTGTTAAAGAGATTGAATCAAATCTCTGAGCCGACACAGAGGTTAATACGGGGGTGAACAGAATGGATATGAGCCATGAAAAGATAGAACAACTATTCAGCGCGACACTGCAGAATCTGCCATTAATCCATGGAGGAGAAAATGAGCTTCTATAATCTGAGAGAAATAAGAAAGAAGGCGGAAAATGATGAGATAGACGATGGTGAAGAAGGGTTCATGATTGGCTATTTAAATAATTTTTAATTTTATTGCTTATTTTAATACATTTTAAACGAAAAGGTTAAAAATAAACTAATAATCTTGGTTCTAATATGAAAATACTGGCTTTTGTTGATACGCATGGAAACAATGCTGCGCTGGATAATATAATAATAAAATCCAAAGAAGCAGACATTTTGATCTGTGCCGGAGATTTGACTTCCTGGGGTTCTGATATAAAAAAAATATTGGAGAAATTGAAAACCGCCGGAAAGCCAATGCTGGTAATAGCAGGAAATCATGAAATTGATGAAGAATTAAAAAAGGTTTGTGAATCTTTTGGTTACATAGCATATATAGATAAAGGGAGTTACGAATTTGAGGATTATATCTTCTTGGGTTATGGGGGCGGAGGATTCTCAACAAGAGATCAAAGATTTGAACAATTGGCAAAACAATTTGCCAAACATATAACCAAAGAAAAAAAGGTTATCTTGATTACCCATGCCCCGCCATATGGAACTAAGCTGGATGATATGGGGTCAATAGGACATAGGGGCTGCAAATCAATTATGGATTTTATTGAAAAACACCAGCCGATATTAAGCATTTCGGGACATCTACATGAGACAGCAGGGAGAAAACAAATGATTGGAAAAACCTTAGCAATAAATCCTGGTCCCTTGGGGAAGCTAATTAAAATTTAATTTTTCTATCTTCAGAATCTTCTTTCATAAGCAAAGTTACTCTTGAGTTTTCTTTCTCATTTACTATTTTATAATTTAGAATTTTTGCTATTTCTTCCGAAAATTCTTTTATTTCTTTATGCGACGGCATTGATGAATACTCAACACGATATTGAGCGTAACCTACAGGCATGGCTGCTTTTAACTCAATGAACTTTATATTTAATGGTTTTAAGATTTTTGCATAGCCTTCGGGATTATGCATGTTTATTCCTTTTGCCAAAGTCAATCTTATAGTATTTCTTGGAAATTGTGGCAATATCTCCAAAGATTCTTGCAAAGTTTCCCATGCATTATCAATCAAAGGATTGCACGTTTTAAGATATGTTTCTTTGTCAGGAGCAGCTAAAGTGATATACATTTGAGTAGGGGTATTTTTTGTTACCAATAATTTTTTTAATACATCTGGCCTTAAACCATTTGTGACTAAAAAAGAAGTCATATTCCTGGAGTGAATCTCTCCTATTAATTCCGGAAGCAATGGATATAATGTCGCATCTCCGGCTAAAGATAAAGCGATATGCCTTGGTTTAATGGCCTCTTCCATACGTTGATCATTTATTTCTTTATCCCCGTAAAACCCCTGCAAATATTTTACATGTTCTTTTATTAAATTGTCTACGATGAACTTAGGAGAATCTGGGTCCTTTATCTCTTCGGGCTCAGTTATTGATAAATCACGCCAACAGAATTTGCACCTTAGGTAACAATTAGTGATAGAGACAGAGGATTGTATACATTGCCAACTATTAATGCCGTAAAATGTATTCTTATAACAGGCATCTTTGGCTTTAATTGAACGCTTGCACCACAGGCAAACTTTGATAGCCGAATGCTTGCCAACTATTCTATAGCCCTGCTTTTCAAGTAATTTTTTGTGAACACCATCCATGAAATGATGTTCACAAGAACTAGTATTTAAACTTTATCAAAAAAATTATTTCTTCTTTGCTTTTTTCTTAGTAGCTGCTTTCTTCTTTACCACACACATCACCTCCGTTTTTATTTACTCTAATAACTTATGTGTTTTTAATCTTTATAAAATTTTCTCTTATCGCTTCAGAAAAAGTTTTTGAGCAGTCATAAAAATAATCTTTTTTGTTTCTTCAGGAGTAATATTTTTTATTTTAGATATCCAGTGAATACATTCTCTTACATTTTTTGGCTCATTCTTTTTGTTTGGGAAAGGGGAAAGCACTGGAGAATCGGTCTCTGTCAAAAGCTTATGAATGTTAATCATAGAAACAAGCATTTGAAAATGCTGATCCCTGCATATTATTGACGGAATCGAAAAATAACATCCTAATTTGTTTGCTTTTTCTATTAGAGATTTATTTCCAGTAAAACAATGCAAGATCACTTTATTATGATTGATTTCCTCTAAGATTTTCAGAACTTTATGCTCTGCATTTCTTGCATGAATGACTATGGGAATATCTAACTTTTTTGCCAAGAATAAAAATTTCCTAAAAGCATACTCCTGTTTTCCCATATCCTTGCCATACTTGCCGTCTAAACCAACTTCACCCAAAACTTTGGGTTTCTTTGAAGCGATAAATTTGATTTCATTATCTATCTCCTCTTTAGTTAAAAACTCCGCGTCAATGGGATATAATCCTAGGGAAGGAAGGACTAAATCCTTGTATTTCTTGGCAATTTCCAGTGTTTTTAGATTGGAATCATGATTTATACCCGCCGAAATAATGAGCCTTAAACCGGCTTTTTTAGCATCATCTATAACTCTTGCAAGATCTTTATCAAATACAGGGTCATCCAAATGGGCGTGAACATCAATAAGCATAATAATGAAATAAAAGATAAGCTTATATATTTTTTCCTTTATTCATTTAATATATGGATATAGTGTTTTTAGAGCCTGAGAATGCGCAGAACGTAGGAAGCGTCTGCAGAGCAATGAAAAATTTTGGATTCAAGAATTTGGTTTTGGTGAATCCTAAATGTGACCACAAAAGCCTGGACGCTATTAAATTAGCAAAGCATGCAGGAGATATTTTAAAGAAAGCAAAAATTATGAAGAATATTGATGAAATTATCAAGAAATATGATACTTTGGTCGCGACTTCTGCAATCGTAGGCTCTGATTTTAACATACCAAGGTCTCCTTTGAAACCGGAGGAATTTGCAGATTTAGCTAAGGGAAAGAAAAGCATTGCTTTAGTTTTAGGAAGAGAAAGCGAAGGAATGAGCAATGAAGAAATAAAAAAATGCGATTTTATGGTTACCATTCCTGCTTCAGACAAATACGGAACTTTGAATGTGAGCCATGCTGCAGCGATATTATTATATGAAATTTATAAAAAAGGCGACGAAAAAACGGCTGTTGATAAAATACTACCAATAAAAAGAGCGATGAAAGAAGAATTATTAAAATTAATATATAAAAAAATAGATTCATTTAAATTCTCAACCCAAGAGAAAGTTGATACGCAGAAAAAACTATGGAAGAAGATAATTGGAAAAAGCTTCGTAACTAGAAGAGAAGCTATGGCCATGTTTGGATTCTTTAAAAAAATAAAATGAAATATTTTTTAAGACTAAGCAGGGAAAATTTAATTTTGGCAAGAGAGGAAGTTATTTCCTTAATGAAGACAAAAAAATTTAAATTAGTTGATAATTTTCTGATAATTGATGAAAAAATAAATTTTGATTTATTAGCTTATACCTTTGAAGTTTACAAATTTGTTTTTTATTCCGACAAACTAAATATTGATTGGAATGAAATAATCAAAGGCAGTTATAAGGTTGAAGGTGAAAATGCAATAAAATACGCTGACATAATATGGAATAAATTGAAAAAACCTAAGGTGAATATGAAAAAGCCAAAGAACCAAATACAATTCTTTAAGATCGGAGGAAAAATACTCTGTGGGATATTATTGAAAGAAATAAAAAATAATTTCGAAGAAAGAAAAGCACATAGGAAACCGGGATACTATCCTATGTCATTAAATCCTAAACTGGCAAGAGCAATGATTAACTTGTCTAGGGGAAATATTATTTTAGACCCTTTCTGTGGCGCAGGAACGATATTGGTTGAGGCAGGATTAATGAATAAAAAAATAATAGGGAATGATGTCTCTGAGAAAATGATAAAATTAAGCAAAATCAATTTAAAATATTATAAAATTAAAGATTACAATCTGCATAATTATGATGCATTAAAATTGAAATTGAAAGTTGATGCTATAGTCACTGATCCTCCTTATGGCAAGGGATCTTATGCTACAATTAATGCGGAAGAATTGCTGGGAAGATTCTTGAAAATTGCTGGCAAAATGCTAATAGAAAAAGGTAGAATTGTATTTACATTCAATAAGCCGGTAAAAATACCAAAAGAATTTAAACTGGTCAGGAAATTCAAAATCTATATACACAAAAGTATGAATAAATATATTTATACACTGGAAAAATGGAAATAGAATGGAAACAAAGTTTCATTGATAAGTACAAAGAACTTACCGATATTGAGAAGTTCTTAGATTATTCTACAAGATTCCTAAGAAGAAGTGTAAGAGTTAATACGATAAAAATTGAAATAAATGAATTAAAGGAAAGACTTGAAAAAAAAGGATTAAAATTAGAACAAGTTCCATGGTGCAAAGAAGGATTCTATGTCGAAGGTGAGAGAAGAGACTTGGGAAATCTTGCCGAACATTTTTTAGGATATATTTACATACAAGAAGCGGCATCAATGATTCCTCCTTTGGCTTTAGAACCAAATGAAAGGGATATTGTTTTGGATATGTGCTCCGCACCTGGATCAAAAAGCTCGCAAATGGCGGCCATGATGAATAACAAAGGTTTATTGATTTCTAATGAATCGAGTTTTGGAAGGGTACAACCATTAAGCATAAATCTGCAAAGATGCGGAATCGCAAACACTATGGTAACAATACATGACGGCAGACTATTTGGAAAGATGCACGGATTTGACAAGATATTAGTTGATGCTCCATGTTCTGGAACAGGAACAATAAGGAAAAGTCTAAAAACTACAAGAATATGGAATCCCAATATATGCTATAAGATGGCAGGAGCGCAAAAGAAATTACTGCAATCAGGTTTTGACGCATTGAAAGACAAAGGAACTATTGTTTATTCAACCTGCTCTTTGGAACCAGAGGAAGATGAAATGGTGGTGCAGAACTTTTTAGACAAAAACCCAAATGCAAAACTTGAAAAGATTTCTTTACCTGGATTAAAAACTGAAGCGCTTAATGAATATGGAGAATATAAATTTGATTCTAAAATAAGTTGCGGTTGCGTAAGAATATGGCCGCAGGACTATGATACAGAAGGGTTCTTTGTAGCTAAGTTCAAGAAGGAATAATTGTTCTAATATCTACCTCCTCACAATTAAATGATATAAATAAAAAGGGGGGGCAAATAGTGAATTCTGCACCAATAAAAACATGGAATAATAGCCTTAAATTTCTTTTTTCATCTCTAAAGAGCCTTCCCAAGTATTAGGCGCTTCGCAAATTATTATCATATCGTAACTCTGCTTCTTAGCCTCGGATAATAATTCCTTGGTATGCTTCTTATCCAATAATAAATGCCTTCTTTCACCTTTTGCAGTAAATTCAATTCCAGAAAAATGACAAGTTAGTTCTTTCAATTTTAAAACTTTTAATTTTTCAAAAACTTCCTTGTAATCTATCTTCTGATCTCTTGCCAATAAATGAGCAAAATCAACACAAAGTTTACAACCGGTTTCTTTTACCAATTTAATTAATTCATCCAAAGAACCGAACTGAGATTTCTTACCCATTGTTTCAGGACAAAGATGGACGTTCCAATTATTCTTCTTAATTTCATTCATCAGTTCTGAGATTTGTATTTTAACCCTGGAATAGGCTACCTCTTCAGTCAATTTGCCATAAAAACCTGTATGAAAGATGACATACTTTGCGCCCAAGTAATGGGCTCTTTCGCAGGATTTTAGAATTCTTTCTTTTGAGGCATCTAGAATATTTTTATCCTCTGAAAGCAAATTAATATAATATGGGGCATGGACACTTAATCTTATATTCAGCTCTTTTGCTAAAGCTCCTGCTTTCTTAGCTAACTCATTGCCCATCATAACAGAATGAACGAACTCGATTTCCTGCGCATCAAGATTCAGGACTTTAATTTTCTTCAATGAAGTAAGAATATCCCCTTCAACATTGCCTGCTGGGCCCAAAAGAATCATTCCCATTATTATGTATTTAAACCGTTAAATATTTAAAACTAACCCCCTTTTTGCTCAAGATAATGGGCCCTTAGCTCAGCGGTAGAGCACTTCCTCGGCATGGAAGGGGCCGCGGGTTCGATTCCCGCAGGGTCCATTGGTTTTTATTAAATGGAGTAAAAATGGATAAAGTATTTGCAATAAAATTTACATTTGTTGATAAAAATATACACACTGAGATGCATCAGCAAGGAATAACCCCGCAGGAAGCAATTGGATTGTTAGAAATGGCGAAGCAACAGCTGCTTGACAGTGTAAAAGCAGGACAAGTTTTCCATGGGGTAAATAAACATGAATGACTGCATATTCTGCAAAATTGCAAGGAATGAAATACCCTGCGTGAAGGTTTATGAGAATGAGAAAATTCTCGCGTTCTTAGATATAAATCCTGCAAATCTAGGGCACACTTTAGTGATACCAAAAAACCATTCTTTGAATATAAATGATATCAAAGAAGATGAGCTTAATGAAATCATGAGAGTGGTTAAGAAAATATCAAAAGCTTTAATGAAAATAAATGACGGAGTTAATGTTCTGAACAATAACGGAAAAGCGGCAGGACAATTAGTAGAGCATCTGCATTTCCATGTGATTCCAAGAAACCATAATGATGGGTATAAAATAGGCCACTGGGAAGCAAAGAAACACACTGAACAAGAAATGAAAGAAATACAGAATAAAATCAAAACATATTTAAAGGAATAATTTGTCTTTTATCTTATGCCTCGGTAGTTTAACGGTAGAACTCGAGTCTCATGAGCTCGTAATTGGGGGTTCAAATCCCCCCTGAGGCATTTTATATTTGATTTGTTCTTGGGCACCAATTTTATGCTGAAACTACTTAAAAATGACTAAATTTGACCAAAAAAAGGTAAGATTAATAAACTTAAATAGCATTTCGCAGCAAAATGGCCGAAAATAAGACAGAAATGCTGACAATCATGTTCATTGATATTGTCAACTATACAGAAACTACAGGCAAATTAAGCCGAGAGTCCTTTAGTAGACTGCATGATACATTTGATAACCTTATAATCAAAGCCGTATCAAATTTCAATGGTCAAATAATAAAAAAGATAGGTGATGCTTTCTTGATAACATTTAGAGCTGCAACTGATGCAGTACACTGCGGAATACTTCTGCAAAAAGAATTTTACCAATATAATGAAAATAATTCAAGAGTAATACCGCTTAATATCCGTGTTGCCATACATGCAGGTGAAGTCTTATTAAGAAATAGGGATATTTATGGCGAAGCAGTTAATATAACTTCAAGGATTGAGAGTATTGTTAAGACTGGAGACATAGTCTTCAGTGAAGCTGTATTTTCTGCTATGAATAAAAACGAAATACCCTACAAATATATAGGAAGTTTCAAATTTAAAGGAGTTAAGATGCCAATAAGACTTTTTAAGGTTAAGTCAAGAGAGGATTTCATGCGTGAGGCTAAATTAATTAAGATAAGGAAAAGAATAAAAATGAGGAGAAAATTAAGAGCGATAGTAATTTTCATTTCCGTGATCTTCGTAATATTATTACTTTTATCTGTTCTGGCCAAAGATTTGAACATTTTTTAAGCATTAATTTTATATAACTCTCTGCGTTAGAATTGAATTATGAACAAAACTAAAGCTGCAATTGTAATAGTTATGCTGTTTGTGCTTTATACTATGATATCCGGGCATTATCCGGATTACGATACAAATTATAAACTTGATCCGAATTATGTATTAAATGCCGCGGGAATTGACAAACAAGAATACATTAATGGATTTCTATCTGGAATAAAAACAGAAGATGATTTTGCATTGGGAGATGCCTATTTAATTCTGGCAAGATTAGAAAATAATGATAATTATTATAAATTAGCTTGCGGCAGTTTCTCTGATTTTAAAACGGAAGATTTAGAAGAAAAAGCTATTTTATATGAAACATTGGCCAGCTTAAATTGTGAAAATAAAAGAAAATTCTACTTAGAACAAGCAGCAGAAGAATGGCAAAATTTGAATGTAACCTGGCGAACAGAATTAATTAAAACAATAATCAGGGGGAAATATTTATTAGAATTTGATAAAGAAGAAATTGAGAGGGTATTAAATCTTAGCAATAAAAATGAAATAACCATAGGAAGGACTAAGATTGAAGTCAGAAAAGAAGATAAAGTGATAACACAGGTAGATCGAGTTTATAGAGATTGGCTTGGAGAACAGATGAACCAGAATCCATTCAGGGGGAAATTTTTAACTACTTTTTCTGAAAGACTGAACTATAATAAAACGGAATTAAGAGAAGATATCGGCTGGCATGAAGGCGCAAGAATGAAAGATTTGGAAACTAGTTTAGGCTTAAAAGGAAATACTGCAACAGGGACAATAGTTGCAAGAAGTATGGAGAAATGGTACGCGCCGGATGAAAACGGGATTTTCAAATTCGAGGTACCTTTAGACAAGATAAGCTATCCTACTACAAGATTTTTGACTGAAGATATAGCAATGATTGTTGATACTCATGGAGTTAATATGCTTGTTGAACAAACAATAAGAAAAAACGCAAATATTATACTTTCTGACTGCGATCATCCTGGAAAAATAAAAGCAGCCTTGTACTTGTCAGAAAATGGAAAGAAAGTTATATGCTTCCCAGACAGGTTTGTTTATTTAGCCTTAGGGCATAATGCAAATTTGTTAGGAAGTCCAGTTTTCAGATTAGAAAACGATAAAATGATTTATGGTGATGCTAAGATAACTTTAGAAAGAGGCCAGAAGATAGTTGTCACGGATGCGGATGTCGGCAAAAGCTATGCAATATGGTATTATACAACCCCCATGCTTTATTTCAAAGAGATAAATAAAACTTTTAATTTAGAAATAATCCCTGCGGTAGTTGATGATTTCTTCCAAACCGAAAAAAGTTTCAATTTAGCAAGAGAAAATAATGCTAAAGTTATTGCAACAAGAGTATTCAATTCTTATGATTACAATGAAGCAAAGAAATGGCTTGAAGAGAATAAAGAAAATAAAATAATTTTATTTCACTCAACAATGTACCCTTATGCAATTTTACTAATGCAAGAATTTGAAGGAAGAATCTCTTCTGATGATCCAAATCCAATATAATATTTAATCCTTAACATACGAGCTGTTCTTGCGGAAACGGTCCCTTAAACGCTCATTTGCAAGGTTTTTCCTGCAGTCTGTACACCATTTCCTCATTTTGGAATAAGTTCTAATCTCAATACCGCATTTTTGACATTTTATCATTAATTATCAGCTCCAGAGTAAGCTTGGAGAAAAGGTTTGTTTATAAAGGTTTTGGTTATTTTGCTACTTTTTAGGGCGTAATAAAGCGATAAAATGCCATAAGAAAATATGTTTAAATAGCTGATTCTGAAGTCTTTTATGCGCTTATAATCTGAAACAAGGCCATTACGGCAATCTACAATGGCCCCTTGTAAACCTATACAAAATTGTCAAAAAAAGAATATATTGATAGTAGCAAAATCAGAATAACAAAATAGAAGTGCGGACAAAATTTTTTAAGAATTATTTTTAATGTTTTTGTTTCTTTGAAAGTTCGTCCATTTTTGGATAGTCCCCTTTATCGACATCCTTTTTGAAAGCAAAAATTAGAACCACAACCACAACAATTGATCCCATCAATAGCAAATAAATACTATCCGGTGAAAGATTAAGCATACGCTGCAGCTGATTGTTATAACCTGCAAATAAAGACCAACCGATTCCCAAGAAGGCAATTACTAAACCGACCCAGAATAGGTATTTAGCATTAGAACCTTCAAGACTTTTTCCATACCATAATCCAAAAATGAGAAGAAAGGCTAATGCTGTAACAATTACCATAGATACATTAGGCATAAATCGTTGAGTCATCAAATAAAAACTATTGCTATAAATAGCAAACAAACCGATAGCAATCGCAATAACCGCATTGATTGATTTGTTCTTGAATATCCCTATCTTTTCAAGAATGCCAAAAACTATCGCAAATACTAATAAAAATGGAAATAGATATCGGAAAGCACCTAACGTTTCAAGCTGCTTAACAATAGTGACCAAATCCATAATCAGTAAGAGAGATTAAGAGATTTATAAAACTTGCCGTTTTTTGAGGCAATATTTCTGAACCAATGTTGCTAAATAGGGCTGCTACCAAATTTAATCCTCGTGAATCTGAATCCTTTAGATGTACTGCAACTTATTGCAAATTGGAGCTTAACAAAACTTACCAAAATGGACAAAAAAATCTATAAGAACTAAGATAGCCCGAAATATTTTATATTTTTTTAAGGGTTATCTCTATCGTTGAAACAGTAACATCCTTGCCTTCTTTGTTCTGGAACTGCTTACTGTCTATCTCAATATTTCTAAGGTCAATCTGGCCTTCCAAGAACTTCTTCCTTGAAACTTCGGCAATGTCAACAGCCCTAGAAATAAATTTGCCTCTTGCCTTGATGACAACTTCGTCAGAACCCTGGGTTGTGAACTGCATTACAACACCTGTGACATAGTTCATAAAGGGTTTATCTCCAACGAAGATGGTATGCTCTTCTGCCATATTCTAAACTCCTCCTTATTTACTCTAATATGATCTCTTTCTTGTCCCTTTTGATCAAATGAGTAACGTAACCTGCAACAACATTCCTTAACTTTTTTGATGGAATGTCTGCAAATCCTGATACTAAAGACTTGTTTTTCTCAAATTCTTCGCTAAATTCTTTTCTATGCTGCTTCACAAGCTGCGAGGCGGTTCTTTTAATCAATGTTGGTCTTATTCTTCCCATTTTGTCACCTTTGAACAATTTACCTTATATAAAGTTTACTGATGTTGATATGTTTTTAAAGGTTTTGGTTTTTATCGCTTTAAGGCTGGAAATGCTTAAATATAGCATTTTATTACTTCTTTGAGTAATGATAAAAACGGGTATAAAACTTGGTTTATCGGGGTTACTTTCTATATATGAAAAATGTTTAGATTTGGGTGATTATGGCTATGATGTTTTATCTGACTTAGTTAATGAGCCAGATAATGATTTAAAAGAGACAAAACCATTAATTGCACATATACCATTATTAGGCAAATTTAGTGCCTTTAATCCAATGGAATTAGATTTAAGATCAAGAAAAGGTGAGCCCTATGTCCCGGATCAATTCATTGATATTACGGAACAATATTTTCAATTTTTGGTAGATAGAGCAAATGCAGATGGTGCTTCCGGATTTTTATTTGAAATATACTCGCCTGGCGGGCAAATTTATCCAGCCAAAAGAATTGCAGAAATAATAACAAACGAAATAAAGTTGCCCAAGATAGCATATATAAGAGGAGATGCCTGTTCGGGAGGGTATCTAGTTGCCTCTTCATGTGACTATATAGTTTCGCATGAAACGTGCACACAGGCGAATATAAGCGTGATTATGTCTCATGAATACTATGCCCATCATAGAGACGGATTAACAAATGATACAATCTCTACAGGAGATAAAAAAGATTTTAACAATCCGCTGAAACCCAATTCGAAAGAAGAAAAAAAGATGTTAATGAAGATTGCTAAACAATTTCATAAACAATTTATTGAGTTTGTCGCAGAACATAGGGGAATAAGCATGAAAAAAATGAAAAAAATTGCTGATGGCAGTATGTATCATTCCTTAGATGCAAAAAGATTAGGTTTGATAGATATGATTGGGCAGAAAGAAGATGCAATAAGATATTTAGAAAATATTATTGGCCAAGAGTCAGAAGTAATTAAATATAGTCTAAGATTTAAAGAAAATCCCTCTTCTTGTGAAGAAGATTAAATTTTCTCTAAAATCCAAATTTCTCTTGTGATTGTGCTCTTCTGCGCCTGATATAAAATTGGCTCTTGAGTAACTTTGAAACCTTGAGTGAATTCTATAAAATTCAAATTAATCTTTTTACCATCCACAGTATCAAACCTTGGAACAATAATAATAACTTTTTTCTTTACAACTGCACGCAATTCACGCATGACTGCTTTATACATAGGCCTCAATTCTGTGACTATCTTTAATGCCGTGACTGAATGCGGTTTCTTTGTCAGAAAAGGACCCAAGTAAGGTTCTGTAACAGCTACATCGATTTGCTCTTTGACTAAAGAGGATAATTTCGCCGCATCGCCGCAGATAAGCTTATCTTTGGCATTAAACCGATAATTCTCCCTAAGCCAGTTTAAATTCTTTCTTGAAGCCATTATACAATCATTTGACAAATCGATGCCTATTGCATTAATATTTTTCAGCAATGCTTCTTGCAGGATTGTACCGATACCACAAAAAGGGTCCAATAAAATATTACCTGGTTTTGCACCAGAAAGATTAATCAGGATCTTTGCAAGCCTTATTGAAATGACATGCAATGGTCGCTGAGCCGGTCTGTTAATATCCCTTGATTTTATTTCTCTTGGATCAGAAACAGATTGGGTAATGTACACCCCTTTGTGAAAAACAATTAATTCTAGCATTGAAGATCTTGATATTCTTGTTGGAGAGACTGCATCTTCGGAAGGATTATGAGGGTTTCTAATAATTGCTTTTAGGCCTTCATCTTTGAAACGTTTTTTCAAATATAATTTAAGACTATAAACAATATTGGGATTGGGCTGTCCGTAGTTTGAAATTGTGTAATCTAATTTTTCTGATTTACCCTGATAAAGCTCGACAGAGTCTAAATTTTCACAGAATATAGCAATTTTCACTAAACCCCCTAAGTCCGCTATAGTCTTACTTGTATTCAGAGATTTAGAATCAATAGCCAGGCAATTATCTTCTGACTCTAATATCTTATAATCAATATTATGAGATCCCAAATAAGAAAAAAGTTCAAGCTTCGAGAGTTCTATATCTCTTCCTAAAACTAATAAATAACGAGCCATAATGAGCAAAAGAATAAAATGCTTTATAAGGCTTTCCGGAATTATTGCGGATTTTGAAGCGAAAACGTATTTAATAAGAGATTAGACAACAAAACTATGAAATTGCTAATATTACTGATTATGTTGGTTATTCTGCCTCTGGTTACTGCTGAAACTGGATGGGATTATCAAAACAAAACGATTATAGAGGTATATCAAAAACCTTTGCCAATGACCAATCTAATTTCAATATTGGTGACAATAGGCACAATTATTCTTATTGTTAAATCTTTTTGAATTTTAGTCCGTCGAAATTTTTACCAATGTAATCTTCAGTCTTCTTTGAAATTTCCCCTGTGGAAATATACAGCAAGGGTAATTTCTTGCTTTGGGCTTTTGAATACGCTAACGATAAATCCCCAGGCGTTATTTTTTTCTTATTTTTTGCCTTGACAAAGAATTTAACGTGGCCTATAGCGGAGGGAACGGAAATAACAAATTCAATATCTGACTGTTTTCTTATTACATCTTCATCTAACACCTGAATGCCTTTCTGCTGAAAGAAAGTCAAAGATTGCTCCATGAATTCAGAGCTTATTTTTTTCTCTGATTTTTTTTCAGATATTTTTTCCACTAAGCTCTTTTGCGTTTCGGATTTTTTCAATTCTGATTCTTTCTTCAATTGCATTGTTTCATTAGATTCAAGTTTTGGCAGTTCTTGTTTAACTTCAGGTTTTTTTAAACTATGTTTTTCAAGAAGTTTTGAGATTAAAGATTTAACCGCCTCTTCATCTGCAAAACGCCATTTCCAAAATCTTTCTGTGTTGTCATTAAATGTAACATCTAAAGGAACTGCAAAATCTTTTAATTCTGTAATGGCATGGTGGAATCTCGGAGGAAGATCTGCATCTCGGATTACTTTATTTAATTTTAATAAATCAAATACTTCTTTCATTGAACCGCCAAGATGTTCATATAATTTTTCAGGAAGCTTATGCTCCTGGCCTTTTATATAATACAGCGGAGAACTCCCAATTTTAGTATGTGTCAGGAAAATTCTCTGATTTGCAACCAATTCGGATAGATAGGCGGAAAAGAACATAAGGTTTCCACCGAGTAATTTTGAAATCTTAACCGGTAAAACTGGGCCTTGCCGAACCACTTCTTGATAAATGCGCTCCTTCAAATCTTCCATACTATTTGACTAAAAATGAAAATAGTTTAAAAATGTTATTGTGATAGAATAGGGGCATTTAAGGTCTTATCCAGCCGACTTCAAAGTATGTAACATCTGATTCATCGTCAACTAGAGCGATTAGAAGATGCTTCTTTGTAGAATGGGCAATTCTATTCTTTGCGCAGAAATCACGCCACGTTAGAGAATGCGATTCGTGGACAGGATAAACAATCCATTTTGCATGGTCCTGACCCGGTCTTACACCGCGTTCATAAACTCTGAAGTCTGCGCCATATTTCAATGCAGTTTTTACGGTATAGCCTCTTGATCTTAAGTCGTTAAAGACCGCATATTTTATTGAGAGGGACTTATCTGATTTTTTGCACTTTTTCATTAACTCAAAGAAAGAAAGCTCTTTTTTGCCACATATAACAGCCAATTTTTCTTTGTCAACAAGGAATAAAGCTTCTAGGATACTAAGCTGCACCTTACCCTTTAAAATGCTGCCAAAGTGGCTTTTGTCGTAAAAAGTCCTTGCTAGATCAGAATCTTCTGTAATCACAGAATCCCCTTCGAAAGATGAAAGTACCTTCATAACAATAGAATAAGAGGAAAATATTTAAAAAACTTTGCCCTTTATAATATTTACATGATAAAAATAACATTTTTAGGGACAGGAAGCATGATTCCAACAAAGCAAAGGAATCATTCTGCAGTTTTACTTAGTTATAAGGATGAAAATATTTTGGTCGACTGTGGAGAGGGAACTCAGAGGCAATTCAGGATAGCTGGCTTGAAACCTACAAAAATAACTAAAATCTTAATAACTCACTGGCACGGAGACCATGTCTTAGGATTACCTGGATTAGTGCAAACTTTAGGCACCTCGGAATTCAACGGAAAAATAGAAATTTATGGGCCAAAAGGAAGCAAGAGATATTTCAAGAATATGTGTGAAGGTATAGCAATGATTTGCCGAATAGATGTTGAAATTCATGAGATTGAAAAAGCCGGAAAATTTTTAGACACCAAAGATTTTTCTATTGAAGCTTACTATTTGGAGCATGGAATAGAAACATTAGGATATAGATTTATCGAAAAAGATAGGAGAAATATTGATGTGGATTACATTAAAAAATTCGGGTTACAGAAACATCCAATATTAAAACAGCTACAACAGGGCAAAGATATAGAATGGCAGGGCAAGAAAATAAAAGCAGAGAATGCAACTAAAATTACCGAAGGCAAGGTTATTGCTTTCGTTGCAGATACTACAATTTGTGACAATGCTGTTAAAGTTGCTAAAGAAGCAGATATTGCAATATGTGAAAGCACTCATCTTGAAAAAGATAAAAGTGAAGAGTATATGCATATGACTGCGAAAGAAGCAGGAGAAGTTGCTAAAAAAGCTAAGGCCAAGAAATTAATTTTAACCCATTTTAGCCAAAGATATGGGCGTGTTGATGATTTGGTTAAAGAAGCCAAGCACGTATTCAAGCATGAGACGATTGCAGCAGAAGATTTCTTAGAGATTATTGTTTGAAACTATAAAATGTAAAGATTGGTCTAAAGACCCCGAATATCCAAACCGGAATAAATGGATAAATTGCAGAAAACCATATTGGTAAATTAAACGGTAAAGTAATTGCATAACATAGAATTGAAATAAATATAAAAGTGGCAATAATAAAAATAAGGACAAAAGAAGAATAAATAAATTTTTTCATAACAAAATGATATGCTCTAACTAATGATTTGAATGCTTTAAATTTATCAATAAATAGGGCAGGCGTACTGAAAAGAGTGAAAAGCAGGAATAACAAAAAGAAACAAGTCAAAATTATACTAGCCCAATTTATGCTCAATGATGGAAAGATCTTATAAAGACCAGAAAATAAAACGATAAAAATAATTATTGAAACCAAAAAAATAAGATATGTGTAGACTCTCAATATTATCAATGAGGGGATGAAAGATTCTGCATGTGTCAATTGCCTGAAGAAAGGCTTATTTGTTTTTCCATTCAAGATGTTAGTTATCAAAAAATATTTGTAAGCAAAAACTGAAATGCCGAATGTAAAAGTCAGCACTATGAAAGTCCCTATTGAATAGAGCAGATTAAACCAATTTGATTTTATGAAAGATAAGTAATATTCTTTTGAGAATGAGTCTGCCCCTAGAAAAAAAATGTCCGTTACACCTATATATCTAGAAAGCAAATAAGTAAGGAGAAGAAAACCCAATGAAAATACAATGTCAGGGATAAATAGATAAGGGTGCTTACACATAATCTTCCAACTGGCAAACCAGTTTTTCAATACATAAAAGAAATTACTTTTGAACTCTTTAATAACAAAAACACAGTTTTCCATCAAGAAAATAGAAACTTTTATTATATAAAAAACTATGCTTTTACTTATATGTATAAGATAACTGAAGTCGAAGGTGTGAAGATAAAAATACCTAAAGACAAAAACGTATCAAAAAAAATGCCTGTGTTCTATAATCCAATAATGAAATTGAACCGGGATATAAGCGTAGATATTCTTAAAACATTGGAATGCCCAAGAGTCTGCCTCCCAATGGAAGGCACCGGACTTAGAGGGATAAGATTCAAAAAAGAAATGCAATGCAATTTAGTAATGAATGACATATCAAAAGAAGCTTACAAACTGATGAAGGCGAATCTTAAATTAAATAAAATAAAAGATGTTAAGGTTTTTAACAAAGATGCAAATATATTACTCAGGGAAAGCGAAGGATTTGATTACATTGATATAGATCCTTTTGGGAATCCTTCAAAGTTTTTAGATGCTGCAATGCAGTCTTTAGCAAGAAAGGGGATTTTAGCCGTAACTGCAACTGATACTTCTGCCCTTTCTGGCACATTCCCTAAAGTATGCAAAAGGAGCTATTGGGCAAGATCTTACAAAACTGAATTTTTCAATGAGTTGGGATTGAGAATTTTGATAAGAAAAATACAACTGATTGGAACACAGTACAATAAGGCATTAATACCATTGTTTTCGTATTCTATACATCATTACTCAAGAGCATTTATGAAATGCGAAAAATCAAAAATTAAATGCGATGAAATAATAAAGCAACATAAATATCTGTTATACTGCAAAAAATGTTTGCACCGAGAGATTTCTGATTTTAACAATGGTGAATGCTGTGGAGAAAAAATGATGGCCATAGGCCCATTGTGGGCTGGAAAATTAAAAACTACTAAATTACCATATTATAGAATTGATCATATAGAAGAAGAGATTGATACTGTAGGGTACTACGAACTGCACCGAGTGGGGCATATATACAAGACAAAAACAATCAAGACAGAAGAAGCAATATTCAGATTAAAAAAAGCTAAAATAAAATGCTCAAGAACACATTTCTCCGGAACTGGCGTGAAAGCAGAAACAGATATAAAAAATTTGGTTCGAATTATTCAGGGATCTTGATGCAGCCGCCGGCCATTTCTCCAATCTGCGCAGAAGATTGAGGCTGACTTACGACCAGATATTCATATGTAGGATATTCTGTTCCAGCATAATTATTAGCTAAAAATACGGTATGCCTACTATTATATCTAACAAAACCAGTAAAAAACTTTATGCATTTTGCACCATTAGCTTTCCAGTCTGCAAGATTCATACCTTCAAGATAATTATCAACAGGGCAACCCTGCCCATTTTCTTCACCTGCATTGCCTATGAAATATAATTTTTTCTCACCATTATCTGCAACCACTAATGTAAATGGCTGTACTGGTTTATCATAACGATCACAACTTAGGCCATAGACATTTGGAGTCAATTCTTGCGGAATTTTAGGATCAAATTCAAATTTATAAGTTACAGGTATTTCTGCAGAATATTCCTGATAATCTGATGGCAGACTGCTTCTTGTAATCTGGGATTTTGCCTCAAGATAATAACAATTTGGAATAACGACTGGAGCCCTTGGACTGTAACAGCGGTCGAATTCAGAAATGTTTACCATTATTTCTTGTTCAAGGTATACTGCAGGGACGATATTAGCATCTCTTAAGCTAGGATTAGCATACCATTGCCAGTAACCAAATCCCTCATCTGGGGCCAAACATGATTCACAATCAAAGCTTTGGAAATTAAGCTGTTTAGTTTTTTGGACATCGGCATTATCTGTTGCATATGTTCCTCCACCACGAATTTCACCTTTTGCCCAGGACAAATCAAGGGGGTATGAAGAGACATCGTCAACTGAAAATGTTTCAGGATATATCCTAGGGTTCATTACTTCACCTAAAGAACTTATTGAAGGAGATATTTTTATCTGCCTGTAATAGGGCAAGTCTCTGTAAATAAGCAAGTCAAATCTGTTCCACCCTTCTCTTAATTTCAGAATATTTGGTTCAGTAAATTTAGTTTCGCGAACATTGGTTCCGGCGGCAAAAATGCCGTTGCAGAAAAGCGCAAAACCAACTGATCCCGAAACAGCAAGATTTTCAACTAATTTATCTGAACTAGAATAAACATATGTAACTAAATGGTATGCTCCTTTATCTATTGACACGCGAGGACGACATGAAGCGGAACTTGTTAAATCCCATACACATATATCTGAAGACTGTCTGCATAAACTTTCTGTTGTTTTTGTATAACATAAATCAGAACCTATTTTAGTCTGATCAAACAGGCTTAGGTCAATAGTTTCTGAATCTGGAACAAACTTAACTAATTTTCCCTCTTTCGTTGAAGCTAAAATGTCTTCCTTGCCAACAAATTCTACTCTTGGATAGCCTGCCAAATAATCCTGACTAAAGACCTCCCAGAATTTAGCTGAACCTCTTGGCTTCATAACAAAGTGGGCAGATTTTGAAATTAAATTATTCCCTGCATCGGTCACTTTGGCAACAAGATTGTTCTGGCCTGTTAAAAGCAACCCATTGCAAATGGGCTTACCTGTCTCAAAACTATAACCCTTATTCATATCTGCATTGAATGAACCTATGCCCCCAGAAACACCTTCAATTCCAAAATCGTCAAAAAAATTCTGTTTAAATGCAGATTCTGCTGCTGCACAAGTAATTGAACTTGATGGCTTCAAGGTCTGTATGCACTGCTCTGACTGGCTGGTGGCATTTGAATCAAGCTGATAAAGCAAAACTTTGGAATAAGTTGCACCTTTTGGTGAAAATCCAAAAGATCGTGAGTCCGAACCATATTCAGCGCCGCCCAACCTAATCGAAGTGATATAAGGGGAGTGTTCTGAATTGTAATAAGCAGTGAGATCAAGTATTTTTTCCTCGCCATCAAAGATATTTAAGTTAGCTTCACCTTTGCCAAATTTTAATCTGAATCGATATTCTTTATTTGGAGATAATATAACCGGATATGAATTGTAAACAGGGGCGTTATTTATATTGCCCTGCGCGTAAGCTAGCGAAGAACTGCCGCTAAATATTTTAATAAATGCATAACCTGATAAACCAACAGAGATAAAATCTTTATCTGATACACCAATTGAAAATAATTCTGCAAGTTTTTCATCGCCCTTGCATCCGCTTTTTACGTTGTTCTCTCCAAGAATATCTGAACCGGACCAGTCTTTGGAATAACCACTGCCACAGATATAAGCATCTGATCTTAAACCAGAGAGAGAAACTTCTATTACTCCTTCAGAAATATTTTTTTCTTTAGGTATCCCATATGAAAGACTTTCAGTTCCTGAATTAAGGGTAAATGAATTTGCATTAAGATTCTCCAAACGGTATTCGGAAGCTGGCAAACCCTCAAATAAATCTTTTATCAACGAAGACTCCGCAACCGAAAATGCCCCGGTAACCTTATTTTGCTGAAGACCATAAGAATAAACTGTCTTATCATTAATCATTAATTCTGCCTTAATTATTGAAGAGCCGCATTCTGCAACCTTAACTTCCGGAGATAATGCTTTTGATGAACTAACAATATTTGCTGCCTTAGGATCATAAACTTTGAATAAATCAATATTGCTTCCAAAATTGCATCCAGATTTAGTATTATTCCCTTCTTTGCATTCTTTTATATATTCATTATATAATGTGTTTGGGTCATATTCTTGGATAAAATAATAAGTTGTCTGTGGCTTCAAATCTGAATCTCTAATTAGAGGTGAATCATCATCAAATGCCATAAACTCAATGGGGGAATAATACCATGTGCAATTCCACCTCATTGAAGATTCAAGTTTGCATCCAAATAAGTAAAGATTTCTTGAGCAGCCTGAAAATACCTCTGGATTATAAGCCCTGCCTGATGCAGCCTGATTATAATTGATAGCAAAACATGACAATGGTGAGTTGACTATTGCAATACCTGAAGATTTATCGTACAAAACTGAAATCACATTACCCTGCACTAATGAAGCAAAATTATTCGCGATTAAAGCATCAGTAGCAAGAACTTGTTGAGGAGACCATTGAACCCCGTCATAACCCATAATATAGATTGAAGAACCTTTTGACCATGCAAGATAAATGTAACCTTTGCTATCCGAGCTTATTTTTGGATAAATACTGCTATGTAAAGAATCCAATGTTAAGACATCATAATCTACACCGTTGATTAGTACGCCTATACCCTGCAATCTAGAATTGTTTAAAGAGGCATTTGAAGAATCTTGAGTGGCCCATCCCTCATATGAAACATACGGCACATTAAAGCTATCAAAAGTTGCATAAACATTTTTTATTTCATACTTGCTTTCATATTCCAAACGCTGCCTGTCTGATAATGAATATTGGATAACTTTTTTTTCTTTTCCCCAAAATGCATAAAGCTGGCCCAATCTATCTTTTGAAATTTCTAAATCTGATGGAGAATCATCAAAAATTATTTTTGAATCTTTCTGCGAACCAGCAAAGTAAGTTAGATGCATCATCCTCTGGGGATTGTCAACAGAATAAATTATATGAACTAAATTTGAAGAGTCAACTCCAATGGATACTGCAATTGCTTTCCCCGTAATATTGATCTCCTGGGTCCGCCATGAGCCTGAAAAATAAGTATAAAACAATCGGCCATTGTAACCCCAAACAATTTGTGGATTTGAAGAACTATCCAATGCGATCTTCGGCTTAATGAATGAAGATGCACCCTGAACACTTGCTCCCGAAATAATAAAATCCTGATTATTCAAACCTGTTGAAGTTAAATAGTGCAGCGTATTATCTTTGCCGTAATAAATTCCGTGGATTTTTTCTTGATTATCTTTAGTTATACTAAGAAATGAACCCTGCAAATTAAAATCTTTTTTCTGAGACTGGCAGTTTGAATCTGCAACCGCCAATGATGTGAATTCTTCAACAGAAATCGTCTTTGAGCTTTGGGAAAATGTAGATCTGCCGGTAATAGAACTAAAAGCAGATTGGCCCCCTTTACCACTGAGAAAAACTGTACCTGAAAGACTCCCTTCAATCCATGATTTTGATGAATTACCTGAAAGCGGATAAATAACTAGGCCCTTGCCATCACACAAAAATGCCCGATTGTAAATCTTGTAACCAGAGGGAAATGAGGCATTAATTCTTACCGGCAACGAAGCTTGTGTAGCAGGCTGCGGAGAAACAACGATATTTGCACTTTCTTTTGGAAGGTTTAAAGATTTACCTAAAACATCATAAGTAACAAGGCTCGTGTAAGCAAGACTAGAAATTGAGACCAATAGAATAAATACAATTACTGCTGACAGAACCAAATTCCTCATTTTTTACCTCCAAAAAATTTCTTGGATTCTTCAATTGATTTTTCAAGGCGCATATCAATATCTTGAGAACTTTCTTTCCTCTGAACTGGTTTTGATTCTGGTTTAATTTGAATTGGTTTCTGAGGGGGTAGTTTTGAAACAAATACTCTAGATGAAACTGATTCTTTCTTGGGCGATAAAGATTTGAATTTTATTTTTCCCGAAATAATTAAAAATGAGACTATACCAATAACCAACAATGCTAAACCTATATATATTAACCAGGACCAAGACCTTGGTGTCTCTTGTTCTAATGAATCATTAGAGATTACTCCTTTATTATTCTGGGTAGCATAAGGTTCTGGTGCGCAATCATTGGGGCATCTGCCTCCGCAGTCAATGCCCTCTTCGGTTCCATCCTGAAAATCATTTATACATGAAAAAACAATTGAGCAACTCTCACAATCATTTCCCCCACAGTCAACAGATTCTTCATCTGCGTCCTGAATTCCGTTTATGCAATGACCAAAACCAGAAATATTATACGCCGAAGTTTTACAAGTATCATCCTGACCATCTATTTTGCCATCGCAATCATCATCTTTGTTATTGCTGCAAAGACCCTCTATCTCGGGAACTGCTTTCTGCTCTCCGACGCACTGACCCCAAAGTCCTTCGACGCAAGTCTGAAGACCTTTTGAACATGAATTGTCATCCCCACAAGACTGTGTGGCGCCTGTATCACAAGGGCAATTTTCATCAATCTGGCCATCGCAATCATTATCTTTGCCGTCGCCACAAGTTTCTAAAATCTTATTTGTATAACCCTGTCCACCGCAAAGACTCCATCCGAGACCTAAGCAAATCTGAACACCCATAGAACATGATCCGGTTGAAGAACCGCAGGGCCTTATAGTCCCGACAATGCAAGGACATTCTTCATCGATTGAGTCATCGCAATCATTATCTAAATTATCACAGATTTCTCTTGCTGAAGGATTTATAGCTGCATTTCTGTCATCACAATCATAAAGTTCCTGATTACCAGAAAAACAATTTTTGCCATAACCATCATTATCTGAATCATTGCAATTTAAATCATAAGCGCATGAAGTTGATTCAAAAGGATTTGGCATTGAATAAGCCGTCGGACAATTATTTGCTTCTATGCAATTTCTTGACAATAAATTCATTTCTTCAGAGCAATTTCCTCCCCATGGAGTGCATGACCAGACATCAGTACAAGGTAGACCGAATGTTGGCAATATATTTGAGCATCCCAGATTAACATCATCTTTTGTGCAGGACATTTTCGGGCAGGAAAGATTTAATATAGACTTGCAATCATCATAAACTTTTATCGAGCCTATTGAAACTGTTCCTGATTTGATCTGAATCTTAACTAAATTCTGACCCTGCTTAAACGGAAGTACAGGCTGCAAAATTAAACCTTCATTGATATTGTAAGAGGCTAAGTTAACGGAGCAATAAAGCACATCATTGACCACAACCTGAATGACTGGATTTGTTCCTGAATTTGCAGTAGGGATATCCATTTTGTACAGACCGGCAATAGGAATATTATTCACGAGAAAATAAACTGACCCCTGATAGCCCAAACCCAGATTTAATGAATCATCAATGTGATAGAAATCAACCAAATTTCCAGGCAAATTTTTGAAATAATCTGTCCAACTTTCAGAATAATAAATATTTGAATCTGCATCTAGGTTGCCCGAAGTGTAAGGCACACATGAAAGCACTAATGGTAAAAATAACACAAATGCTAAAGAAATCAATATGACCTTTTTTAAGATACAATGCATAAAAGAGGTAAAAGAGTTAAAAGTTTAAAAATTTAATCTTTTTTGGCCTTTTTTATGGTTTCATGCAGGTCCAATTTCTTGATTAATTCTTTGTACCTGTTTCTTATTGTAACTTCTGTTATGCCTGCTATATCTGCAACTTCTCTTTGAGTGCGCTTTTCATTGTTTATCAAAGCAGCAACATATAATGCAGCGGCAGCAATTCCTGTAGGTCCTCGACCGGAAGTCAATTCAGATTTCTGGGCCAATTGCAATATTTCTACTGCTCTTGACTGAGTCTCTGCTGAAAGTTTCAATGAAGATGCAAACCGGGGCAAATAATCCACTGGATTAGATGGCAAAATTCTGATTCCTAATTCTCTTGTTATAAATCTATAAGTTCTTCCGATTTCTTTCTTATCAATGCCTGAAGATTCAGATAGTTCATCTAGAGTTCTTGGGACTTCATGCCTTCTGCATGCTGCATATAATGCACCAGCTACTACTGATTCCATAGAACGGCCTCTTACTAATCCCCTTTGAACTGCTAAAGTGTAAATTCTTGCCGCTTCCTCTTCAACAGATTTTGGTAATTTCAAGAATGAAGCAACCCTTTTAAGTTCGGACAGAGCTAACTTTAAGTTTCTTTCTATTGCTGTTGAGATTCTGTACTGCCATTTTCTCAATCTGAAGAACTTGTTCCTTGACTTTCCCGCTAACTTGTAAAGATCTCCCTTTTGACCCACATCTGTACCTAAACCTTGATCATATTTGGTCCAAGTGATTGGGGCGCCAGTTCTACGCTTCTTTGTAGCTTGATCTGCATCAAATTCACGCCATTCCTGACCGAAATCAACCATACGATCTTCAATGACTAAACCGCAGTCTTTACATATGACTTCGCCTTTGTCCTTGTGAAGAATAAGATTTATGCTGCCACAATCCGGGCACTTTTTTATGTATTCCGACATTTTGGGTAATCCTCCGTGTCAAAGAACTTATTTGCCACTTGAGAATAAGTTCAGTTGTATTTAAATAGTAGTTGCTCTGTTATTTATAAATGTTTCGGAAAATTGGGCTTTGCACATAAATGGCCTTTTGCACATAAATTCGAGGGTTTTGCACATAAATTGACTGTTTTTGTATAGAAAGGCTTAAAAATTAGAAGTCCAAATGCACTAAAACGTTAGATT
>Ga0208375_1000607_pt1 | contig 49802 bp, 47 predicted proteins | sample RifOxyD1_FD_184038 | JGI IMG/M metagenome (GOLD analysis project Ga0208375, IMG submission 184038) | Soil microbial communities from Rifle, Colorado - Rifle Oxygen_injection D1 (SPAdes) | ecosystem: Environmental > Terrestrial > Deep subsurface > Rock core/Sediment | place: Rifle, Colorado... | reverse complement strand
AGTTGAAATGGAAAGGGGCATAAACGACGAAAGATTCAGGTTTTTTTTGGGGGACGTAAGAGATAAAGAAAGATTGAGCAGGGCAATGAACGGCGTTGATATTGTTGTTCATGCGGCCGCGCTAAAACACGTGCCTGTCTGCGAATATAATCCTTTGGAAGCCATTAAAACAAACATAATGGGGTCGGCGGCGGTTATTGATTCTGCCATTGATAATAAAGTTGAAAGAGTAATGGCAATAAGCACGGATAAAGCCGTGCATCCGGTTAATTTGTATGGGGCCACTAAAATGGTGGCGGAAAAATTATTTGTGCAAGGCAACAGCTATTCGGGGGCAAACAAAACAATGTTCAGCTGCGTAAGGTACGGCAATGTGGTTGCGAGCTCGGGCAGCGTTGTGCCACTTTTTAAGAAACAGCAATCAGAAAAAAAAGACATAACAATAACCGATAAAAGCATGACAAGGTTTTGGATAACTTTAGAGCAGGGCGTGGAATTTGTAATAAATTCCATTGGTTTAATGAAGGGGGGCGAAATTTTTGTGCCAAAAATTCCCAGCATGAAAATTATTGACCTAGCCGAAGCCCTGGCGCCAGAATCAAATAAGAAAGTAACGGGAATAAGGCCGGGGGAAAAGTTGCACGAGGTTATGCTTACAGAGGAAGAATCAAAGCACACAAAAGAATTTTCTGATTATTATGTAATAGAGCCAGAATTTCCGTTTTGGAATAAAGATAATTACAAGGAAACCCGTTTGTCCAAAACATTTGAATATAAAAGCAGCACAAACACCCAATGGACCAGCAAAGAAGAAATGCAGGAGATACTGAAAAATATTTAGCAGCCGCTACAACAAAATTATGGAAAAAGATTTTCCAAAAACAATTAAAATAGGCCAAAGAATTGTGGGCGAAGGCCAGCAGGTTTATTTTATTGCAGATATAGGAGCTAATTTTGACGCAAGCCTGGAAAAGGCAAAACGCCTAGCAAGGCTGGCAAAGGAGGCGGGAGCGGATGTTTTGAAAATACAAAGCTTTTTGGCGGATAAAATAGTTTCCGGACCAAGCTTTGCAAAAATGCATTTAAAAGGAGTGCACGGGAGCTGGCAAAAGCCCATTGACCAAGTTTTTCGCGAAGCCGAGTTTAAAAGGGAGTGGCACAAGGAATTGTTTGATTACTGCAAAGAAATTGGAATAGATTTTTCTTCTTCGCCGTATGATTTCAAAGCAGTTGACCTTTTGGCTGAAATCGGGGTAAATTTTTTTAAAATTGGCTCGGGAGAAATAACTTGGCACGAGATGTTAGCGTATATTGCCAAAAAGCAAAAACCAATAATTTTAGCTACAGGAGACAGCACATTAAAAGAAGTTGAGGAGGCTGTTGAGGTTATCAAAAAGGCAGGAAACAACCAGTTGGTTCTGCTCCAGTGCATTACAAATTATCCTTCTAAAATAGAAAGCGCCAATATAAATGTTTTAAAAACATATCAGGAAAATTTTGGCGCAATTATTGGATATTCAGACCATTCTCCTGGAGACTTGGTTGTTCTTGGGGCGGTTGCGCTGGGAGCCAAGGTGATAGAAAAACATTTTACAGAAAACAAAAATGACAAAGGCCCCGACCACCCGCACTCAATGGAACCAGAAGAATTTTTGCAGATGGTCCAAAAAACCAGGCTTTTGGAAAAGGCATTAGGCAGTAAAACAAAAGAAGTTGTAGAAGAGGAGTCAGAAACAGTTATTGTGCAAAGGAGGTCCTTGCATGCAAAAAGAGACATTAAAATGGGAGAAACAATAAATATAGAAGATATTATTGAGCTAAGACCGGCCATAGGGATTCCTCCAAAGGATAAAAAAAATATTGCAGGCAAAACAGCAAAAAAAGACATTAAAAGATATGAAGCCATCTGTTGGCAGGATATTGGTTAAAAATTAATGATAAAAGAAAATTCTGAATTATTATCATTGGTTCTAAACGAGGGCCTTTCAAGGGCAGACGCAGTAGTTTGCCTAGAGGGGGATGGCCAGAAGCGGGCTAAGAAAGCGCTGGAAATTTTTAAAGCAAAATGGGCGCCAATAATAGTTGTTTCCGGCGGTTATGACAACCCACCCTTTAGCATAAAAGCTGACAAAATGGCAGAATATCTGATAAAAAAAAATACGCCAAAAGAGAAAATTATTATTGAATCAAAATCAAAAAACACCAGCGAGCAAGCTATGGAAGTAATGAAAATAATCAAAAATAATAACTGGGGCAAAATTATTTTAGTTGCGTCTGATTTCCACCAGGCAAGGGCATATCTTACTTTTTTAAGGGCTATGGATAATGCCAGAATAAAAATTATCATTATCAACGCTCCGGCAAAAAGGGGCCCCTTAAATGCCGATCTTACAGGAGAAGAATTTAAAAAAATAAAAGAGTACGAAAAAAAGGGGCACACTTTTTCTTATTCGGAATTATCAGATTATGAAATATGGAAAAATTCTATAAAAAAATAATGGGCGCAAATTTTATCGGTTCAGAAGAGCTTTTAAAAATAAACGCTGGCTTTGGTTTTTTTCTGCCTAAAAAAGTAATTCCGGCCATTCCTATTTCGCTAGAAAAGGCTAAGAGCCTAAAGAAAGACTATATTTTAATTTTGGGGGTTCCGGGGGTAACCATTAATAAGATGCGCAAAGTTTTTGGATTTGATCCTAAAAGGTCAGAACCCTGTTTTTACAACCAAGATTGGTACTCGAATGAAAAATTTGCAAAAGAAACAACGCTGGATTTTAGGTGGTATTTGATTAAAAAAACAATTGACGACAAAACAAGGGGCAGAAATCCAAAAAGTTTTGAAAAAAACACGGCCAAACAGAAAAAATTTCCCTCTGCGGTTTTAGTAGTATTCACTTTTTTTGCTTATTATTTCTTAAATAAAAAAGAAATTTTGTGGAAGAACGATTTTATATGGTGTGATGACAAAGATTTCAGCGGAGACCAAGTATATGTGGGTCGGTATAAAGACCCGAAAGGAATAAACAAAAACGGGTTTAATATCCACAGGCACCTTTCTATTAAAAAAAATTATGGCTTCCTATGGCAAATAAAAATATAATCGCAGCTATAATTCAGGCAAGAATAGGTTCTACCAGGCTACCCGGCAAAGTTTTATCTGATATTGAGGGTAAGCCTCTTATTTGGCATATAATTGAAAGATTAAAAAAGGCAAAAAAAATAAATAAAATTATTTTGGCAACAACGGAACGCAAAGAAGATAAAAAATTAATTTCAATAGCCAAAGGAAGCGCAATTGATTTTTATGCTGGAAATGAGAAAGACGTTTTGGACAGATTTTATCAAGCCGCCAAGGAAAACCGTGTTAATGTAATTGTCCGCATAACCTCAGATGACCCGTTTAAAGACCCGAAGATAATAGACAAGTTTTTGGGTTATTTTCTTAAAAACAAGCCGGACTATCTTTCAAATACCATAAAACCAACATATCCTGAGGGATTGGATATAGAAATTTTTACCCTCAAAACCGCGGAAAAGGCATGGAGGGAAGCTAAAAAAATATCGGAAAGGGAGCATGTGACGCCCTATATATGGAAAAATCCCCAGAAATTTAAAATTAAAAATTTAACCTATAAAAAAGATTTTTCCAATTTACGCTGGACAATTGATTATCCTGAAGATCTTGAATTTGCCCGAGAAATATATAAAAGAATTTATTCAAAAAAGAAAATATTTTTAATGGGCGATATTTTAAAATTGCTAGGCAAGGAGCCTGCTTTAGAAAAAATTAACCAGGGAATCAAAAGAAACGCAGGATATTTAAAATCATTAAGGGAAGACAAAAAAATATGAAAAAATTATGGCGCGTCGGCCAGGAAGAAATAAACAGCATAAAAGAGGCAATTGAAAACGGGTTGTCCGGCGAATTTAACAAAAAGTTAGAGTTAGATTTTACCAAAAAAATCGGCGTTAATTTTGCTGTTGCGGTAAATTCGGGAAATTCCGCTTTGCACTGCGCGCTTTTTGCCTGCGGCGTGGGGCCGGGGGACGAGGTTATTGTTCCCCCGTTGACCTTTGCCTCTCCTACTTTTGCAGCCTTGTATTTGGGGGCAGTTCCGGTTTTTGCCGACATTGATTCGGAAACATTTAACATAGACCCAAAAAAAATAGAAGAAAAGATTACAAAAAAAACAAAAGCCATAATTGCAGTTTCCCTTTACGGCCTGCCCGCAGAAATGGATAAAATTATGGAAATCGCCAAAAGGCGCAATATAAAAGTAATTGAGGATAACGCCGAGTGCCTATTGGGCAAATACAAAGGAAATATCGCCGGGACCGCTGGCCACATGTCTATTTTCAGCTTTGAAAGGTCAAAACATATGACAACGGGGAGCGGAGGAATGATTGTTACAGATGACGAAAAATTAGCTGAAACTGCAAGAAAATTCAGCATACTGGGCTACTCAACGCTTTCGGCAAAACAAGACGCCTTTAAGGCTGATTTGGATGTTTGCCAGCACCCCGATTTTAAAAGGCACGAAATAGTCGGGTTTAATTACAGGCTACCTGAAATTTGCGCTGCGATGGCCACAGCTCAATTAAAAAAAATTGAAATGCTGGTGAATATGCGTCAAAAAATTGCCGAGCTTTATAAAAAAGCGGTCCAAGGATGCAGCTGGATTTTTCCGCAAAAAATTCCAAAGGGTTTTGAAAGTTCATATTGGACGTATGTAATAAAATTGGATACAAAAAAAGTTTCCTGGGAAAATTTCAGGAAGGTATTTGTTGAATCTGGGGGTGAAAGATTTTACGGGGCGTGGCGTGTTAATTATTTGGAGCCGTTTATAGAGGGAAAGGAGTTTAAGGAAAGCAACATAAAATATGAAAAAGGGCTTTGTCCTATTGCAGAAGAAATCCAGCCGAAGCTTGTCCAGTTAAAAACCAATTTCGCGAATTTGGAATATGCTCAAAAGCAAGCAGAAATTTTAAAAATGACAATAGAAAAATTTAATGGAAAAACGAGCTAAAATTTTTATCTGCCACCATCCTGCAGGGCTCCTCTTTTTTGAGAACCTCTCAAGGATAAGCAAGCAAATTAATTCTGAGAAAAAGATTATTCTTTTTAAGGTAAACCATGCTTATTTTTCAAAGCTTGACTTTAAAGAGCACGAAAAATATTTTGACCAAATTATAGAGTTTGATTTTGTGCATTACAATGAAAATTTTATGAAGGAATACTTTAAAATAATAAGATTTATTAAAAAGCTTGATCGGGTAAAAAAAGAAATTTTCAGCTGTTTTTCGGGAGCAGACTTGTTTTTAGAGGATTCGGCATGGCTACCAATGAATATAATGCTGTATAATCTTTCTAAAAGCAAAGAAATAAAAAGTATTTTCAGATTCAACGGAATAGACGTAATAAAAAAGGACATTAAGACAGACAGATTCAAAAGTTTTTTATGCAACCTTTATGCCGCATTTTTACCTTCATATTTAATTAAATTTACGGTCAGCCCCGAAGGAAAGTTTTCTAATTTCAGGTATAGAAATGCCGTTCCCGGAAAAGAAATTAAAATTCAAAGCCCAGCTAATTTTAAGAATTCACAGGTTCCTGGCGTTTTGCCTTTTCCTGTTATTTCTGCTAAGGGTTTGAGAGAAAGAAAAGATATGGTTTTTATAATGGGAGACGCCAAAATTTTTGAGGAGTTTTCCGAATATTTTTTTTCCTACGAAGACTTTTTGGAAAGAGGCAAAAATTTTTTTGCTGCTATCGAAAAAAAATATCCGGGACATAAAATTTGCTATAAGCCCCATCCTGCCGACGGCGCGGAAATTATGGCTGGCATTGACCCCAAAAAGCATATTATTTTTGACAACAGCGCAGTTGCCCAGACAATTTTCAATAATTATTATTCAAAAATAAAGGCAGTTTATTCAATTTCTTCCTCAAGCGTTATTGCCTCTTCGTATTTTGGAATTCCTTCATACGTTTTTTACCGTTACTTTATGGCCGAACCTGGCATAAGGCGGATGGACACGATTTTTTTGGCAGAAAATATTGTTTCTCCCTTTTTGTTGCGCGCTAAAGATTTAAGCGATATTGGCATAATAGATGGAGCAAAAGGATATCAAGGAGTAAGCCAAAAGGAACTTGAAAGTTTGTATAAAAAAGAATTGGATTTATGAAAATAAACAAAAAAATATTAGCCATAATACCCGCCCGCGGGGGTTCAAAGCGCCTGCCCGGCAAGAACATTAAGTTATTTGCCGGCAAGTCCCTTCTTGCCTATGCGATTTTGCAGGCAAAAGAAAGCAGATATATTGACGAGGTTGTTGTAAGCACAGAAAGCAAAAAGATTGCGGATATTTCGTTAAAATACAAAGCCCAGGTGATTGCGAGGCCAAAAAAGTTGGCAACAGATAATGCAAGCGTTGCTGACGCCATGCTTCATGCGGTAAGCTTTTTGAATAAAAAAAAATATTTTCCGGATATAGTTGTGCTGCTTCAGCCGACTTCTCCGTTAAGGGAAAGGGAAGATATAAACAAAGCAATTGAGGCCTTTATAAAAAATGAAAATAAATGCGATTTGGTTATTAGCGTTTGCGAGTCAAAACTAAAAGAAGAAAAATACCCTCCAAACGGCGCAATTTATGTTATGAGGACGGAAAATATCAACAAAATAAGGTCAATTTCCTCTTCAAAAATTTTGCCGTATTTTATGCCGTTAGAAAAAAGCATTGACATTGACTATGAAATTGACTTTAAAAGGGCAGAGCAATTGCTACTTAAAAAACATGAAATTTCCTGAAAGTCAAAAGAGAATAAGGGTTATACCAAAGCTGGATATTAAGGGGCCGAATTTAGTAAAGGGCATAAATTTTGAAGGCCTTAGAGTTTTGGGCAAACCGGAAAAATTTGCAGAAGAACACTACAAAGACGGGGCGGATGAAATAATTTACATTGACATTGTGGCAAGCCTTTATGGAAGAAATAATCTGCTTTCTATTGTTGAAAAAACAGCAAAAAATATTTTTATTCCTTTGACCGCGGGGGGAGGGGTAAGGACAACCGATGATATTAGGGCATTGCTCCGCGCCGGAGCCGACAAGGTTTCCATAAACACGGCGGCAATAAACAATCCCCGGTTAATTTCTGAAGCAGCTATGATGTTCGGTTCCCAGTGCGTTGTTCTTTCAATTGAAGCAAAAAAAGAGGCCAACGGAAAATATGAAGCATATACAGATAACGGGCGGGAAAAAACCGGGATAGATGTTTTTGAGTGGGCAAAAAAAGCGGAATCTTTGGGGGCTGGCGAGCTCTTTGTCACTTCGGTTGACCGGGACGGGACAGGCAAAGGATATGACATAGATTTGTTTTCAAAGATAACAGGAATTGTCTCTATTCCCGTAATTGCTTCAGGCGGTTGCGGAAAAAAAGAGCACATGGCAGAAGTTGCCTTAAAAAGCGGGGTTGACGGCGTTTGCGCAGCCTCTATTTTTAATTATGGCAGAATGGACGCCACGAACAGCGGCCTATTTGGCCAGGGAGAGGGTAATATTGAATTTTTAACAAAAAGCGCCGGAACAAAAAAATTTTTAGGAGGCCGGATTCTTCCGGCCAGCGTGAGGGATGTAAAAGATTTTTTTTCAAAAAACGGGTTGTTATGCAGAATGGCCGGAAAAGAAAGAAATTTTTTGCAAAAACAAAGGCCGGAAACCGGCACTGATATTACGGTTGCGATAATTGATTACGGCATGGGAAATATTTTTAGCTTAAAAAACGCAATAGAGTCATTTGGGGCAAAAACTATAGTTGCCGCAGAAGCCAAAGAAATTAAAATGGCTGACGGCATAATTCTCCCGGGCGTGGGGGCTTTTTCCGACGGAATGAGGGGCATTAAAGAACGAGGCTTTGAAGAAGCGATAAAATTAGAAATTTTAAAAGGAAAGCCCTTGTTTGGAATCTGTCTTGGCATGCAGATTTTAATGGAAGAGGGCGAGGAATTTGGGAAACATTCGGGGCTGGGCTTAATAGGGGGCAAGGTGGCGCCCCTGCCAAAACCTGGCGACAAAAAATCCTCGTACAAAATACCGCACGTTGGCTGGAATAATATTTCCGTGAAAAAGGGCACAGAAATTTTTAATGGAATTTCAGAAAAAGATTGTTTTTATTTTGACCATTCCTATGCGGCAATCCCGGCAGACCCGGAAAATATTATTGCAACCACTCCCCATGGGGACGGATTTTTTTGTTCCGCGGTGGAAAAAAATAATGTTTACGGGTTTCAATTCCATCCAGAAAAAAGCGGCGCGGCAGGATTGCAATGCATTAAAAATATGATAAACTTAATCGATAAGCACAAAAATAAAAATGGAAAAACTTATAATACCAGGGGCTGTTAAAAATTTAAGAACCGATTCAGCGGGGAGATACAGCGTTTCTGATCAAAAGCAAGAAGAAATAAAATTTTGCAGAAATTGCGTAATTTCCAACCAAAGGCCAAGGATAGATTTTAACACAAATGGCGAGTGCTCGGCTTGTCGTTTTGCCAGAATAAAACATTCAGCAATTGACTGGGCAGAGAGGGAAAAAATGCTGGAAGATTTTTTAAATAAATACAGGCGCAACGACGGAAAATATGACTGCATTGTTCCTGTTTCGGGCGGAAAAGACTCCTCTTTTGTGGCTTATAATCTAAAGTATAAATATGGCATGCACCCCCTGACAGTTACCTTTTCTCCCCTAAGGTGGACTGAGGTGGGGTGGAATAATTACAGGGCATTTGTTGACGCTGGTTTTGATAACGAACTTTTTATCCCCAACACTTATGCTTACAGGTTGTTAACGAGGCTTTCAACAGAATACCTGGGAGATCCTTTCCAGCCGTTTATTTATGGAGTGCATTCTTATCCGATTCGCCTTGCCGTAAAATATGATATTCCTTTAATTTTTTACGGGGAAAACGGCGAGGTGGAGTATGGAGGAGATATGAAAAATGCCGGCGAATTTGCCCATAATGCGTCTTCTGATATTAAGGAGCATTATTTTAAGGGAATGATGCCTCAGGATTGGGAAAAATACGGCGTAAAAAAGGAGTACATACAGCCCTTCGAGATGCCGGCTCTTGAAGAGGTGGAAGAAAAGAAAATAAAATGCACATGGATGAGTTTTTTTAAAAAATGGGTGCCGCAGGAGAATTTTTATTTTGCTGTTGAAAATACCGGATTCCAGCCAAACCCCGAAAGAACCGAAGGCACATATTCAAAGTACGCCAGTATTGACGACAAATTTGATGGCTTCCATTTTTATTTCGCCTTTTTAAAGTTCGGCATCGGCAGAGCCACTAGCGACGCGGCGCACGAAATCAGGGACAAGCATATTACCCGCGAAGAAGGAATAGCCCTTGTTAAAAAGTACGATGGCGAATTCCCAAAAAAATATTTTCAAGAATTTTTGGAATTTATAGACGTGCCGGAAAATAAATTTTTGGAAATTGCCGATAAGTTCAGGAATACATGGCTTTGGGAGAAAAAAGACGGGGCATGGAGATTAAAAAATCAAATAAAATAAAATTTTTTAAAATATGAAAAAGGAAATAAGTAAAAATAACAACTGGAAAATTTGGGAAAAGTCTCCCGGTTACGGCGAAAATCTTTATTATAAAAGGGCAACAGGCGAGCTTGGAGAAATGGAATCGTCAAAAGCCCTGTGCAAAGTACTTTCTCCTTTGTATAAAAAAGAAATGAAAATATTGGATGCAGGCTGCGGAGCGGGGCATTATTTAAGAAGTTTTAGGGGCAGGATAGACAAAAATATTGACTATACGGGGCTTGATGCCACGAAATATTTTGTGAAGCTGGCGAAGATGGCATTTGGAGAAGGCGCTAATTTTATTGAAGGGGATATATTCAATATGCCTTTTAAAAATAATTCTTTTGATATTGTAAATTGCAGTAATGTTATTTTGCACCTTCCCCCTATTCCTCAAAAAGCAATCTCAGAAATGATAAGAGTGGCAAAAAAATATGTTGTGATAAGAACTGTTTTTGGCGAGAGAAATTATATAATACGCGAAGTAAGGCCAAAAACAAAAGACCAGGAAGCGGTTTTAAAAAACCATGCGGAGTTGATTGGTAAAGATGGCGACCCCGCTTCTTTTAATTTTTTTAATATGTACACAGAGGAGTATTTTAGGGATGTTGTTTCAAAAATAGATAAAAAAATTAAATTTAAGGTTGTTAAAGACACCATGTACAAGCCTTTTGACAACAGAAAAAAAGGGGGGGGCACCGCCACCAGGATTGTCGGCGGAAAACAAATTTCGGGGAATCTTATCCTTGATTGGAGGTTTATTATTTTGGAGAAAAGCTAATGGCAAAAGAAAAATCAAAGAAAGAGTGCGCTATAGTGATGTATCATTACGTTAGAAATTCCGCAGGGAGCGAATACCCTGGCATTAAGGGGTTGGAAATTGAAAAGTTTTCCGGGCAGTTAGATTACATTGTTAAGAACCACAAGATTATCGGTTTGGAAGATTATGTTAAGTTTTTAAACGGAGAAGGGGATATTCCCGACAGATCATGTGTCTTAACCTTTGATGACGGGTTTTTGGACCACTACGCAAACGTATTCCCAATTTTAAAAAAGAAAAAAATTATTGCCTGTTTTTTTCCAATTACCCAGCCCTTGACGGAATTTGTTATTCCCGCGGTCCACCAGACGCATTTTCTTTTGGCTAAACTCGGCTCTAAAAAATTTGCCGAAGAATTTAATCACCTGTTGAAAGAAAGGTTCTCTGATATTGCGGAAAAATTTATGGCCGACGGCAAATTTTTAAGGCAGGAAAAATGCTTTTGGGATAAAGAAGACATATTGGCCGGAAATTTAAAGTATAATATATCCCTTATGCCAAAAAAGGAAAGAGAAGAAGTTCTAAAAGAAATTTTTGGTAGGCACTTTGAAGATACAGAAAATTTTTGCAGAAAACTATATATGAATTTTGAACAAATGAAAGAAATGGCTAGGGCAGGCATGTTATTTGGAGGGCACACCCACAGCCATCAAAAGCTTGCGGAGATGGAAAAGGATGGCCAAAAAAAAGAAATTTCCAAATCAAAAAAAATAATGGAAGAAGGATTGGGCTCGGAAATTAAATTTTTTTCTTATCCTTACGGAAGTTATAATAATAAAACAATAGAAGTTTTAAAAAATGAAAATTTTTTTTGCGCCATTACAACTGATTTTGACATTAATAAAGGAATGCAAGAAAACCTCTTTGCGCTGAAAAGATTAGACACAAATCACGTGTTTTTAAAATTATGAAATGCTTAGTCTGTAAAAAAGAAAACAAGCGAACGGAAATTTTTTGCTCCTTTTGCAGGTATCCTTTGGGAGTAAAAAAAATAAGCGAAATCAGCCAGAAAGAGCTGGGGATAGCTTTAGACAGCTTGATTTTTGCAACAGCGAAAAAGAGGAAAAAGCTTTTTGGCGGCAAAAAATTAGAACAAATATACGATGAACTGCTGTATGCTTATTGGCTAAGGCCCGAATCAGCTTTATTTAGGTTTGTTGAGGCTAAAATTTTACTGGGTATGAAAAAAAAGTATCTAAAATACCCCGTTCTTGATTTGGGATGCGGAGACGGCATTTTCACTTCAATTTTGTTTGGCGGAAAAATAAACAAGAATTATGACAGTTATAGCGGGGTGGATTTTTCTCAAAATGATGTTTTTAACACCAAAGCCGCAATTCCAAAAGATTTTTTTGAAAGAAAGCCCCCTGCCATCGGCTTTGGGCTGGATATAAAAGAAAATTCCGCAGAAAATGCCAGAAAGCTGGGAGTTTACGACAGGGTGGAGACGGGCGACGCCAGGCACTTGCCATTTCCTAACGGATCAGCCAGTTCTGTTTTCTCAAATATTATTGATGATGTAAAAGAAAAAGATTTGATGCAGGTTTTTTCCGAAGCCAGCAGGGTTTTGAAAAAAAACGGCTATTTTGTTTTTACCGTTCCCACGGAAAATTTTAAAAAATATCTTTTTTATTCCAATAGGGCAAATGATTTTAGAAAAAAGGGGAAAATGAAAGAGTACGCCCGGTTTATAGGCATGGACAGAGGGCGGTCTCTCTGGCAGGGAATACCTGAAAAAAAGCTAAAGAATATCCTTGGCAAAACTTCTTTTAAAATGGAAAAAAAGATTGAATATGCAGGACCAGAATTTATCCAGTTATGGGACACAGGCTTTCGGCCGTTTTTCCATCATTTGATTGCGTTAAGGAATATGCTTTTAAAAAATAGCTTATACTTGCCGGCAAAAAAAGTGGCTGTTGCAATAGTGCGGGAGTATTTTTCAAGTTTTGCAAGGGGCCAGACGGGGAGGGGTGGGGCATTTGCCATAATTGTAGTAAAAAAAATATAAAAAGATGAAAAAAGAAGAAAAAAAAGAATCAATAAAATTTTGGGACGTTCATGCGAAATTATGGGAGGTGAAGGCTTATGATAAAAAAAGGAAATTTTTAAACTTTCCTATTTCTGGGGCCCGGCAGGAAATAACGGTTTCTGGCATTTCAAAATTGGCAAAACGAAAAAGCGTTTCAATTTGCGACCTGGGTGCCGCTAACGGGGAATTGGTAATAGACCTTTTAAAAAAGGGGTTTATTAACGCCACGGGCACCGACAATTCGCCCAAGATGGTGAAAACGGCAAAAAAGAAACTAAAAAAGGAAATGCCACATTTGAATCCCGATGATATCTTTTTTGTTGAGGACGCAGACGAGTTTGGGAAGGGCAATAAATTTGATTTTGTTTCTGCTATGGGGTTGATTGAATATCTTGAGGACGTAAAAGGGTTTTTTAAAAAATTAGGCGATTCTTTAAACCAGGGAGGATATGCTTTTATTGAATCTAGAAACAAGCTTTTCAACCTTTTTTCCGCTAATGGATATACTCTGCAGTTTCCGGCAGAAGGTTTAGTTAATGATTTGGAATATTCGGTGAAATTCAGCAAAATCCAGGATAAAGCCGAGGTGCAAAGAATTATCAAAAACTCCTTTATTTTAGCCGGAAAAAATCTAAAAATGGCAGATATAGGCGGGAAAAACAAAAAAAGAAACGTAATTGATAAGTTTCCCTTTCGCCTGCCCCAATATACGCCAAGAGAAATTGAAGGATTTTTAGGAAACACCGGCATGGAAATAAAAGAGATTGTTTATTGCCATTATCATCCGTTTTTGCCTAAGTTTGAGAATGATTTTCCCGAAATATTCAACAGGATAGCCGTTTCAATGGCTCCTTTGGGCTATACTCCCGCCGGTGCGACAAATTGCTCTTCATTTATAGCTGTAATTAAAAGGAATGAAAAAAAATAACCATTGCTTTATAATAGCTGAAGCCGGGGTAAATCATAACGGCTCTTTAAAGCTGGCTGAAAAAATGGCTTTGGCCGCTAAGGCGTCGGGCGCAGACGCAGTTAAATTCCAGACATTTAGGGCCGAAGACTTGGCCTCCAAGGACGCTCCGGTTGCCGAATATCAAAAGAAAAACACTGGAAAAAAAGAAAATCAGCAAAAAATGTTAAAAGGGTTGGAATTGTCAAATGAAGAATTTACGGAACTAAAAAAATATTGCAGCAGAATTGGCATAATGTTTCTTTCCACGCCCCACACAACAGAGGCAGTTGATTTTTTAAATCCTTTGGTGCCTGCTTTTAAGGTGGGGTCTGCCGACCTGACAAATATTCCTCTTTTAGAAAAAATCGCCAAAAAGAATAAGTGGACAATAATATCCTGCGGAATGGCAGAGTTAAAGGAAATTGAAGAATCATTAAAAGTTCTAAGAAGGTTTTCGAGCAGAAAAATAAGCTTGCTTCATTGCACAACAGGCTATCCCTGCCTAATTGAAGAAGTAAATTTAAGGGCAATGGAAAATTTACGGAAAAAATTCCAAAAAAAGTTTGCCCCAATGGATTTTGGATATTCAGACCACACAGAGGGGATTTTTATCTCTGTTTCCGCCGCCGCGCTTGGAGCCACTGTTATTGAAAAACATTTCACCTTAGATAAAAATATGCAGGGGCCTGACCACAAAGCAAGTCTGTTGCCCGGCGAATTAAAGGAGTTGGTTTTGCAAATCAGAAATATTGAGAAGGCTTTGGGGGACGGAGAAAAAAAACCGTTTGCCGGCGAGGAAAAAATAAAAAAAATTGTTAGAAAAAGCATAATTGCCCGAAGAGATATAGAAAAGGGAGAAATTATCAAAGAAAATATGATGGCAATAAAAAGGCCGGGCACAGGATTAGAGCCAAAATTTATTTATAAGATAATCGGCAAAAAGGCGAAGAAGAACATAAAAAAAGACGAATTGATATCTTCAAGGCACATATGAAAAAGAAAATTTTATACATATCGGGGACGAGGGCGGATTACGGTTTGATGAAGTCCACGCTTTTAGCAATTAAAAAAAACTCCAAATTAGATTTAGAAATAATTGCTACAGGGATGCATTTAATGGAGGAATTTGGAAGCACGATTCTTGGAATTAAAAAAGACGGATTTAAAATTTGCAGAATTAATGCAATCTATGAAAAGGACAGCAAAGAATCAATGGCAAGATTTTTTGCAAAGTTTGCGGGTATTTTAGCGGAAAAAATTAAAAAAATTAAGCCGGATATTATTCTTGTTATGGGGGATCGGGCCGAAATGCTGGCGGGTGCGGTTGTTGGAGCTTATTTGGGAATTCCTGTTGCGCATATCCATGGCGGGGAGGTAAGCTCTACTGTTGACGATTCTGTCCGCAACGCCATAACCAAACTGGCTGATTTCCATTTGCCAGCCACAAAAAAATCAGCTGCCAGAATAATAAAAATGGGGGAGGAAAAAAGCAGGGTTATAGTTGTCGGAGCGCCTGGATTGGAAGAAAATTTTAGGGCCAGATTGTCCAAAAAAGAAATAATAAAAAAATATGGAATTGATTCTAAAAAACCATTTTTGATAATTGTCCAGCATCCGGTCAGCGAAGAAATAAAGGAAGCAGGGTGGCAGATGGAACAAACGCTGGAGACAATTAGGGCGCTGGGAGTTCAGGCAATCGTTATCTACCCCAACGTCGATGCGGGCGGAAGGGAAATGATAAAAATTATTGAAAAATACAGAAAATTTCCGTTTATAAAAATTTATAAAAATATCCCCCGCGATGATTTTTTGGGATTGATGAAAACAGCAAAAATAATAATTGGAAATTCAAGCAGCGGGATAATAGAATCATCTTCAATGGGCTTGCCGGCTGTGAATATTGGGACAAGGCAAAAGGGAAGGGAAAGAGGGAGCAATGTTATAGACACAGGATACGGCAAAAAAAACATAGCCATGGCGATTAAGCAGGCAATGAAAATAAAAAATAAAAAATATAATAATACTTATTTCGTTAAAGGAACCGACAAAAAAATAGCAGATGTTTTAAAAAAAATAAAAATAGATAAAAAAATATCCCACTAATATGGAAAAAAGATTTAAAAATTGGAAAATGCCGGAAATTAAAGAGGGGAAGCCGACAAAGTATAATTGGCTGGTGCAGAATAAAGAGGGTTTTAAATTGGGAAAATACACTGATATTGGCGCTTTTTGCTACATTAATGCCAAAAATGGAGTGGCTGTTGAAGATGGCGTCCAAATAGGCTCGCATTGCTCTATATACTCTGTTTCTACTATTGATGGCAAAAGCGGAAAAGTTATTTTAAAAAATAATTGCATGATAGGTTCCCATTCTATAATAATGCCCGGAGTAACCGTAGGGAAAAATTCTGTTGTGGGGGCTTTTAGTTTTGTGAATAAAGATATTCCAGAAAATACGCTAGCTTACGGCATTCCGGTAAAAATAATTAAGAAATTAGGGTAAAATATTTATGAATACCAGAATTGATTTAATATCTTTGGGCAAAAAAAACACAAGCCGGGAGGCAATGGAACTGATTAACAAAACCGGGCTAAGGGCCGTGGCGGTTGTTGATAAAAATAAAAAACTTATCGGGTTGGTGACAGATGGAGATATTAGAAGGTCTTTGCTCGCCGGCAAAGAAAAAAATGCGCTGCTTGGAGAAATAATGAAAAAGAGCCCTATTGCGGCCCTTGAAAATACCCCGGCAACAGAATTATTCGAGACAATGCTCAAAAGCGGGACGCATGAGATTCCCTTGGTTGATAAAAATGGGATTTTAAAGGGAATTACCTTTTTTTCAGATTTAAAGAGCATCCCGCTTTCCAGCCCCGACATCACAAGCAGAGAAGTTGAGGTGATAAATAATGTTTTGGCAACGCCTTTTTTAAGCATTGGGCCAGAAGTTAAAAAATTTGAAAAAAGGATGGCTGATTACATAGGCGTAAAATATGCCATTGCGGTAAACAGCGGAACGAGCGGTTTACATTTGTGTATTAAAAGCATGGGAATTAAAGACGGAGACGAGGTGATAACAACGCCCTTCAGTTTTATAGCCTCTTCAAACTGCATTCTGTTTGAAAGAGCAAAGCCAGTTTTCGTTGACATAGATGAGAAAACGCTAAATATTGACGTTTCAAAAATAGAAGAAAAAATTACCAAAAAAACCAAGGCAATCCTGCCTGTTCATATATTCGGCCAGCCGTGCCAAATGGATAAAATTATGGAAATTGCAAAAAAATACAATCTTTTTGTTATAGAGGATGCTTGCGAAGCCATAGGAGCGGAATATAAGAATAAAAAAGTTGGCTCTTTTGGAAACGCAGGTGTTTTTGCTTTTTATCCCAATAAACAAATAACAACCGCGGAAGGAGGAATGGTTGTCACAAACGATCAAAAAATTGCCAAACTCTGCCAAAGCATGAGAAATCAAGGCAGAGACGAGGATGATTCAGAGCTACGCCACACAATGCTCGGGTATAATTACCGGATGATTGAAATGAGTGCGGCCTTAGGGTTGGCTCAAATGGAAAGAATTAGCGAAATACTTTTAAAGCGCCAAAAAGCCGCCGAGCTTTATAACAATAAATTAAGGGCAATTGAGGGAATTGATATTCCCCAAGTTGCTCCTGGCGTCAAAATGAGCTGGTTTGTTTATGTCGTGAGGCTGGATAAAAATATTTTTGGGGTGGCGGAAAGGAACAGTGTGATTCGCAAATTGCGCGAAAAAGGAATCAATTGCCGGAGCTATTTTCCGCCCATACACTTAGAGCCTTTTTACGCTGATAAATTTTCCCAAAAAAAAGGCTCGTTTCCTGTTACAGAAGAAATTGCCGGCTTGACGATTGCCCTGCCTTTTTACAACAACATTACCGAAAAACAGGTTGAGTATATTTCAGAAACTTTGTCGTCAATTTTAAAAAAGGAGCGAGCAAAAAAATTATGATAAGCAGGGATAAAATAAAAAATAAGTTTATAAATTTTTCAGAAAAAATAAAGGCTTTTGTCCATAGGCATGACTGGCTGGACAAATTCGCCTTTTTTGTGTTTGGGATTTTATGGCTTATCCGGTCAAAAATAATATTCAGAGGTTTGAGAAAAAAAGTTACAGAGCAGGCTTCTAAGAAGGAAACAAGAAAAAGCAAGATTCTTGTTCTTGCTATACGGGCAATTCCCAGCACGAGCTTGGTTTATTTTGATGCAATGTTCGGGCACGGCTTTAGCCTGGCCGGAGCGGAGGTTCTTATGCTGTATTGCGATGGATTAATGGATTCCTGCGACGCAGACACTGTTTTTAGGAACCAAAAAGCCCAATGCTATTCGTGCAGAAAATTAGGGTGTTACGCCAAAAAATTTTTGGGGCTGGAGAATTTAAACTGCGTTTCATATAAAGACTATATAACCGATAGGAATATTTCAAATATTAGAAGCGAAGCAATGGGTTTGGAAAAAAGTCGGCTGTTCAGCCACAGGTATTTGGGCGTGGAAACCGGCCTTCACGCCAAAATTGCCACAATAAGGTTTTTTCTTGACGGCAGGTTAGATTTGAATGATTTAAAGCAGGAAGCGGTTTTCAGGGAAAAGCTTTTTTATGCTATGATTGCGGCAAAGGTGGCAAGCAAAATTATTGAAAAAGAAAATCCTGATACTATTTTTATGCTTCACGGAATATACAGCAGTTGGGGGCCGTTTTTGAGCTATTTTAAGCAAAAGGGCAAAGACACTTATGTCTACGACAATAAGCTTTCAAAATTAGGCTATTTTACTTTCCATCACAACGCGGAGCCTTACCAGATATTCGGCCGAAAAGCCTGGCTTGATTTTAGCCGTTTTCCGCTGGCAAAGGAAGAAGAATTACAGCTAAAAGATTATCTTGGGGAAAGATTTAAGGGAAAATTGGGAGAATATTCAATGTATAAAGGGGATTTTGGCAATCAAAAGGCAAAAAATTCGGCGCTGGAATCATTGTTTAAAAAAAATTACGAAAAAAAATACGTTATGTATCCTGGCGTAGCTTGGGATGGGAGCATTAAAGGGTACACCTCGGAAGTTTTTGAGGATATGTTTGACTGGCTTGATAAAACAATAGAGTTTTTCAAAAAAAATAAAAATTATCGATTGATTGTAAAGTCGCATCCGGCTGAAATTATAACAGATAAATGTAACACATCGGTGGCTGTTTATTTGGAAGAAAAGCACGGGCCGCTGCCAGAAAATATTATTGTTTTAGTGCCCGATACTGCTGTTAGGGCCTATGACTTGATGAGTCCTGATTTGGTTTCTATTACCTATGACGGAACTATTGGCCTGGAATTAGCTTTGATGGGCTTGCCTGTTTTGGTGGCAGGAGACAGCCATTACAGGGAGGCTGGAGTTGTAAAAAAACTTGAAACATTAGATGAATATTTTAAGCTTTTAGAAGACCATTCGGAGTTGGTTTCTTTTGCCAAAAGCCATGTTGAACTGGCAAAAAAATATGCTTATTTTTATTTTTTCAAATCAATGGCAAGAGTCCCTTTTTACAGCCGTAAAAAATGGTCTGTAGTTGATTGGGAAAAAATATCAGACGAAAAGGAGTTATTTTCAGAAGAAGGCGACTTTATGAAAATCTGCAGAAAAATTGTTGAAAAAAAAGACATTATTTCACCGCTATGAAAAAGGGAAAAGTTTTATTTATCATCCACGACGTTTACCAGAAAGACAACGAACTTCCTTTGGGGATAGGATATTTGGCTGCTGTTCTAAAAAAGCACGGGGCGGATGTTGAAATTTGTTGCCAAGATGTCTTCCATTGGACAAACGATGAGCTGGCTGAAGAATTTCTCAAGAATCAAGAATATGATTTAATAGGAGTTGGTTTTTTGGCGGCAAGATTTAAGGAAACAGTCCTGCCTTTGTGCAAAACAATAAACAAATACAAAAAGGGCGCCTGGCTGGTTTTGGGCGGGCATGGGGCAACCCCAATAGCCGATTATGCGTTGAGGGAGACCGAGGCGGATGTTGCGGTTTTAGGCGAGGGGGAAGAAACCATTGTTGATTTGCTGGAATGCAAAATCGGTAAAAAAAATTTATCCGAAGTTGAAGGAATTGCTTTTCGCGATAAAGATAAAATTATCTTTAACAAAAGAAGAAGGCCGATTGCCAATTTGGACACAATACCCTTTCCGGAGTGGTCTTTGTTCCCTATGGAAAAGTATATAAACTGCATAGCCCCGTTTGGAGCTAAAAAAGGAGTAAAGAGAATTGGCATCTTAACCAGCCGCGGGTGCATTAATAAGTGCAATTTTTGCTACAGGATGGAAATGGGAATCAGACTTAGAAGCGCAGAAAACGTTATTGAAGAAATAAAATTATTAAACCAGAAATACGGCATATCTTATTTTGCAATGTATGACGAACTGTTTTGCTTTCCCAAAAAAAAAGTTATTAATTTTTGCAAGGCGCTGAAAGATAATAACTTAAAAATTGGCTTTGATTGCAATGCCAGAGTAGATATTTTTGACGAAGAGACCGCTGTTTATCTAAAGGAGGCCGGATGCACATTTCTTAATTTTGGAATGGAGTCGTCAAATCAAAAGGTTTTAGATTTAATGGGAAAAAATACCACAGTTGAGCAAAACATAGAGGCGGCTGAAATAGCCCAAAAAACAGGCATTGGTTTAGGGCTTAACTTTTTATGGGGGAACAAGGGAGACACCGAAGAATCGTTGTGGAGCAACGTGGAGCTCATTAAAAAATTTAATCATTACGACCAGGTTAGAACCATCAGGCCACCAACGCCTTATCCCGGCTGCCCGCTCTATTACGAAGCAATACAAAAGGGTTTGCTTTCGGGGCCTGGGGATTTTTTTGAAAAATTTAAAAATTCAGACCTTTTGCTGGTTAATTTTACAGATATTCCGGAAAAACAATTTTATGAACTGCTGTTTAAGGCGAATAAAGAGCTGATTTTAGACCATTTTACGCATACAACAAAAAATATGGAAGAAGCCAATTCGTTAATACAGGGCTTCCATGATTTGTATTTTGAAAAAAAGCTTAATTTCAGAGGGGCAAGGCATTATGAAAAAGAATAAACGCATACAAAATGATAACAATTTTTACCACCCCAAAACCTTTTGAAGACGCAAAAACCATTGCTTCTCAAAGAAACGCGATTTTGAGCTGGAAAAAAATGTGTCCCTTTTGTGAAATTATTTTGTTTGGCGACGACTATGGGGTGAAGGAAATTTCAGAGGAGCTTGGGCTAAAGCACATTCCAGAAATTAAGAAAAACGAGTTTGGAAAACCTCTTTTGGATTCTCTTTTTGAATCGGCAAAAAAATATGCAAAAAATAATATTTTGTGCTATATAAGCTGCGATATTGTTTTGCTGTCTGATTTAACGTCGGCTTTAAAAAATATCAAATTCCCGGTTTATCTTTTAGCGGGAAGAAGGTGGGACCTGAAAATAGAAAATGCAATAAATTTTGACGAAAGCGACTGGCAGGAAAAATGGCTGAAAAAAGCAAAAGAACAAGGAAGGCTCCACGGCCATTGCGCAACAGATTATTTGCTATTTCCAAAAAATTTTGAACATAAAATGCCTCCTTTTGCCATTGGGGTTCCTGGCTGGGATAACTGGCTTGTTTACAGGGCAAAATCAATGGAAATTCCTGTTATTGACGCCACTTTGGCGGTAAGCATAATACATCAGGAGCATGACTATAATTATTCTTCTTTTGGAAAAGTTAGGCCCAAGCTTGGAGGCAGAATAGAGGGTCCCCAGCTTGAAAAGAATATTAGGCTGGCAGGCAATAGCCTTGATATTATGACCTTAATAGACGCAGATTGGATTTTGAACGAGCCGGGAATTCTCAAAAAACCTCCTTTTCTGCGGCACATTATGTCAAGAATATCCCTGTTTTATCCGTGGAGAAAGTTAAGAAAATTAAGAAGGCAGCTAAGGCATTTTTTTTCAATATAAATATGATAAAATTAACTTTTCAAAATATTTCGGTAATTTTATTGATGTCAGCTGTCGCGTTGTCTTTTGGGTTTAATTTTGGCGTGTTTGGTGGAGGAAAAGCCATTGAACTTCGGATGGAAGATTTTCTAATAGTATTCCTGGGAGTTTTTTTTGTTTTTAAAATTATATCGGAAAAAAAATGGAAGCTTGAGAAACCTCCGGTGTTTTACTCAATTGTTATTTGGCTTTCGGTTTTGCTTTTAACCACCCTGCTTAATCTGGCTCTGCACAAACTGCCATTTGACCGCGCATTTTTTTATTACGGAAAACAAGTTGAATTTTTTGTCTTTTATTTTTATGTTTTTTGGCAGGTAAAGGATATAAAATCAGCAAAGGCGTTGCTGAATATTTTTTTGTTTTTAGGAATTGTCAACGCGGGGTATGTTGTTCTGCAGGGAATTACTGGCAAAGGGGTGGGTGAGTACGGGGCATCTGCTATTGCCGAGAAGGGAGTTTTCCCGACAGGCGCCTTTTTCCTGTTTTTTTCCATATTCTCAATTAACTTATTTTTGCATTATTACAGACATTTAAAAATAAGCCCCCTGGAAAAGGGGATTTTAGGGCTTGCCTTAGCAAGCCCGGTGCTTGGGCTTTTTGGCTCTGACTCAAAAACCAATTTCCTGGCATTTGTTTTCGCGTTTTTGCTAATGATGTTTTTTTTGTTTTTAAAAGAAAAAAGCTTGAAATCCATTTTTATTGTATTGCTTATTCTGGCTGTTTTTGTTTTTATATTTTTATTTGCTTTAGAAAACATACCTTACGTCATCCGGCTTGTGCACGTGTTAAACCCTTTAAACATAATCCCCAACTTTCAAACCGGCAGAATGGTTGTTATAGGACCCTTGTTAGAAGAGATTGTGAATTATCCCTCAATGGCCTTTTTTGGCTTTGGCACAGGATATATTGGCGAGGCGCATAATCAATTTTTAAGAAACTACATAGAAAATGGCGTTATTGGAAGTATAGCGTTTTTTCTGCTGTTTTTTTCAATATTAAAGGTCAGCTTTATAGGATTTTTGAAGGCAAAAGACAGATTTCTTGCAGGAGTTTCCTCTTCTATATTTATAGCAACAATGGCAATGCTTTTTAATTCACTGGCAACAGACGCTATCTTTGTGGTAAAGCCCAGCGAGGTTTACTGGATTTTTGCGGCACTGTCTTTTTCTGTGATAAAATTTTCTTTGCCCAAAAAAGAATTAGAGGAAGAAATTTTGCCCAAAAAAGAGTCGGAAATTTCTATTCCGGAAAAGAAAAACATATTAGCTGTTGTTGTTGCGCATGATCCGGACGAAAATTTTATTGAGAACCTCAAAATAACCGCCGAGCAGGTTGATAAAATTGTTGTTGTAAACAACGGCTCCCCAAAAATTACTCAAAATGTTTTTGACAACAGCTGGTTTTCTGAAAAAGTTTTTTTAATATCCAATCGGGAAAATTTGGGGCAGGGCAGGGCGCTTAATCAGGGCGCAAATTGGGCAAAGGAAAACGGATTTAAATGGGTTTTGCTTTTAGACCAGGACAGTCGGGCGCGGGAGGATATGGTGCAAAAACAGATAGAAGCTTTTTTGGAGTGCGATTTTAAAAATAAATTAGGATTGGTTGGAGTGAATTGTACTTTTAAAGGTACAGGAGAAGTAAAATATTTTTATAAAAACAAGACAAAATATTTTGAAAGAGATGTTGTTATGGCGTCCGGTTCGCTTTTACCTTTAAATGCTTTTTTGAAGACAGGGCAATTTAGGGAAGAATTTTTTGTTGATTCAATTGACGCCGACTACTGTCTAAGATTAAGAAAAAAAGGGTTTAAGCTTATTGTGGCGCAAAACGCAATGATGGAGCAGAGGGTTGGAAGCGAAGGGAAAATGAAAAGATTTTTGTGGCGGAAAATTCTTGTTACCAACCATCCTTCAAAAAGATGCTATTATATGGCGCGAAACGGGCTTATTTTGGTAAAAGAACATTTTTTCAGCGAATTTTATTGGAGCCTGCGCAGAATTGCCTGGCATCTTTTTATAAAACCATTATTTATAATTCTTTATGAAAAAGATAAAATAAACAAAATAAAAGGAACTATTAAAGGAATTTTTCACGCACTAATCAACAAAACCGGAAGATAGCGCTTAACGCTTCAGACGTGTTTGAAGAGTTTTTTGGCGCCTTTACAAAACTCTTAAATTTTGGTAAATTAAACTCATGAAAGTTTTGATAATAAACATTTCTTTAAGGCCAAAATCGGATAAATCAATTTTTCCGATCGGATTAGCCTATATTGCCACTGCCATAAAAAACGCAGGTTTTGATTTTATGCTTTATGACATGGATCTTTTAAGGCCGTCGCAGGAAGAATTGGAGGATTTTATAAAAAATAATGATTTTGATGTTGTGGCTTTTGGATGCCTTGTGTCGGGCTACAAACACGTTAAAAGTCTTGCTAAAACTATCAAAAAATACAAAAACGTCCCCATTATTGCCGGAAATTCGGTTGCAACCTCAATACCTGAAATATTGCTGAAAAAAACCAAAGTTGACATAGGGGTATATTCTGAAGGAGACATTACTATTGTTGAACTGCTCTCTGCTCTAAAAAATAAAACCTCGCTAGAGGACGTCAAAGGGATTTTCTTTTTAAAAAACGGAGAAGTTTTTTTTACAAAACCAAGGGAAATGGTGCACAATCTAGACTCCTTGCCTTTTATTGATTACGATATTTTTGACGTGGAGAAGTATATCAAAAGTTCAAGGGCGGAAGTTTCAGAGCCCTATCCTTTAGAATATGAAAAAATCAGGATGTTTCCCGTAAACACCGCCAGAGGATGCATTTTTAACTGCAGTTTCTGTTACCACGTTTTTAAAAATAAAAGATACAGATTCAGGTCAATGGAAAATATCGGGCAGGAAATAAAGCTCCTCCAAAAAAAATATGGGATAAATTATATAATATTTTATGACGAGTTGACGCTTTTTTCAAAAGAACGGGTGAGAGAATTTATTGATTATTTTAAAAAAGAAAATTTAAATTTTTTTTGGGCCGCCGACTGCCGGGCCGGCTTGTTTAAAGAAGGGGATTTGGAGTTTGCAAAGGAATTAAAATCGGTTGGCTGCCAGGTTTTAGGATACTCTTTGGAGTCAACCAACGAGGAAATATTAAAGGCAATGAACAAATTTATAACAATGGATGACTTTGTCCAGCAGACTAAAATTTTGCATCAGGCGGGAATTACTCCCGTTACCAGTCTTGTAATTGGATATCCGCAGGAGACAGAAGAAACGATAAATAAAACATTCCAATGCTGTTATGACAATGATATTTACCCGAGCACAGGCTATCTTCTTCCCCAGCCGGGGACCACAATGTATGAATATGCCCTTGCCGTAGGCGCGATAAAGGATGAAGAAGAATATTTGTTGAAAATGGGCGATAGGCAGGATTTTACGATTAATTTAACCAATATCAAGCAGGAGCGGATGGAGGAGCTGGCTCAAAACCATTTAAAGCGGATAAATGATAAATTAAAGCTGGGATTAAGCCATGACCAGCTAATCAAAACAGGGCATTATCGGCAGAAAGAGAAAGAAAACGCCACATAATTTTACAATCGGTTCAAATTTTGCTAAATTATATATAAGAACATGAAAACAACAAAAATTGCAATACTATCCTTAGTGGCAGTTATTATTCTTGGGGCCGGTTTTTTTTCTTATAATGCCTCTAAAAACAGAATAGCCGAGGATCAGGAGCCGGCAAAAGAAAATGTCCAAAAAAATCTGTCTTTGCGCATTGATTTTGGCAATGGGGCTTTTAAGGATTTTTCAGTTGAGTTTAAAGAAAATTATACGGCCTTTGATTTACTGAAAGAGGCTTCCGAGGAATTAGCACTTGGCCTGAAAAATAAAACATACGACATAGGAGTGCTTGTGGAGGCAATAGACGGCATAGAAGGCGGGAAAGACAATAAATATTGGATGTATTACGTCAACGGCGAGCTTCCCATGATTTCAGCCGACAAGAATTATTTGAAAGTCGGAGACAAAGTCGAGTTTAAATTTGAGGAATCAAAATTTTAAAATGAAAAATAAAAAAGAAAATTTTGTTTTGGCGATAATATTTATTTTAACGGGCATTTTGCTCAGGCTGGTTCCGCATGCGCCTAATTTTTCACCTATTTCGGCCATAGCCTTATTTTCGGGCGCCTATTTGTCAAAAAAATGGGGAATTTTTATTGCTGTTTTTGCAATGGCTGTTTCCGACTTTTTTATCGGCCTTTACGACATAAAAATTATGGCGTCTGTTTACTTGTCCTTTATAATTTCTGTGCTCTTGGGGTCTTTGGTAAAAAAAAACCGGAATTGGAAAAGCGTCGCTTTTGTTTCTTTGGCGTCGTCAATAAGTTTTTTTATAATCACAAACCTTGCCGTATTTGTTTTTAGCCCGTGGTATGAAAAAACAATAAACGGATTAATTTATTGTTATTTTTTGGCTCTGCCGTTTTTAAAAAATACGGTAATGTCTGACATTTTCTACACATTCCTGTTTTTCGGGCTTTACGAATTGTCTCTTGGCGCCGCAAAAAAATATGCGGCGCATATTTACGGGCATGGAAACAAAAAAAGATTTTGCTATAAATGGCAGGACAATAATTAAAAGCGCCGCCTTCAATGTTATGGGCAAAATAATCCCCGTGGTTATCGGGGTTTTTTGCATTCCTTTTATAATTTTCAGGCTGGGAAGCGAACAGTTTGGCATCCTATCCATTATTTGGGTCAGCCTGACGAATTATTTTTATCTTTTTGATTTTGGCTTGGGGCAGACAGTCACAAAATTTATTTCAGAATCCATTGAAAAGGGGGACGAAAAACATTTGTCCGAGATAGTATGGACTTCCTTGGCCATAAATTTATTTTTCAGCTTTTTATTATTGATAATTTTACTTCCGCTTGTCCCTTTTGCTGTAAATAATGTATTAAAAATATCCCCCGAGCTTAAAAACGTGGCAAAAATAAGCTTTTATGCTTTGGTTTTAGCTTTTCCCCTAACAACAACCTTCTCTGTTGTCAGGGGGGTTCTGGAGGGAGCAAGAAGATATGACCTGCTCAATATAATCAAAATACCTTTTAATTCCTTTTTATTTATAATTCCGTTAGTCTCCCTTATTTTAGGATTTAGCCTTCCTTATATGGTTTTGTTTCTGGCATTGTCCCAAGTTTTTTTAATTTTTGCCGGCTTATTTCTTTCGGTAAAATCCCTGCCGTCTATTAAAAATTTATTTTTAATAAATATCAAAACATCCAAAAAAATTTTCGGGTTTGGAAAATGGCTGACGTTGGCCAATTTTGCCAATGCGCTTCTTGTAACCTTTGACAGATTCTTTATTGGCGCGCTGGTTTCGGTCTCGGCAATCGGATTTTACAGTGTTCCCTTTGACGCTGTTGCCAATATTTTAACGCCAGCCCAGAGCCTTATAGTCCTTTTCCCTGTTTTTTCAGCTCTTAGCGTTGCCAGGAAAAATGAAGCAGGATTTTTTTATGTTCGGATTTTCAAGCACCTGCTGGTAATTACGGGGTTTCTTTCAGTATTTATTCTTTTATACTCAAGCGAAATTCTTAATTTTTGGCTGGGAAACGAATTTGCCCAAAAAAGCAGTTTGGTTTTGCAGTTTCTGACAATTGGCATGCTGGGGATTTGTTTTTCTGCGGTAGGAGATAATCTGATAAAAGGATATGGCAGGCCAAAATTGCTTGCAAAAATCCGCCTAGCCGAATTGGCGCCATTCTTTTTATGCCTCGGTTTTTTTACCCTAAAATTCGGCATTGCCGGCACGGCTTTTGTTTGGATGATAAGAGCTTTGGCGGATGCATTTTTGATAATTTTTATAAACCTGAAAATGCTTTCCTTGAAGTTTTCAGAATTTTTTGATAGCGGAATAAACAAAGCCTTTTTTGCTGTTTTATCCTTTGGCGCGCTGATGTTTTTGGCTAAATTATTTCAGGGCTCTTTATTTTTTACGTTTTTTGTTGTATTGTTAGTAATTGCTTTTTTGTATGCGTGGGTGCGGCATGTTTTAGACAGCCGGGACATAAATTTTATTAAATCTTTGTTTACAATTATTAACAAAAATGCAGGCGCCTAAAAAAATATTTTACAAGGACGAAAATGACCCAAGAAAGGTTTTAAGCCTCTATAAGCAGCACCATGACAACAATTATGACAGAATCAAGGAAAAAATTATTAAAAAAGCAATTTTGCAAATCCAAGATAAAAAATGGCAAAATAAAGATGTCCTTGATATCGGATGCGGCGGGGGAATTTTCACAAGATTTTTTTTGGATTTGGGCTCAAAGGTAACAGCCATAGACAATTCGCGCGCCGTTATTGAGGCCAACAAAATGGATAACCCCGAAGCATTTTTTGTTGTTGGAGATGCCTCCGCAAAGCTTGAAAAAAAATTTGATTTTATTTTTGCTAAAGATATTATTGAGCATATACAGAACGACGATTATTTTTTAAGAAATATTTCAGAGGAGTTAAGCGAAGGAGGATACGTTTTAATTAATACCCAGAATTTTTTTTCATTTAATTACCTTGTGGAAAAAACCTATAATATTATTATAGGAAATAAGGGTTGGATGGGATGGAATCCCGACCATGTTCGTTTTTATAATTATTGGCTTTTAAAAAACAAGCTCTTAAAGAACAATTTTGTCCCTGTGCGCTGGTTTGGAAGCTATTACTTTCCTTATAGGGGGTTTGCCCATTTTTTAGGCAGAACTGGAGAGCATTTGGAATGGAGGATTTTCAGGATTGTTGAAATGCTTAATTTGTGGGGAGTCTGGCCGTTTAATATTTTAGGCTGGAATATAGGGGTTTTAGCCAGGAGACAAAAACAACCATGAAAGAAGAAAAATACAAAAAGTTTGAAGACCAGTTCAATTTTAGTGAAAGCGATTATCTCCACCAGACAGATTTTTTAAATTGGTACAGGCACTTTTTTGTTATTAAAGAAATTTTTGATTTTGAGCCCCAAAAAATACTGGAAATGGGCAGCGGGAACGGTATTGTAAAAAATTCCTTAAAATCCATAATCGGCGAATATAAAACAATGGATATCAATAAAGAGTTGAAACCCGACTACCTTTCGGATATTAGAAACTTTAACCCCGAATTAAAGGAAAAGTTTGACTGCGTCTTGGCGACAGATATTTTAGAACACATTCCGTACGGGGACATGGCAAAGTCCCTTGAAAATATTTTTTTATATCTGGAAAGAGGCGGGCGGGCAATTATTGCAATCCCGCACCGGGCAGATTATTTTTTGTTTATGCTTCCCTTTGGCTCGCCGCATGTCTTGAGAATGCCTTCCAAAATTTTAAGCCCCGTGGCTATTGCGCGGAGGATTTCTAAAAAAAGCTGGATAGATTTTTTTCACTGCTGGGAAATTGGGGTAGGAGGCATAAAAAAGAAAAGCGTTGAAGACGCGATGAAAAAAGTCGGCTTTAAAATTGAAAAATCAAAAACCCTTTTATATGTTGATTTTTGGGTGTTGCATAAAAATTTAAAATAAAACTAAAAAATATGAAATCCAAGATTGGAATTATCGGCTCAAAAGGAATGGTGGGCGGGGCATTAAAGCGATATTTTGAAAAAAAAGATTACCCGCTGTTTTGTTACGACAAAGCGGGCGAAGGAAGCATTGATGATGTGGGCAAGGCAGATTACATTTATATTGCCGTTCCCACACCGTTTGTTGAGGGTTTGGGATGCGATACAAGGATCATAGAAGACGTGCTGGAAAAATTGCCCGGCGGAAAAGTTATAATAATAAAATCCACCGTAATTCCAGGAACAACAGAAAAATTGCAAAAAAATTTTTCGGAACAGAAGTTTATTTTTAATCCAGAATTTCTTACAGAAGCAACGGCTGACCAAGATATGAATTTTCCCGACAGGCAAATAGTCGGTTTTACAAAACAGAGTTATAATTATGCGGGAGAGGTGCTAAAACAGCTCCCCTTGGCAGTTTATGAAGCGGTTGTGCCAGCCTTTATAGCTGAATTTTCCAAATATGCGGCCAACACGTGGTTTGCGGTAAAAGTGGCTAAAAATAATGAGCTGTATGATGTGTTCACAAAATTTGGGGGATCTGATGAGCAGTTTGAAAGAGTAGTTGACTGCCTTGCAACCGATAAAAGAATAGGCAGGTCGCATTTGGAAATAAAGCACAAAGGATACAGGGGGTATGGGGGGAAATGCCTGCCCAAAGACACAAAAGCATTTATTGATTTTGCTGAAAAGTTGGATGTAAAAACACCAATCACTTCGGTAGCTGATCAATATAACGAAAAATTATCAGAACAGAAAGTTGGGCCGATGCCTTCGGCCGAGCCGGTAAAAAATTAAATTATTAACGCCATTGCTTTATGCAAGACCTGCCGTCAGTATCAATAATAATTCCTTGCAGAAATGAAAAAGAGTTCATGCCAAAGTGCCTGGATTCTCTTTTAGCCAACCATTATCCAACAGATAAAATGGAAATTTTGATAGTTGACGGAATGAGCCACGACGGCACAAGAGAACTGATAGCGGGATACGCTAAAAAATATCCCTTTATCTCTATGCTGGATAACCCAAAGCGCATAACGCCCAGCGCCTTGAATATAGGCATTAAAAAGTCTGCCAATAATATAATTGTCAGAATAGACGCGCACGCGGTTTATAAAACAGATTATATATTAAAATGCGTTACTTATCTTAAAAAGTATAACGCAGATAACATTGGAGGCATTTGGGTAATTGTTCCCCGGAAGAATACAATAATCGGCAGGGGCATTGCGAAGTCTTTGTCTTCTTTCTTTGGCACGGGCAACGCTTATTACAAAATAGGCTCTGAAAGTTTTAGGGCGGTTGATACGGTTCCTTTTGGTTGCTATAAAAAAGAGATATTTACTAAAATAGGATTTTTTAACGAAAATCTGGAAAGAAGCCAGGATATAGAATTTAATATCAGGCTGAAAAAGAACGGGGGCAAGGTTTACCTTTTTCCCGAGATAGTCGGTTATTATTTTGCAAGGTCGAGGCTTAAAGAATTTTTTATCCATAATTTCAAGGATGGAATTTGGGCAGTTTACCCCTTAAGGTTTATTAAAATATTTTTTAAATTCAGGCACTACATTCCCCTTATGTTTGTTTCCTTGTTAATTATTTTTTTTGCGCTTTCTTTTGTGTCAAACTATTTTTTATTTTTTCTATGGGGGCTGGCGGCATCTTATTTGTTTTCATTGGTCTATTTTTCAGCTAAAATATCTTTTTTGGAAAAGGATTTTACATATTTATTTTCTTTGCCGTTAGCTTTTGCGGCCAGGCATTTTGGCTATGGATTTGGGTCAATATGGGGTGCGTTTAAATTAATATTTAATTTATAATTTTCTAAAAATGGAAGAAAGAAAACAAATAGAAATGCAATATTACGACAGGAAGGCAAGAGTGCAAATGGAAGCGCCCGAACAAAAAGGGGACTTTGAAGGCTTTAACCCTTTTTTTCTTTCCAGCTTTAATTTTTTAAGGCTGAGCCTGGAAGACAAATGCAAAAATAAGGAAATTTTGGATTACGGATGCGGAAACGGAGTGCACGCATGGTGGCTGGCAAAATACGGCGGAAATATAACAGCAATAGATATTTCTGAAAAATCTTTAGAAATTGCAAAAAAGAAAGCTGGCGAAGAAGGGGTTTTGCCAAAAATAAAATTTATGAAAATGGATGCGGAAAAGCTTGATTTTCCCGACAATTCTTTTGATATTATATTTAACGGCGGCACCTTTTCTTCCTTGGATTTGAGCAAGGCGTTTCCCGAACTGGCGCGAGTTTTAAAGCCAAGCGGATTTTTAATAGGCATCGAAACATTTGGACACAACCCTTTTACTAATTTAAAAAGAGCTGTGAATAAATTTATGGGAAAAAGGACCGAATGGGCCGCCTCGCACATTTTCAAGGACAAAGATTTAGAAAGTGCAAAAAAATATTTTAAAAAAACCGAAGCAAAATATTTTCATTTAATTTCATGGGCAACCTTTCCGTTTCTAAGCCTTCCCGGAGGAATTATTGTATTGCGCGCAATGGAATTTACTGATAAGCTCTTGCTAAAACTTCCCTTTTTGAGAAAATATTCTTTTAAAACCGTATTTATTTTTAGCGTGCCGAAAAAACAATAAAAATTATGTTAAAAAGATTATTTGATATTGCATTTTCTTTTTTTGGATTTTTTATAACCCTGCCGATTTTTTTGGTTATTGCTGTTTTGGTAAAAAAAGATTCAAAAGGGCCCGCCTTATACGGAGCAAAAAGAACAGGCAAAAACGGAAAGATTTTTACAATGTATAAATTCAGGACAATGGTGCAGAATGCCGACAAAATCGGCGGGCCATCCACTTCAGCAGACGACCCGAGAATGACAAAAATAGGACTATTTTTACGAAAATATAAGATAGATGAACTGCCCCAGTTTATAAATATTTTAAAGGGCGACATGTCTTTTGTAGGCCCAAGGCCAGAAGTTCCATCTGAGGTTGAGACTTATGATCCGGAAATAAAAAAAATGATTTTATCAGTAAAGCCCGGCTTGACGGATTTGGCATCTTTGGCTGATTTGCACGAAGAAGAGGTTCTAAGGGGCTCGTCTGATCCACACCAGACATACAGGGAAAAAATTCAGCCTCAGAAGCTAAGGCTTCAGCAGGAATATATTAAAAACATGTCTTTTGCCTTGGACATAAAAATCCTTTCCAAAACATTTTTGAATATTTTAAAATGACCGACTATAAAGAAATATCAAAGCAAATAAGAAAAAGCATTTTAAAGATGGCTTTTGATTCGCAGGAGGGGCATGTTGGTTCTGCTTTGTCGTGCGCTGACGCTTTGACTGTGCTTTATTTTGGAATATTAAACATTGACCCGAAAAACCCCTTGTCTGGAAACAGAGACAGATTTGTTTTAAGCAAAGGGCACGCAGTGTCTGCTTTATACGCTGTTTTGGCTGAAAGAGGGTTTTTTGAAAAAAAATGCCTGGATGGTTATTGCAAAGACGGCACAAAAATGGCAGGACACTCCACAAAGCAGTCTTTTCCGGGGGTGGAAGTTTCCACCGGAGCTTTGGGGCACGGTTTGCCCATGGCCTGTGGCATGGCGATAGCTGATAAAAAAGACAAAAAGAAGAACAAAACATTTGTTATGATTTCAGATGGAGAATGTGACGAAGGAACAACATGGGAGTCAGCTCTTTTTGCGGCTCACCATAAATTGGATAATTTAGTGGTGATTATTGATTACAATAAATGGCAAGCATTCGGCAGGACTAAAGATGTTCTAAATTTGGAGCCGTTAGCAGAAAAATGGCAGGCGTTTGGCTGGCAAACAAAAGAAGTGGCCGGTCATAATTTTGAAGAATTGGAAAAACATTTTTTAACAGTTCCTTTAAAAAAAGACCTTCCAACAGTAATAATTTTAAACACAAAAAAGGGAGCGGGAGTATCTTTTTTGGAGGACAAATTAGAATCGCATTACAAACATTTAACAAAAGAAGATTTTCAAAAAGCATGCGAAGAGCTTTCGTAAAAGCATTAATAAAACTGGCCGAAAAAGATAAAAGAATTTATCTTTTGACAGCTGACCTGGGCTATCATGCCTTAGAAGAGTTTGCGCAAAAGTTTCCTGAAAGGTTTGTTAATTGCGGGGTGGCAGAACAAAATATGATGGGAGTGGCCGCAGGGCTGGCTTTATCGGAAAAAAAACCTTATGTTTATTCGATTGTGCCTTTTGTTACTTTTAGGTGTTTAGAACAGATAAGAAATGATATTTGTTATCAAAATTTAGATGTTAAAATAATCGGAGTTGGCGGAGGATTTTCTTACGGAACCCTTGGCTCCACTCATGTTGTTTTGGAGGATTTGGCTATTTTACGAGCCCTGCCCAACATAAACGTTTTGTCTCCCGCAGATCTTTTATCAACAGAGGAATTAATTGCAAAATCATATAAAACAAAAAATCCTTCGTATATACGGCTTTCCAACGCCGGAAGCGCAAAGGCTTATGAAAAAAAACCCAACCTGCAAATCGGTAAGCCGAACGTTTTGAGAGATGGCAAAGATAAAGCCATTATCGCTACAGGAATACAAGTCAGCTTATGCCTTGAAGCTGCAGAAGAATTGAAAAAACAGGGGCATAATTTTAAAGTTTTGGATTTTCACACAATAAAGCCGATAGACAAGCAGGCGCTGTTAAAAGAATTAAAAGGCGTTAAAAAAATATTTACTGCAGAAGAGCACAATACAAACGGGGGGCTTGGTTCGGCTGTCGCCGAAATTTTGGCAGAATCGAACTGGCAGGGCACCTTTAAAATAATCGGCACGCCAAACGAGTTTTTGTCAAAGATAGGGAAAGCAGAATATTTGCGCAAAAAATATTTAGTTGATAAACAGGGCATATTAAAGAATATTTTAAAGTTTTTATAAAAATGGAAGAACTTTCTGAGGAATCTAATCCAGAAAATTTGTCTGCAGACAAAAAGCAAAGGGCCGCTTACATAGAGGGGAGGCCAGATTTATTCAAAACTAAAATTTTGCGGATAAAAAAGGAAAGAAGCGGACAGGGAGACGAAGACACGGAAGGAAAAAATATTTTAGTGGCCACGAGAGACCCGGGCAGCGCCAATGCGCTTTTGCCAGTATTAAAGGAATTAGATACAGACCCGGGCATAAGGATTACAGCCATTACTGACGGCAGGGCAGAGGAAATTATAGAAAGAGAATTCCATGTGGAGGACCTTACTCCTGAGGACAATATCTTAACAGCAGAAAAGATTATAGGGTCTCCAAATGTTATTTTAATTGATAATTCTGAAGAAAAGGGCATAGATACATACGTAAGCGCAACTTTTCCGGATACGCCAAAAATTTTGGTTGAAGACTATTACGCCAATACAATCAGTTTTCTTCATATTTTAACAGAAAGAAACATACCTTTGCCTGATAAAATATGTGTTATGGATGAAGGCGCAAAAGAGCTTATAATAAAAGAGTTTCCCGATTTAGAAAAAAGGATTGAAGTAACTGGCCAGCCGGCCTTTGACAGGTTTGCAACAGAAGATACAGAGAGAATTGCCCGGGAAACAAGGGAAAAATTAGGATTGAAGCCAGGAGATAAATTAGTTTCTTTTATGTCAACAATTGACGGAACGGAGAAGGTTGCGCATCTGGCAGAAGCCCTTAAAAGAATATCGGCAGATTTTTATTTTATTTTTCGCAGGCATCCTAGAGACAATACAAGTTATGAAGCTTATCGTAAAATTCTAGCTGACGCAGGGATTAAGGTGATAGACGCAAATGATTTTTCAACTAACGATATAGGAGCCGCGTCGGATGTTGTGCTGACAACCTGGTCCACAGAAGGGCTCCACAGCATTTACAGACGCAAGCCGACAGTTAATATTGTTGATAAAAATTTTCCTGTGCCCGAGGGCATTGTTTTACCTTTAGTGCCAGTAAAGCTGGGGGCAAGCGTTGGTCTTGATAGTATGGAAGGATTACCTGAAATATTGCCGCAATTGTTAGACACAAAAAGCGCCCTAAACAGAAAGCTTAATAAAAAGATGAATAAATATTATCAAGCTGACGGGAAAAATGCCAGCAGAATTGCTAAAATTGTTAAACAATATATTAAATAAGTATGAAAGTTCCTTTTGTAAATTATTCTTTGCAATATAAAAATTTAGAACAGGAAATTGATTCTGCGATTAAGAAAACTCTTTTGGCCGGAGATCTGATTTTAAGGCACAATGTTGAAGAATTTGAAAAAAACATGGCAGAATTTTTGGAAGTAAGATACGCCGTTGGCATAAACAGCTGTACGGATGCCTTGATTTTTTCGTTGATGGCTTTGGGTATTAAAGAAGGGGATGAGGTTATTACAGTTTCACACACTTTTTTTGCAACAATTGAAGCAATTTTGCATGTTAAAGCAACACCGGTTTTAATTGAGGTTGCAGAGGACTTTGTAATAAATGATTCAAAATTGGAGCAGGCAATAACTCAAAAAACCAAGGTGATAATACCCGTGCATCTAAACGGCCATATGGCTAATATGCAGGTAATAATGGATATTGCAAAAAAGCATAATTTGTTTGTTGTAGAGGATTCGGCTCAAGCATTGGGGGCTACGCAAAACAGTAAAAAAGCAGGGTCATTTGGAGATACAAGCTGCTTCAGTTTTTATCCAGCAAAACTGCTGGGGGCTTTTGGCGATGCAGGAGTTCTCTGCACGAATAATGAAGTGATTTACGAAAAAGTAAAATTATTGAGAAATCACGGGCAAAAGACAAAAACCGAAATAGTAATGCCGGGTTTCACGAGTCGTTTAGATAACCTGCAGGCAGCAATTTTAAATGTTAAATTTAAATATGTTCCCGGGTGGATAAAAAGGAGAAGGGAGATAGCAGATATTTATAATAACGGATTAGGGAACATAAAAGGAATAAAGATCCCAAATTACTTTGATAATAACAGGTATGATGTTTTTCAAAACTATGTTTTGAGGGCGGAAAACAGGGACAAGTTGTTTGATTTTTTGAAAGGAAAAGAAGTGGAGTGCCTGATAAAGGACGCCACTCCAAACCATTTGCAGAAAGTTGAGGGCATGCCCTGTTTTAGCCTGCCCTTTACAGAACAATTATCAAAAGAAGTTATTTCCCTGCCGATGTATCCCGAGCTTGATGACGGACAAATACAATATATAATAAATTGCATTAAAGAGTTTTATGGAAATTAATAAATTAATTAAAAATATAAATTTAAAAACAAGATTTTTCAAGACGCTGTTCTTTCTGTTAGCAGATGTGTTTTTTGTATTCTTATCTGTATGGCTGGCGTTTTTTATTAAGTTTGACGCTCAAATTCCTGTAAAATATTTTTCAGATATTTGGCAAATAGGAGGATTATTTTTGGTTTTTTTGCTCCCCGTATTTTATTTCCAGGGGCTGTATTCTTTTTCATGGTCTTATGTTTCCGCAAGGGAAGCAATTTCTTTATTCAAGGGAGTCACGGCTGCTTTCTTTTTTATATTTTTGGCAATATTTATTTCAAAGAAATATCCGGCCTTCGTTGGCTTTCCGCGCTCGGTTTTGTTTATCAGTTATTTTTTAGTATTTTTATTCTGCGGGGCGACGCGCCTTTCAAAAAGGTTATATTTAACCTTAATCGCAAAAAATAATATTTTAAAGGAAAAAACGCTGATAATCGGAGCAGGAGACGCAGGAGAACAAATTGTAAGGAGCATTATGTCTTCTGCTGATAATCCATATAATCTTGCGGGGTTTTTAGACGACTCTGAAATAAAACAAAAAGTTTTTATACACGGGCTGAAAGTTTTAGGAAAAATTTCGGATTTGAAAAACATAGCAGAAGAACAGCAAATAGAGTGCCTTATAATAGCATTGAGTTCGGCAAGTGGCGAAACAATAAAAAAGGCGGTTGACCTGGGCAGGAGAGCCGGAATCAAAAAAATAAAGATTACCCCGTCTATTTCTGAAATTATTTCCGGAAAAGTGTCCCAAAGAGATTTAAGGGAGGTTGATGTGGGAGACCTTTTGGGCAGAGACGCTGTTTATTTGGAGCTGGATAAAATAGAAGCATTTATCAAAGAAAAGTCTATTTTGGTCACGGGGGCTGCAGGATCAATCGGCTCTGAATTGTCAAGGCAATTGTCAAGGCTAAGCCCTGCAAGCCTCATTTTGCTTGACCACGACGAGACAGGCGTATTTAATATTTCAGAAGAGATTATGCAAAAATCTCCTAAATTAAGAGTAACGCCGTTGGTGGCAAGCATAAAGGACTCAGAAAAAATTGAAGGGATGTTTATGGATCTAAAACCGCAAATAATTTTTCATGCCGCAGCCTATAAGCACGTTCCCTTGATGGAAAAACACCCGGAGGAAGCCATAAAAAATAATATTTTTGGCACAAAAATCGTTGCGGAGGCGGCTAAAAAAAATAATGCCGAAAAATTTATTTTTATTTCAACGGATAAGGCAGTAAACCCGCGGTCAATTTTGGGAGCAACAAAAAGAATGGGAGAAATGATATGCCAGGCGCTGGATCAGGAAGGTGGTCGGACAAAATATATTTCCGTAAGATTTGGAAACGTTTTAGACAGCAGGGGAAGCGTGATACCCACGTTTAGGGAACAAATTAAAACAGGCGGACCTGTCACAGTTACTCATCCGGACATGAAAAGATATTTTATGTTAATACCCGAAGCATGCTCGTTGGTTTTACAGGCTTCGGCAATGGGAAAGGGCGGAGAAGTTTTTGTGCTGGATATGGGCAAGCCCGTTAAAATTTTGGATTTGGCAAAAGAAATGATAAAACTTTCAGGATTGGAACCGGACAAAGATATTCCAATTGTTTTTGTGGGCCAAAGGCCGGGCGAAAAATTATTTGAGGAAATGCTGACAGCAGAAGAGGGCACTGTTGCCACCCAAAACCAAAAAATATTTACAGCAAAACTATCCGAAATCAACACGGGCAGAATTGAAAACTCCTTAGGCGAGCTTAAAAAATATGTTCAAAACAACCAGACAGCAGAAGCAATAAAAGTTTTAGAAAACATTGTCCCTTTCTATAAAGGGCAGGCCAGAGACTATTGACTTTAATAAAAATAATAATAAAATTAACTAAAAGAAAATTAATTTATGGTTCAGCAAATTTATAGCGAGGAAATAGACTTTGTGGAGTATTACAGGGTAATTTATAAAAATAGGCGCTTGGTTGCCTTATTTTTAGTTTTGGGAATAATTTTTGGATACGTGATAAACATTTTGCCTATTTATAATTATCGCGCAAGCGCGCTGGTAAAATCCGCAATGGTTAACGGGGGCTCTGTTGAGCCCGCAAGCCAGACTATAGAAAAAATGACAAACGGATTTTACGGCAAATATTCATCGGTATCGGGCAGCTATATCTCTCAAAATTTTATCCAGATTTGGTCTGACAATAGGAATGCGGAACAGGCAAAAAAAACAGCAAGCGAGGTTTCAGATAAAATAATAAAAGAGCAAAATGAATTGGTTGCCAAGGAAAAAACGTATAAACTGGATAAAATAGAAAGCCTTAAAAGCATAATGAACAATTATTTGTCGCGCGGACAGGAGGTTGCGCTTTTTCATATGGAAATAATTAGAATAGAGGACCAAGTAAGTGGCGCAAAGCAGGCCGAGCTTTTAGGCGACATAAAGGTTCAATACAGAAAAATAAGCCTTCTAATGAGTTTAATTTTGGGTGCGTTGCTGGGCGTTTTTATCGCCATTTTTTATATTTTTTCAAAAGACTGGTGGCTCCGCGCTAAAGAAAAATTCTAAAAAAAAGAAAAATTTCAATTTTAAATTGTGGCAATGAATTTACGATACAAAATAATTTTATTAATTCTGCCATTAGCGTTTTCGGCATTTGCGCAAAATGTTTTCGCTGACGAGGTTGGAGACAAGCGTTTTTTTTATATTAACTCGTCATATGATCAGGCAGAAAGAGAAAAAATAAATGCCGTGCTTGTCAGATCAACCGGCAGGCTTTATTTTTACATTGATGAAGGCTGGTGGAATACTGAAAATCAAGTAGCGCAAAAAGAATATCTGGACTTATTGGGGGTTGAATTTGAAAATAGAATTTATCCAATATTAAGTTCTTTTTACGGGCGGGAATGGATTCCCGGCATAGATAATGATATAAAAATTACCGCCTTGTTGCATCCCATGAAAAAGGAGGCGGGCGGGTATTTTAGGTCAAACGACGAATATGAGAAAATACAGGTTTCGGACTCTAATGAAAGGGAAATGGTTTATTTAAACGCCGAGTATTTAGATAACTCGACGCTTATCAAAAGTTTTTTGGCGCACGAATTTGTCCACCTCATAACATTCAATGAAAAAACAATAAAAAATGGGATTGAGGAAGAAACGTGGCTAGATGAAGCAAGGGCTGAATATGCGTCCACGCTTTTGGGGTATGACGATAAATACCAGGGCAGTATTTTGGAAAAAAGAGTGCAATATTTTTTGGAAAAACCAAACGGGCCGCTGACAGAATGGAATAACACAAAATACGATTATGGAAGAATTAGCATGTTTACTCATTATTTGGCAGACCACTATGGAGTCGGTATTTTGAGAGATTCGTTAAACTATTCAAAGGCAGGAATAGAAAGCATAAATTATGCTCTTAAAAAAAACGGTTATAATAAAAAGTTTATTGATATCTTTGGAGACTGGGTTGTTGCGGTTGTGATAAACGATTGCAACTACGGTTCAACTTATTGTTATCTAAATAAAAACTTAAAAAATATTTATATCAACCCTATAATTAATTTTTTACCGGTCACAGGGAACTCAACGCTGACAATGTCTGACGGCGCAAAGGCTTGGTCGGGGAACTGGTATAAAATAATAGGGGGCGGAGGCGGGTCGCTGGATTTTGTTTTTGACGGGCAAGACACATCTTTTTTCAGAGTGCCATATATAGCAAGAAACCAAGCCGGTGGTTATATTGTTAAGTTTATGGCGCTTGATAAAACACAAAAAGGCAAAATTAGCCTAGAAAATTTTGGAAAAGAAATTAACGCTCTTTTTGTGGTTCCTTACGTTCAGGCAGATAAAGCAAGCGATTACTCTTATTTTTTTTCTTGGGCAGCCTCTATTAGAAGAGACCAGGGGGACGAGGCGGAAATTGAAAAGCTGCTTTTAATAATTGACGGTTTGAAGAAAAAAATCGCCGAAATATTGGCGCAAAACGGCCAGAGCGCCGGGCAATGCGCAATAACAAGCAATCTTTTTTTGGGCATGGAAAACAATGCCGAAGTAATGTGCTTGCAGAGATTTTTGAAATTGCAGGGCCCGGATGTTTATCCTGAAGGGCTGGTAACAAGTAATTTTAGAAGCCTAACGAGGCAGGCGGTAATAAGATTTCAGCAGAAATATATTTCTGAAATATTGACCCCCGCAGGGCTTTCTGCCGGTACAGGTTTTGTTGGAGAAAGAACAAGAGCCAAAATAAGCCAGCTTTGGTAAAAACAAAATACCGGGCAATGCGCAATTATGGATGCAAAATTAGAAAAAAGAATAAGGGAAAAAATAAGGGAGATTCCAAACTGGCCCAAACATGGGGTTAGCTTTAAGGATATAACCCCCTTGCTGGAAGACAAGCTGCTTTTTTCAAAGGTTATTGATGAGCTGGCAAAACCGTATTTAAAAACAAAAATTGACAAGATTGTTGGAATTGACGCCAGAGGTTTTTTGCTGGCCTCGGCCTTGGCCTATAAATTAAAAACCGGTGTTGCTATTATAAGGAAAAAGGGCAAACTCCCGGCAAAAATAATTTCTAAAGAATATTCTTTAGAATATGCCAGCAACACAATAGAAATGCACCAGGACTCAATTTTGCCAGGCGAAAAGGTTTTGATTATTGACGATGTTTTGGCCACAGGAGGAACCATAAAAGCGGCTTTGGGGCTGGTAAAGCAATTAGAAGGGAAAGTTTCGGGAGTAGAATTTTTAATTGAGCTTAAATATCTAAATGGAAGAAGAATAATTAAGGGCCAAAAAGTAAAATCTTTAATAAGCTATGGAAGCCCGCAGAAAAAACAGGACGCCAAGGAAGCGGCAGAAATAGGCCTTATAGGGGGATCGGGGTTCTACCAGTTTTTTGGCAAAGACGCGAAAGAAATAGAAGTTGATACAGAATTTGGAATGCCCAGCGATAAAATAACAATAGGAAAAATTTTCGGCAAAAAGGTCGCTTTTTTGCCCAGGCATGGTAAAAAACATAGTATTCCGCCGCACAAAGTGCCATATAAAGCGAATATTATGGCATTAAAACAGCTTGGGGTTAAAAAAATAATAGCTTCAAGCGCGGCAGGATCATTGCAAACAAGAATAAAACCCGGAGACTTTGTTTTGCCCGACCAGTTTGTAGACAGGACAAAAAACCGGGATGATACCTTTTTTAACGGCCCGAAAGTCGCCCACATAGAAATGGCATATCCTTATTGCAAAGTATTAAGAGAAACAGCCAAATTGCAAAGTAAAAGGATTAAAATTAAATGCCATCCGGCCGGAACAGCGGTTGTTATTGAGGGGCCAAGATTTTCAACCTTAGCCGACAGCCTGTCTTATTCAAAAAACGGCTGGGATTTGATTAATATGACACAATATCCCGAGGTTGTCTTGGCCGCAGAGATGGGAATTTGTTACTTAAATATTTCCATAATCACAGATTACGATGTGGGAGTATACGCAAAGTCAAAAACGAGCCCGGTGTCAATTGAACAGGTTTTGTATAATTTCAAAAATAACACGGAAACATTAAAATATTTTATATCCAAAATTATAGAAAATATTGGCGGACATGACAGCTGCGAATGCCAAAAAAAATCAGAAAGAGCGCTTGTGAAATAAATGAAAAAAGAAATTTTTTTAAAATTAAAAGTAAAACTCCCAAGGATTAAAAAAAACGTTTCCCTGAAGAATTTTACCACTTATAAAATCGGCGGACTTGCTGAATATTTTTTCGTTGCAAAAAGTAAAGAAGATTTGATGGGGGCGGTAAAAATTGCAAAAGAATTTAAATGGCCTATTTTTATCTTGGGCGGAGGAAGTAATCTTTTAATTTCCGATAAAGGGCTAAAGGGCTTAGTGATAAAGATGGATATTTTAGGCATAGAATTTAAAGGAAATAAGGTTTATGCCGGAGCGGGAACAGATTTAACAAATTTAGCCTACTCCTCATTGGATAACGGGCTTTCGGGGTTGGAATGGGCGGCTGGCATTCCCAGCGCAACTATTGGCGGGGCAGTTTACGGAAACGCCCAGGCGTTTGGAACCAGAATTTCTGATAATATAAAAAGCGTGGAGGCGCTGGATTTGAAAACCTTAAGAATTATAAATTTTAATAAAAATCAATGCGCGTTTTCCTTAAAAAACAGCATTTTTAAAAAAAACAAGAAATTAGTGATAATTTCCGTTATTTTGGAACTAAAGACGAATAATAAAAAAGAAATCGCAGAAAAAATAAAAGAGCATTTGGCTCATAGAAAAAAGGGGCACCCTGTAAATTTTCCTTCAGCTGGTTCAACGTTTGTGAACCCTGAAAAAAAGATTATCGACAAAAGGTTACTTAAAAAGTATCCTGAATTAAAAAATTTTAATGAAAGGGGAATAATTCCCGCAGGGTATTTAATCCAAAAAACAGGTCTTCAGGGCAAAATAATAGGAGGCGCGCAAATATCTCCAATGCACGCCAACTTTATAGTTAATATAAAAAATGCAAAAGCAAAAGATGTTTTGACCTTAATAAAATTGGCGCAAAAAAAGGTTAAAAAAACTTTTGGCATTTTGCTTGAGGCCGAAGTTCAATTTATTGGATTTTAAAATAAAAAACAAAAAATATGAAGATTATTATAAAAACAAAAGATTTGGAGCCGAGCGAAGCCCTTAACAAGTTTATTGAAGAAAAGTTTTTCACTCTTAAAAAATATGTCAGCATTTTTAAAAAAGAAAATGAGCTTGGCAAAACGTTGGCGGAAATTTTTGTTGAGGTTGAAAAAGAAACAAAACATCACAGAAAGGGGGATATTTTTTTGGTCAAAGCCCAAATGAGTATGCCCGGCCGAAGTATTTTGGCAGAGGAGAAAGGAGATAATATATTTTCGGTTGTGGTGGCGGCAAAAGAAGAGCTAAAGCTAGAAATTGAAAAATATAAATTAAAAAAAATTGACAAAGCGCGCAGGGGCCAAAGGAATTCTAAAAAAGAAATAATAATATGACTCCCTCAAAAATATTTTTTACCAGAGGCGTGGGTGTTGCAAAGCGCCAGCTTATGTCTCTGGAAATGGCGTTTAGAAACGCCGGAATTGAAAAATTCAATCTGGTTACGGTTTCCAGTATTTTGCCTCCCGCTTGCCAAAGAATAACAAAGGAAAAGGGGCTTGAAATGTTAAAACCAGGCGAAATTGTTTTTTGTGTAATGGCGAGAAACGCCACAAACGAGCCAAACAGATTAATTGCAGCTTCTATCGGATGCGCGGTTCCTGCCGACAAAGACCAGCAATACGGATATTTATCTGAACATCATTCTTTTGGCGAAACCGATGAAAAGGCCGGGGATTATGCCGAGGATTTGGCGGCAACAATGCTGGCAACAACATTGGGAGTGGAGTTTGATTCTGATTCTGCTTGGGATGAGAAAGAAAAAGTTTTTAAGATGTCTGACAAAATCGTCCGCACAACTAATATAACCCAGTCTGCCCAAGCAAATAAAGACGGGCTTTGGACAACAGTTGTCGCCTGCGCTATCTTTGTCCCGTAATTTTTAATACTAAATACAGCTAAACCGCATTGAATAAATGCGGTTTTTCGTATAAGATAACAGATAATACAATATAATGACTACATGTCAATTTTAAATAAAATATTCGGGGATCCGAATGAAAAATACATCAAAAATCTCCAGCCGATTATAGAGAAAATAAATTCTTTCGAAAAGGATTTTTCCACCCTAGGCGGACCCGCCGTGGGCGGGGAAACACTGAAGAGCAAGACGGCAGAGCTTAAGGCTCGGCTGGCAAAAAGCGAAACTTTGGATAATATTTTACCCGAGGCTTTTGCTTTGGTCAGGGAGGCTTCAAAAAGAACTTTAAACCAAAGGCATTTTGACGCGCAGTTAATTGGAGGAATTGTTTTGCACCAGGGTAAAATTGCTGAAATGAAAACAGGAGAAGGAAAAACTTTGTCGGCAACTTTACCCGCATACTTAAATGCTTTGGAGGGCAAAGGGGTGCATATTGTCACTGTAAACGATTACTTGGCAAAAAGAGACACGGTTTGGATGGGGCAAATATATAACGCCCTAGGAATGACTGTTGGGTGCGTTACCAATGAATCAGGATATGTTTACGATGCGGAATATAAAAGCAACGCCGAGGACAAAGAAAGAGATAAATTGGGGAGCTTTAAGATAGTGCAGGAATTTTTGAGGCCTTGCGCAAAAAAAGAAGCGTATTTGGCTGATATTACTTACGGCACAAACAACGAATTTGGATTTGATTATTTAAGGGATAATATGGTTTTGGATTTGTCGCAATCTTCACAGCGCGGTTTTAATTTTGCCATTGTTGACGAAGTGGACTCAATTTTAATTGACGAAGCGCGCGTGCCTTTAATTATTTCAGGACGGGGAGAAGAATCAACTGAAAAATATTATAATTTTGCAAAAGTTGTGGCTCCGCTTGAAAAGGATGAAGATTATGAAATTGACGAAAAATTAAAGGCGGCAAGTTTTACAGAAGACGGGCAAAACAGAGTTGTAAAAAGTTTGGGATATGACCCTTGGCTGGATAATGATATTACTTCAACTCACCAGTTGGAGTTTGCTTTAAAAGCCAAAGCCTTGTTTTTAAAAGATCGAGATTACGTTGTAAAAAACGGAGAAATAATGATTATCGATGAGTTTACCGGCAGAATGTTGCCGGGCAGAAGATGGTCGGGAGGGTTGCATCAGGCGGTTGAGGCAAAAGAGGGAGTTTTTGTGCAGCCGGAATCTTTGACAATGGCCACTATAACCTTTCAGAATTATTTTAGAATGTATAAAAAATTGGCAGGAATGACCGGAACCGCTTTAACCTCGGCTGAAGAATTTGATAAAGTTTACAAGCTGGATGTTGTCGCGGTTCCGCCAAACAAGCCAATGGCAAGGCAGGATTTTGCAGATAAAATTTTTAAAACAGAACAGGGAAAATTTAAAGCAGTGATAAAAGAGATTGAAGAGCTTTACAAAAAAGGCCAGCCGATTTTGGTTGGGACAAGATCTGTTGAGAGAAATGAATATTTGGGAAAATTGTTGGAGATAAAAGGAATTCCTCATACCATATTAAACGCAAAAAACCACGAAAGGGAGGGAGAAATAATTGCCCAGGCTGGAAAAAAAGGAGCCGTAACAATTGCGACAAACATGGCAGGCAGAGGTGTGGATATTATTCTCGGTGGTAATCCACCCATGTCGGAATTAACAGAAGAAGTAAAAAAACTTGGCGGTTTGCATGTTATGGGAACCGAAAGGCACGAAGCAAGAAGAATTGACAACCAGTTAAGGGGGAGGTCGGGCAGGCAAGGAGACCCGGGATCTACTCAGTTTTTTGTTTCAATGGAGGACGATTTAATGAGGATTTTTGGCGGAGACAAAATAAAAAATTTAATGACAACTTTTAATATTCCGGAAGACGAACCAATGCAGGTTGGTATTATTTCTAATGCAATTGAGAGCGCACAGGAAAAAATTGAAGGGTTTAACTTTGACGCTAGGCATCACCTTTTAGAGTATGACGATGTTTTAAATAGGCACCGGGAGATTATTTATAAAAAACGCAGGGAGTTTTTAGAATCGGAAGACTTGAAGGAAAAAGTTTTGGAGATTTTGGTAAAATTAAATATTCCGCAAGATGAATATAACAAGAAAGAAAAAGAAGTGGGCCAAGACCAAATGCGCCAACTGGAAAAATTTGTGTGCCTACGGGTTTTAGACACTTTGTGGCAGGATCACTTGTCTTATATGGACCATGTAAGAGATTCTGTAAGGCTGAGAGCTTATGCAGGCAGAGATCCGCTGGTTGAATATAAAAACGAAGGGCACAAAGCATTTGGCCAGCTTTTGCAAATGCTTGACGCAAATATCGCAGAGAATATTTTGAAGGCAGGAATGAAAGTGCAACAAAACCCGACAGTGCAACCACATAATGTTGAGTCTGACAAGCGAAAAGTTGGTCGCAACGATCCTTGTCCATGTGGAAAAAAAGATCCCCTAACCAGTAAACCAATGAAATACAAAAAGTGCTGTTATCCCAAATTTGGATAGAGTGTTTTCAAGTGGGTTATAATTTTGTCGCGTATATTCGGTATCGATTTTCTGCTCTTTACAACAAAGATATTTCTAGTTATTAACGCATGACAATTTGGACATACAATCATTAAATTATTTATTTCGTATGGTCCGCCATCACGTTTCGGAACGATATGATGGACATCAAAAGTTGCGGCGTATCCGCACAGTTCACATTTGTCTCCGTATGCTTTAACCGCCCGAGATCTAACCCATGCTTTATGTTTTTGGATTTCGCCGTATAGATATTTTTTAATGCCAAGTTTTCTTCTGCGATATTTAACGTTCCACAAATTTACTCCGACTATGCCACGCTGAAGTAATCGTGTTACTATTTCCTCGTCTATCATCTTATGGCAATTTTTACGAATAAATGAGTCAACAAATTTATGAGGCATTTTTTCCAAAATTTGGAAGGCACCCTTTTTCAAACCGAAATGGCCGTTTCGTTGAAGGCGACCCCAGTGCATAATACAATAAGGGTTTATACTTTTTTTATATCGGGTAGGATTATTGCACCCTTTAATTCTACATTTCATGGTTGTATTATTATATTATAACAAAATAGAAAAGATACAGCAACAAAACTTATATTTTAAAAATACAAAAAATGTTATGGAAAATAAGGGAAAAGTCTTAATCTTAACCGGGCCAGGAGGTTCTGGGAAAACTACAATCGCAGATTTATTAGTGGAAGAGTATGGTTTTATTAAAGTGGACGGAGATGATTTAGATTCGGAATTTTTTTCTGATGGCGGGCAATGGCTACCAGAAAATATAGGAAAGTTAAAACAATCCCACGATAAAATTTTAAAGGAAGTAAAAAAATTATTTGATAAAGGGAAAAAAGTTGTCCTTGATTACATTATTTTTGGTAATTATTTAGAATTTTTTAGAAAATTCAAAAAAGAATTTGGAAATGATTTAGAAATTAAGGTTTTATTTCCGACCGAAAAAGAAATGGTAAAAAGAGATAAGGATCGTGAATGTTGGACAACTGGAATTGATCGCATTCTCACTGTGCACTCCGAATTTGAGGCTGTTAAAGATGTATTGGGTAAGGACAACTTTATAGATACAACCGGGCAAACACCAGATGACACGCTTAGAAAGTATTTTAGTGAGCGTAAGGAACAGCTATGAGAATAATTGCTCATTTGGATATGGATGCGTTTTTTGCCTCGTTGGAAGAAGCGGGGAGTCCAATATTTAAAGGTCTGCCAATTGCCGTTGGGTCAGACCCAAAAAACGGGCAAGGCAGAGGAGTTGTTTCAACGGCAAATTATAAAGCCCGCGAATACGGAATACATTCTGCTTTACCCATTTCAAAAGCTTGGCAATTATCACAAATCGCCAAAGTCGAAGGAAAACCCGAAGTTGTTTTTTTACCGGTAGACTTTGAAAGATATAACAAAGCGCACGAAGAAATTTTTGAAATTATAAAAAAATATTCTGATTTGGTGGAGCCCGCCAGCATAGATGAATTTTATTTCGATTTGAGTTTTTCTAAAAATTATAAAGAGGCGAAAAAGATTTGTTTTAGAATTAAACAAGAAATAAAAGAAGAATTAAAAGTTACGTGTTCTGTCGGTTTGGGCCTAAATAAATTAATAGCTAAAATTTCTGCCGGAATGAAAAAGCCCGATGGATTTTTGGCGGTGCCAGAAAAAGATGCAGAAAAGTTTTTGGAGCTCTTGCCCATTAGAGAAATTCCCGGCATAGGGCCAAAAACAGAAGAAAAATTTAATAAGCTTGGAATTAAAATTGTAAAAGATTTAAAAAAGTTTTCCGTAGAGGAACTGCACAAAATGCTTGGAAAATGGGGAATAGATTTGTATTATAAGATAAGAGGTGTTGATGATTCTGAAATTGTTGAAAACAAAGAGGCAAAATCAATTGGGGAACAAATAACATTTGAACAAAATACATTAAATTCTATTTATATAGGAGAAGCCTTTGAAAATATTTGCAAAAGTGTTTTTAAAAGGTTTATGACAAGCGGTTTTAAAAGTTTTAGAACGGTTGGCATCACTGTGAGGTTTTCTGATTTTGAAACAAAAACAACGGCCAAAACCCTGAAAAAACCTTCAAGTAGTAAAAAAGAATTTGAGCTGGAAACGATGAAGCTTTTACTGCCGTATTTGGACAAAAGAAAAAACCCAAAGAAAAAGCTAATAAGATTAATTGGAGCTAAATTAGAAAAATTTAAATCATGATGAAAAAAATAATTATAATTTTAATATTAATGGTGCTGGTTTTTGGCACAGGATTTTATTTTAGAGATAATATTGTAAAATTTTATAATGATTTTGGTAGAAGTGTGCAGAGTTTTCAAAAAACGGAAATTGGGAATATTATAACCGAGGCAGGCAGAGAAATTTTGACCCCTCCGCCCTTAAATATTGGGGGCGCAAGCAATAAAGTCGTTTTATTAAAAAGCAAAGTTATTGAAGAGACAAATATTCAGAGGGAAAATAACGGATTGCTCGCTCTTTTAGAAAGCAGCGAGCTTGAGCAAGCAGCCATGGCAAAAGCCAGCGATATGTTTGAAAATCAATATTTTGAACACGTGTCGCCAACTGGAGTTGGGCCGGGAGATTTGGCCAAAGAATACGGGTATAATTATATTATTGAAGGAGAAAATTTAATTTTGGGGAATTTTTCCAGTGAAAAAGAAGTTGTGCAAGAGTGGATGGATAGCCCGGGGCATCGCGCAAACATTTTAAATAACAGATATGCTGAAATTGGCGTCGCAGTTATTAAGGGGACATATAAGGGCGAAAGCGTTTGGATTGGAGTGCAGGAATTTGGGTTACCCCTGTCAAGTTGTGCAGAGCCTGACGTTTCAACAAAAAATTTAATATCCTCAAATCAAACCCAACTGGATTTTCTTTCAACTGAAATTAATCAAAAACGGGCAGAAGTTAATGGCGCAAACAAAAGATCGGCAGGATATAATATTTTGGTCAGGAAATATAATGACCTTGTGTCGCAGTATAACCTGTTGGCAAGCGAAACAAAAAATTTAGTAAACCAATACAACCAGGAAGTAAATAATTTTAAAGCCTGCGTTGCGGGCCAATAATTATGGATATAATTAACGAAAAGTTAGTTGAAGGGATAAAATATTTTTTGATCGCCGAAAAAAATATCAGGGATTTCGTCATAGGTGTGGCAGAAAAAGAGTGGGATAGAGAAGATTTTGTTAAATATGGGAATGATCTTTATAAGTCGGAATGGAAATTGCAAGAAGTCAAAATTGAAGACATTAAGCCAAATCCTGATTTGCTGGCGACGGAAGTTTTTCAGAAGGATTTGCAGGAGCGCATTAAAAAGATAAGAGAGATTTTAAACAAAGGCCAATCCATATCACAGTTGATTTTAAGGGGACAAGATTTTTTAATTTTTG
>Ga0208375_1000604_pt1 | contig 49916 bp, 59 predicted proteins | sample RifOxyD1_FD_184038 | JGI IMG/M metagenome (GOLD analysis project Ga0208375, IMG submission 184038) | Soil microbial communities from Rifle, Colorado - Rifle Oxygen_injection D1 (SPAdes) | ecosystem: Environmental > Terrestrial > Deep subsurface > Rock core/Sediment | place: Rifle, Colorado... | reverse complement strand
TCCTGCGAATCTACTTTTGTTGCCTTGAGATTGACCACCTAATTCTTTAGGTAATCTTGAAAAACCGCCACCATAAAGAGTGTCAAAATGTTTTTCTGGTAATATATCCCCATAACCAACTAAATAGGAACCATATAAATCACGAGAATCACTCCAATTTGGACCGGCTTCATATGTGTACATTGATGAATTTAAATATTCTAACGTTTGTGGAATCGGATTTGCTTTAAATTGATTAATAAATCCGCCAGATTCTACAACATGGATTGCGTTTTTGTCTGCTTTTTCTAAAGCTTTAAGATGCTCTTTTATTGGTACATCTCCCATTCCTAAAGGTAAATGTGCATCTGTGAAACCAAAATTATCAGTTAAGTGAACGTGCTTGACAAATGGAGCAACTTTTTTTGTTTCTTCTATAAAATCCTTATCTTCATAACCTTGTTTTTTTAGATGATGCAAGTGACCTACATCCCATGTTGCACCTATTAAATTGGAAGCTATCTTTTCTGCTTTAGATTTGTTTACATGTTGATCTTCAACTAATTTTTTAACAAATAATTTTCTACTTTCTTCAATTAAGCCTTTTAATGATTCACCTCTGGATAAAACCATATTTGGAAAAACATTTTCCATTGTTAGTAATGGAGCTTTTTCTCCGTATTTTTTGTAAGCGTATGCTGCGACATTTGCAACTGTTTTTATAGAATTTTCTTTTGCAAAATCTTCTGAACTTACGAATGTATTTGGTGTTGGTAGATTGCTTAATCTTGATAAAATTTGTTCATTTACATTGGATTGATTGTTGACCCATTCTTGATATTTTTTACCAAATTCTTTTTCTGGTATTTTTCCATGAATTTTCATCAAAGAATCACGTTCTTCTCTAGACATTTTAGCTAATTTCTTTGCCGATTCGATATATTCTGAACCTTCTTTTTCGTTCGGATCTTTATATTTGCTGTATTTATTGTATAAATTATTCAATCCAGAATTTAAGTGAGTATCGTATTCTCCTATTTGTTTCTGATGTAACATCATTTGAGATTCAAGTTTTGCTAGTTCTCTTGCTTCATCTTCATTTAAATCTTTTTTATTAAATGCTAGACTAGCATATTGTGGGCTTAAACGAATTCTATCAGACATATGTCTTAGTTCTTCTTTGGATTTTTGATAGCTCATTAATTGTAGTTTTTCTTGGTCCCAACTTGTTTTGTTAACATTATCGAGAAGTTCTTGAGGAGTCCATGTTTTTCTTCCATCTAAATGTTCTTTTACTTCTCTTTTTAATGGAATAATTTTTCCAGTATCTCTTTCTACTGCATGCATTAAAATTATTTTTTCTCCTTGAAAATTTTTTCTTTCTTCTTCTGTTAAATCTTTATCTGTTATTTTTGCTTTTTCAGTTAATGTGCCTGGCACACCTATTGTTGTATGAAAGTTAACTGGAATATTTCCATTCGGATTTAGTTCGTGAGCTTTTTCTAAAACTAGTTCCATGTATCTTTCACTTTCTTTTCTTTCTTGTTCTGACCATCCTTGTTGTGTAAAACCTGCAGGATCTAATATTGGAGCATGAACTGATACGTTTGCTCCTGTCAATTTTGCAAGTCTTCTCATTTCAGATAAATGTTGTTTTGGAATTTGTTCGAAAATTTCTTGTTGTATACCACCGACTTCAACATTTTTTATTCCAGAATTTAGAACACGGCCTAGTTCAGTAATTTGATTTGCAGTTTGTGGATTTGTTGTAGTACCTTGTCTAGAAAAAGATAAAGCACTATCGTTGTTTATTTCACTATTCCTTTTATTATGAAAAAATCCCATTATGTTATCTCGTATTTTACATCTTGAGTATTTAGTTTCTTTCTTTTTAACATTTCCGGTATTTCAAAAGTTGGTTTTTCTATTTCATTAACTTCTACCTTTTTTACATTGTCTGGAGTTCTCCTTAAGTATTCTTGTGATTTTGATCCAAAATAATCTTTAATTTCACTAGTTGTTAAATTTAAATTTTGAATAGTTTCTCTTCTTGTTGGGTCTACAGATAAACCTTTAAGTAATCTTTCTCTTTCTGAATTATAATTAATTGCTCTTGAATAATCAACCCTTTCAAAGAAATCTTGTTTCTTAGTTTCTTGTGGCACTCTTTCTTGCAAGGATTCTCTTTTTTCTAAATCTCTTTTTGGAATATCTATTTGTTGTTGAGGTAGTTCAATTCTTTCTTCTAATGATTCTTCTTGAATTACTTGATTAAGAATTTCTTCTAATTGGATAATTAATTTTTTATTTTTAGTTTCTTGAATTTTGTTTATTAAGAATTTTATCTTATCTTTTCTAGTGTTAATATTTTCAAGCTCTTTTTTAATTTTTTCTATCATATTACCAGGCTATCATTCTGTGAGCTTTTTTGAAAACACTGTACATTGTATTGCATGTATCTATGGCTTTTGTATTTACTTTAGATTCTAGCAGTTTAAGATGGTATGGCGTTGCTTCTTTTTGACTTGTACCAAACAAAGTTCCTAATGGAGAAAATAATTCTTTTAAACCTGCGAATGGATTTGGTAAATCAAATCCTTTAGATTTAGATTTCTCTTCTTTTTTTGTTTCTTTTTTTTCATCTATATATGTATCTAAGTCTAGTTGAAGTGATGCTAAGCTATTATCTGTTAGCTCTTCAATTAAACTCATATCTTCATAAACTTCATATGATTCGATATCTTTTATATCTTCATCTGTTAAAACATAAGCTCTGAAGAAAATGTCTATAACTCCAAGATGGGCGTAATGGGTTGATTGCCCGGACCTTGCTATTTGTGGGGCAGTTCTAAATCTGAATTCTGATTCTAGACAAGCATAATATTTTTCTTTTGTTTTTAATTTTTTTGCTAGACTTTTTATTTCTTCTACGTCTTCTATTTTTACTTCTTTCTTTCCGAATAATTTTAGCTCCATTTGCATATTATTAAATGTTGATATAACATCTGGAGAAGGTAATCCTGTTTTTGTTTTGAATTCTTTCATTCCTAATTTTTGGGCGGCTCTTAAATATGGTTTGGCCCATTTAGTGTAAAGTCTTAGTGAATCAACTTGTGCTCTTAAATAATGCTTTTCTAAATCGTATCTTTTTCTTAATTCTACTTCGCTTAATCTTCTCCAAGTTTCATATTCATGAAATTTCTTCTTTAAGATTACTTTAACTCTATCGTTTAAATCAAATTTATCTACTTCTTTTATATTTCTTATTTGGAAGAATGCATCCCTTAATGTAATAAATTGTAGATCTCCACGAGTTAATTGGTTAATACTTCCTAATCCAGCTTTTATATCTACTTGGTCCATCCATACAGATTTTAGTCCGTATTCTGCTCCTTGTCTTGTGGATAAATTATGTTGTTTTTTTGGATCTATATCTTCATATAATTTTAACCTTTGTTCGAATTCTTTTAAATCATAAATTAAATTAATTATTGTTCTTAAAATATTATTTACTACTTCTAATATTTTCATTGCTCGGTCTTGCATAACTGCCGCTCTTGTTCCTAGTTCTCCAAAGAAACCACCACCGACTGAAGCTTCGAATCCTTCTTCGGTTTTGTTTACATCTAATTTTAATCCATATTGACCTCTCATAAAGTCTAAAACCCAGAAATAAACTGGTTCTAAAGTTTGACCAAATGTATCATAAGTTATATGATATTCTACAGGATCATTACTTGTTGTTTTTAATTTTGAAATTCCCTTTGATTTTATTTCTTCTACTAGTACTTTTCTTAATGTTCTTTTATCTTCTGGAGATTCTGTTTCTCTTATTCTTTTTCTTAACTCTGAAATTCTTAGTTTTCTGTTTAATTTATCCTTTGATTTTTTTGTACTACTTATATACTTCTTGTTTAATTCGCTAAGAAAAGAATCTATATCGCCCATGGCTTATAAATTATAATGGAAGTTTTTAAAGATTTCTGTATATGATTTTAACTTTGTTTTAGAGTCATACTATAAAATCTTGCTTGAATTCTATTATCTTGGAAATTTCTGGATTGAACATAACCAACATAAATCATTGATTCCTGTACCCAATCTACTCTAAACATTAAACCTCTTTCTTGATTGGGGAAATTGATAGGATAGATAACTGAACTTCTCATTGGCTTGAGACAAGTAAGTAGATTTATAGAATCTTGAACTAATTTATTTTCTCTGATGTATAAAATTGCTTTTGAAAGTTCATCTGATTTAATATCGCTTGTTCCGGGAATTGAAGGAATTTCTACTTTTAGTTCAGGAAATTCTCTTTTTAATATATTTTCTATTGTATCCATACCGATTTACCATTTTTGGGAATAATTTTAATTAGTTAAACCTATCTAATTTTTTACATACCTTGCGGATAAGTGTATCTGCTATAATGGTGGCCACTCATGGACTTATTGGATCTTGATTCTGATCCAAGTCTGGCTATTTCTCCAAATATATATGCTAAATTTTGATATTCTGTAGCGGAGTGTTCTCTTGCACTAGTTGGGTTTTCTAAACTTCTAGTTATTTCAGCTAGTCTTTCGATTTTGGGAGGTATATCCTCATCTTTAATAATTCTATAATACGTTATTTTTAAAATATCTTTTACCATTCTATATGCAACTATACTCTTCAGACTTAACGGTGGAGTATCATTTACATAAGATTCTGAACCATTTTTAACAATATCAAAAAAAGATATAGCATCCGTCAAAATTCTCTCAGGTATTTGAAATTCTACAAAATCAGAATCAAGCATTTTTTCTATGCCTTCTTTCATGGAAGCAGCCATAACATCGCATTGTACAGTTAAATCTACATCTTCAATACCTTTAGACATATTTTGAATAATCTAATTGTATATTTATATTTTTCTATCATAATTTTTTATTAATCTTAGGTTAATTTTAAATATACCTTTATTACTTTTTAATTATGGTTGATTGGAAGAAATTTATTTTAATTGCGTTTTTTATTGTATTTTTAGATCAAATAACTAAGTTTCTAATGAAAGACGTGCATTTTGGGCTATTTAATTATGTTACTAATACCGGGGCAGCTTTTAGCTTATTTACTGGATTTAACTTTATTTTGGCTTTAATTTCTTTAGTTGTTATTGTTTTTATTGTTTATTTTTATAAAAAGAATGGTAAACTATTGGAAACTTGATAGATAGAGTGTTTTTTGGTTATGTTAGGGATTTTATTGATCTAAAATTCTGGCCTGTTTTTAATGTTGCAGATAGTTTTAATGTAATTGGGGTAGCTATTATTTGTTATCTAATTATTAGGAATAAGATTTAAATAGTGATAATATAAGTTTGATTTATGGTTAAATCTTATAAATCTTTAAGAGATATTATTTCTGATCATGATAAGTATGAAAGAAGAGCTTCTAATTTGGAGTCTTCTAATGAATATTTGCGTGAAGAATTGGTTAAATGGAAGAAAAAAGCAAAATATGATGATTTAACTGGGTTATTAAGAAGAGAAACTTTTAATGGTATTTTAAAGAGATTTATTACAAGATCTAATAGAACTAATACTCCTTTAGCTTATGTTTTGGTAGATATTGATCATTTTAAGAAAATTAATGATAATTATGGTCATGATAAAGGAGATGAAGTTTTACGTGAAGTTTCTGATATTTTAAAAGCAAGCGTTAGAGACACAGATATTGCAACAAGAAAATTTGTTGGAAGATATGGCGGTGAAGAAATAGCTGTTGTTTTGCCAAATACTACTAATGAAGGAGCTAAAGTTGTAGGTGAAAGAATAAGAAAGAAAGTTGAAGATCATTTTAAATCTAAAAATTTAGCTGTAACTATTAGTGCCGGTATTTCTAATTATAGCCCTAAATCTAGTGAAGATGAATCTAATGTAGTTGATGTTTTGTATAAAACTGCGGATGAAAAACTATACGATGCTAAGAAAACTGGAAGAAATAAAGTTATTTCTTAGTGTGACTACCTTTAAGTTGTTAAATTAGAAAGATTTATAAATAAAAAGACTTTTAGATTTTATACCCAAAATAAAGGAGTGTAATGATAAAATGATAAACATAAAAAAAGCATCACCTTTAGCTACTTTAGCTTTAGCTGGAGCACTATTGGGTGGATGTGATGATCCGGATTATAAAAATTTAGATGAATATCAAGGGTATAGCGTTGTTTCCTCTAATAATATATCAAATAATTTTCATTCAACATATGAGACTTCAGATGGGCAATATATAGTACAACTTGGATCAACTAGTTGGTTGCTCGATAGCAATGGTAAATTACTCACAGTTGGAAGTATGGAGATACATAGAGATTTGGAAGGAAATATATCTCTTTTTAATGGTACAAAACAAGAAAGTTATACTGGTATAGACTTAACTGAATTTGATAAAATTTTAGGAGTCCATAAGAATGTTTTAAATGGACTTGACTCTTCAAGCTATCTTGTGGGGAATAATGCTTGGAATGAATATCACAGACTTGAAACTCAAGCGTGGAATTGTGGTGATGATGAGCATGCTTCTCTTTTACGTTTGGCAAGACTAACTAAGGATTCTGGTATTTTTGAAAGAAGAGATGATGGGTTATATGTTAGATTTAATGGAGAACAAAAATGAGTCTAAAAAGTAAAATAGGGAAAGTTGCAGCAACTGGATTGTTAGGATTAACTTTAGCAGGTTGTAATAGACCTGGGATTCACCCAACAATTATAAAAAATGAAGATTTAACTGGAGATAAAATCTCAGACATTTTAATGAAAGCATACAATGTTGATCGTATGATTCTTGCTAGGGAGCAAACTTATGAATTCTTATTTATAGGTCAAAATGATGGCACATATGTAAAAGCCACAAAAAATGGAAAATATTATGAAACTGATAACGGAATAGCATATTTTTGGGATGGAGAGATTTTTAGAGTCTCCCCAGAAAATAAAGGAGAATAAATTTTATTTTTTTCTTTCAAAAGATTTAAATAATGTGTTAAATAATTCTTTGTTATGGATAAGTTAGAGCTGATAAAGAGGAATACTGAAGAAGTTATGGGGGAAGAAGATTTAGTTTTAATGTTAAAAAATAAGGAAAAATTAAAACACTATATAGGATTTGAAGTTTCCGGAAAAGTTCATCTTGGTTCTGGGTTAATGTGTATGTCTAAAGTTAAAGATTTTATTGATGCGGGTGTTGATTGTTCAATCTTTTTAGCAGATTGGCATTCATGGATTAATGATAAGCTTGGAGGGGATAGAGAAGTAATAAAAAGAGTTGCAGTTGGGTATTTTAAAGAATCTTTGAAAGCGAGTTTTTTATGCGTTGGTGGTAATCCTGAAAAATTAAAATTTGTTTTAGGAAGTGAATTATACCATAATAATGATAACTATTGGGCTACTGTAATCGATGTTAGTAAAAATACTACTTTAGGTAGAATGCAAAGAAGTATTACGATAACTGGTAGAAAAGAAGGAGAGTCAGTGGATTTTGCTAAATTGATTTATCCTCCTATGCAAGTTGCTGATATATTTATACAAGGGATTAATTTACCTCATGCTGGGTTAGATCAAAGAAAAGCACAAGTAATAGCTAGGGATGTTGCTTTGAAAATGAAAGTTAGTCCTTTGCTTGATTCTAAGAAAAATAAAATAAAACCAGTTGCAGTTCATCATCATTTGATTTTGGGATTAGGTAAACCTCCAGTTTGGCCGATTGATAAATCTAATATGCAAGAAGTTTGGTCTAGTTTGAAAATGAGTAAATCAAAACCTGAGACATGTATTTTTATTCATGATACTCCAGAAGAAATTAGAACAAAAATAAAAAATGCTTTTTGTCCTGAAAAAGAAGTAGAGTTTAACCCAATATTAGATTGGGCTAAGAGTATTATATTTAGAGAAGAAAAATCTAGTTTAGAAGTTAAAAGACCTGAGAAATTTGGCGGAAATAAAACATACAAATCTTACAAAGAGTTAGAAAAAGATTATTCTGTTAGTAAATTGCATCCAATGGATTTAAAATCAGCTGTGGCTGAAAAAGTTGTAGAAATTTTAGAACCAGCTAGAAAACATTTTGAATTAGTAAAAAATAAAAAAATGCTTGAAGAAATGGAAAAATTAATTATTACTAGATAAATTTTTAATTTATTAATTTTCAACCTTTTTAAATTTTGCCGTTGGCATTTTTGTGAGTTAAGTTTAAATAGTGAGAATTTTAAAGTAATTTATGTCAAGAAAAGATAAGTATAATGTTGATTTTAAAGAAAATTTTAAAATTTATTTAAGTATACTTAGCAAATATAAGGGTTTGGCTTTTGGTAGTCTTTTAATTGTTACACTTTATCAATTAATTGCAGTTAGTGAAAGCTTTATTTTTAAATCTTTTATTGATCATGGTGAACAATTAAGTTCAAATGTAATTACTAAAGAAGTTTTTTGGAATAGTATTTTATTATTGTTAGGTATCCTTGCAGGTTTGTTAATTTTAAAAGCGGTTTTAGTTTGGTTTAGAGTTTGGTTTGTCAATAAATTAGATACTCATTTAATTAGGGATATGAAACAAAAGTTCTTCAAACATATTTTATATTTATCATCTAAATTTCATTCTGATAAAAAAACAGGTTCATTAATTTCAAGAATAATTAGGGGTACAAATTCTATAGAGCCAATAAATGATATTACTATTTTTAGTATGGTTCCTATTTTAATTAGATTTTTTGTTTTGGCTGTTACTTTTGTATTTTTTGAGGTAAAAACTGCTATAGCCTTACTTGTTGTTAGTGTCAGTTTTGTTGTTTACAGTTTGTATGTAATGGGAAAACAAAAAGATTCTCAAATCAATGCAAATATGCAAGATGATGCAGAAAAGGCAAATATTGCGGATGTTTTTGGGAATATTTCAACCATAAAATATTTTGGTAAAGAAGATAAAATAGTTAATAAGTATAACAGTATAAGTAATAAAACTAGAAAAGCATTTTCTAAGTTTTGGGGATATTATAATTGGTTGAATGCTGGTCAAAATTTGATAATGGGAGTAGGTACATTTTTTATATTATATTTCCCAATGAGGGGTTTTTTAAATGGAGAAATTACGATAGGTACTGTTGCGTTTATTTATTCTAGTTACTTGGCCTTTAGCGGTTTATTATATGAATTTGTTCATGGAATAAGGGGATATAGAAAAGCTATGATTGATTTCAATGATTTATTTAAGTACGAAAAAATTGAAAATGAAATAAAAGATATTCCTGGAGCAAAGGAAATTAAAATTAAAAAAGGAGTAATTGAATTCAAGAATGTCACATTTTCTTATAATAATGATAAAATAATAAGTAAATTGAATTTAGTTGTTCCAGAAAATTCGAAAGTTGCTATTGTTGGTCCTTCTGGTGCAGGTAAATCTACATTGGTTAAATTATTGTATAGATTATATGATTTAGATTCTGGAAATATTTTAATTGATGGACAAGATATTTCAAAAGTAAAACAAGAATCATTAAGATCTGAGATGAGTATTGTTCCACAGGACGCTATACTTTTCGATGATAGTATCTATAATAATATTGCGTTCTCTAATCCTAAGGCAGGTAGAGATGAAGTATTGAAAGCAATTAAATTTGCACAGTTGGATAAATTTATTGCTAGACTACCTAAGAGAGAAAATACTATTGTTGGTGAACGTGGAGTTAAATTGTCTGGTGGAGAAAGACAAAGAGTTTCTATTGCTAGAGCAGTTTTGGCCGATAAAAAAGTTTTAGTTTTGGATGAAGCAACTTCATCATTGGATTCTGAAACTGAACATGAAATCCAGAGAGATTTACAAGAATTAATGAATAATAGAACTTCTATTGTTATAGCCCATAGATTATCTACGATAATGAAAGCTGATATGATAATTGTTGTTGAAAAAGGTAGAATAAAAGAGATTGGAAGTCATCAAGAATTGTTAAGAAATAGAAATGGATTATATAGAAAGTTATGGAATTTGCAAGCTGGAAGTTTTAATGATTAAATTTTCTCAGCGAATATTTCTACCCAAACATCATTACATTCTGCTGAAATTATTTTAAATCCTGCTTGTTCTAAATAGTCTTGCATTTCTTTCATTTCAAAATAAACAAAAGTTCTCGATTTATTATCATATTTTTCATCAAATTCTTCTTTTTCGCCTTCGCCACGTTTAACAGAGATATAAACAATTCCTTTATCTGAAAGAACACGGTGAAATTCTTTTAATGTTGGAATAATTTGTTCGCGAGGAGTATGAACTAATGAATTCACAGACCATACACCACCAAATGAACTGTCTTTGAAAGCCATTTTTCTAAAGTCCATTTTTTTAAATTTAGAATCTGGAGCACGTTTTTTTGCTTCTTCAACCATTTTCTCTGCTAAATCAATGCCTATAGAATCAAATCCGTCTTCTTGAAAATATAATGTATCACGACCAGAACCACAACCAACATCTAGAATTTTTTTACCGGGTAACATAGATTCAAATCGAGCTAGTTGAAATTGAATTAATTTATCTTCTGTGTACTTTGCGTATACAGATGCTATTTTATTGTATGTTTCGATTGCCTCTTTTAGTTTTTCTTCTGAATACATTAGTATAAATAGATTTAATTAATTTTTTAAAGCTTTTCTTTTGCCCTTCTTTGCTTAGGTAAGTAATTATACAGCGTATTTTTAGATAATTTTCCGCAACCGACGAAATGATTTTTATATTTTAATATTTTATAACCATCTGAATTTTCCAATCTTAAATTTTCTCCTGCCATGTATGCTTTGAAATCTTCATCATTTAATTCTATAACATTCTTTTTTGGAGAATTTAATAGTTCTGTGCCTTCTATACTTAATCTAAATCCTTGTTTTTCTTTCGTTCCAAAGTATAAACCAATATTATTAACTCTAAGTTTAGTTAAATCAATATTAAGAAATTGTTTAGTTGTAATATAGATACGTTCTTCTGGGCCTTCTAAAAAAACATAGTCTTCTTTTAATAAACAACCAAATTGTTCTTCTATTTGTGAAAGTATTTGTTTTATTTCTTTGTTTCTCATTACTTTAAGCATACATAACTTGATTTAGATATGTTTATAAAAGTTATTTTTCTTCTAGATTTTGTTTATGGAAAATCAGATTGATATGAATAATATGCCTTTATCTTTGAAAGATGGGCCTTTGTTGAAAAGAAAAGTACATCCTTTGAATTTCTTGGTGTTTGGATTGTTATTTGTTATTCTTCTTGGGAGCTTATTATTGTGGTTGCCATTTACTCATAATGATAGTAAAGAAATTAACTATATTGATGCTTTGTTTACTTCTACTTCAGCTACAACTGTTACTGGTTTAGTTAGTGTTGATACTTTAGATACGTATAATTTTTTTGGACAACTTATAATTTTAATTTTGATTAATTGTGGTGGACTTGGATACATGACTGTGATATCTTTCTTTTTTTTGAATAGTAGCGCGTTTGGTTTAAAATATGCTATGTTTGTTAAGGAATCTTTGAATTTACCTTCAATTGGTGATATTTTAAAATTAGCTAAAAAAGTATTTTTTACTATTATTGTTTTTGAAGCGATTGGAATTGGAATATTAACTTTGTTTGTTTTCGATAATTTTGAAGTGATGAAATCTTTGTGGTATGGAATTTTTCATGCTATGAGTGCTTTTAATAATGCTGGCTTTGATTTAATGGGAGGTTTTAGTAGTCTTACTGGATATACTGGTAATGTTATATTTAATTTTACTATAATGGCTTTAATTTTCTTTGGAGGTATAGGTTTTTTAGTTATATCAGATATAATTAATGTTAGAAAAAAGAGAAAAAGATTTTTGACTTTGCATAGTGAACTAGTCTTAACAACTTCTATAATCTTGATTTTTCTTGGTGCTGTGGGATTTTACGCCTTAGAACATAGTAATCTTTTGAAACAATATGATGAAGGTACTAAATGGATGGCTTCCAGTTTTATTTCAGTTAGTTCAAGAACTGCAGGATTTACAACTGTTGATTTGGCTAGTCTAAGTATTTCTGCTTTACTTGTGTTATGTTTATTAATGTTTATTGGTGCATCTCCTGGAAGTACTGGTGCAGGTATTAAGACGACTACTTTTGCTGTGTTGATATTGTGGTTAGTTGCTACAATTAAAAATAAGAAAGAACCTGAAGTGTTTGATAGAAGAATAAGTAGGGATACAGTTGAAAAAGCTTTATTATTGTTTTTTACTTCTGTTTTGGTTATAGCAATTATTATATTTGGAATGACATTGTTTGATGATAAACCATTGAGTAAAATGACATTTGAAGCATTTTCTGCTTTTGGTACTGTTGGTTTAACTACTGGAATCACACCAGATTTAAGTTTTGGATCTAAGTTTTTATTGTGTTTATTAATGTTTATTGGTAGGTTAACTCCAGTAACTTTTTTAACTGTTATTGCGTATGGTAAACGTAAAGATAATATTCATTTATTAGAAGAAAATGTTGCGATAGGATAGATTTATAAATTTTAGACTTTTTTAAGTGTTTATGCGAAAAAATTTTGGAGTTATTGGTTTGGGAAAATTTGGTAGTAATTTAGCTTTAACTTTAGAAAAATTAGGACATCAAGTTATGGCTTTTGATAGCAATGAAAGTAAAGTTGATAAATTAAAAGATTATGTTACTTTAGTTGGTATTTTAGATTCTACTGATAAAAAAGCTTTAGATGGTTCTGGAATTAAGGCTTGCGATGCTGTAATCGTTAGTGTTGGAGAAGATGCTGCTGCTAGTTTTTTAACTGTTTTAAATTTAAAAGAGATTGGTGTAAAAAATATAATTGTTAAAGCAAAAATGCAAGAAGATGGTAGAATTTTGGAAAAAATTGGTGCTACTAGAGTTATGTATCCTGAGATGGAAAGTGCGGTTAGGTTGGCACATCAATTAACATCATCTGATATTTTAGAATATCTTGAAGTTTCTCCGGATTATCAAGTTGCTGAAATGGATGCTTCTAAAGAATTTGTTGGAAAAAAATTAGAGGAATTGCATATAATTAGAAAGCACAATGTTTTGGTATTAGCTATAAGGAGAGGATCTAAAACAATAATTATTCCTGGTGGGAAAGAAGAAATTGTGAAAGGCGATGTTTTGATTATTGTTGGTCAAACTAATGATATTGTAGATTTTATAAAGAAGTTTAGTTCTAAAAATGGTAAATGATATTACTAAATTGAGAAAGAAAATAGATAAAATTGATGATGAATTAATTAGTTTGTTAAATAAACGAATTGATCATGGCAGGGAAGTAATTCGTGTTAAAATTAAAAAAGGAATGGCCAAAGAAGACTTAAAAAGAGAGAGAGAAATTGTTTTGAGATTAAAGAAAAAATATAACTCTAAGATGGTTGATGAAATTTATTCTAGTATATTTAGAGAAGTTAAGGGTTAGATAAAATAAATTGTAGCACTTCATCTATTCTTTCATAACTCAATATTCTTATTTGATTATTTGTTTGATAATCTTCTGGAATAAAGCTGATTAATCCTATTTTTAAATTTGGAAACATTATAGGATAATCTTCAATAACTCTGGCTTGGTTTTTAACTCCTGGATGAATTAATAATACATTTGGTACTTCTCGTAAGATAACTTTTTCTAGTTCATCTATACTTCCTTCTTCTGCAAAATATCTAAATTCTTTGCTATCAAATCCTGCAAACATAATCCTGCTCATAAATTCTTCAGATATTGAATATATTCCGCTTGGATCATAATGTAATAATTTTATCATAATTTAAACATTTTTAATTGATTTAAAAGGTTTGTGGGCTCTGAATTTTTTTAATTCTTGTTCTATTCTTTTTTCTTCTTGATTTATATTACGTTCTTGTATTAAATAAACTTCATCAGATTTTCTTATTTGTTCATCTAATTTAATGGAAATTTCTTGGCCTTTTTTTGCTGATTTTACTGGTTTGTTTTCAAATCTTATTTCTTTGACTTTTAATTTATAATATCCCGTTTTGTTTCCAGTAAAACATATTTCATCATTTTCTTTTAGTTGCTCATCGAGTAAAATTGAAACTACTTTTATTTTAGCGAAATAATTCGTTATTTTACCTAATCTAACCTTTTTTTCTTTTGCTATTGAACCATAGAATTTATTCCAAGAATCATTAGTTGGTGTGCCAAGTAGAAAGTTAGTTGAAAAACCACGATTGTATACTTTTTCTAGTTCTTTTGTTAGTTCTAATATCTTATTTTTTGTGAATTTGTTAGTTTCTATCAATTCTAACGCTTGTTTATATGTTTTTGTTACAGTATAAACATATTCTGGACCTTTGGCTCTACCTTCTATTTTGAATACTTCTATGCCTGCTTCTACTAGTTTGTCTAATATTGGTAGTGCGCACAAATCTTTTGGAGATAAAACATAATTTTCGTCTAAGACAAACTCTTTTTCTGGGTTTTCAATATCAGTTATTCTATATTTTCTTCTGCATAATTGTTGACATTGGCCACGATTAGCGGATAGTCTTTCTTGATATTGACTCATAAAACATCTTCCTGAAACTGAAACGCATAAAGAACCATGAATAAAAACCTCTATCTGTAATGGTTTGCCTTTGTAATTTAATTTATCTTGTTTTATTTTTCTTATCATTTCTTTTATTTGTTCTAAAGTACATTCTCTTGCTAATACAATTCTTGGTGAAAATTCTGAGAAAAATTTTATTGTTTCATAGTTTGAAACTGATTGTTGGGTGCTAATATGAACTTCAATGTTTTTTTTATTGCACATTTTAATAACTGCAAAATCTGAAGCTATTATTGCATCTACTTTTGATGCTTTTGCTTCGTCTATTATTTCTTCTACTTTTTCTAATTCATGATCATAAATAATTGTGTTTAATGCTAGATAACCTTTCATATTATTTTTGTGAATCATTTCCATTAATTTTTTTAAATCTGTTTTATCAAAATTTCTAGCTGAGAAAGTTCTCATATTTATTGTTTTTATACCAAAGTAAACTGCGTCTGCTTTAGCTTTAATTGCGGCTGCTAATGTTTCCCAGTCTCCTATTGGTGTGAGTAGTTCAGGTTTCATAGAAATAAAGTTTAATAAACGGTTTAAAAATGTTTTTAATATTGTTTATTTATACTCCGTAATTTCCTAAAGATACCTTATATTTAGTTTCACCTAAACCATCTCTTACTGTATCTATTACTATTGCATCATAGGACAAATCAAATTGAGCCAATAATCCCTTATTCCAAAGCTTAGTGCCTTCCAATTGAGAAGTTGATTCCCTGCCTTCTTCTAGAGATTGAACAATATTTAAATCTAACAAGATTTGTGCCATTTCTTCTAATGTTTTTGTTGTTTGAAATCCAAATCTACCAAGCACTTTTATTTTGAATCTTTTAAATCCGACTTGATATCTTTGATCACTTGACATATAACCTTCTTTGTCGCATGCTCTTGAGATTAATTCTTCAGCTCTTTCGTTTTTTTGATTTACCATTTTTTATAATAACTATTAATATTTTGGGATATTAAGAAAGTTTATAAATCTTATGGTTAGAGTACCACTAGTAAGTTGCATACTTTTTATATTAATTAATTTTATAAATAATAAACTAAAGTTAAACATATGAACGAATTTGAAATTGAACGTTTTGTTTTGGATAATGCAGTAAGATATGAGGGCAAAGCTGAGATTGGTTCTGTAGTTGGTTCTTTAATTGCTAATCATCCAGAATTAAAAGTTAAAATTAAAGAGTTAATGCCAGAAATAAATAAAATAATAAAAAAAGTTAATTCTATGAGTTTAAAAGAACAAGAAAGTAAACTAAAAGATTTGGGTGAATTAGTTAGACCAGAAAAAGTAGAAAGAGATAAAACTCCAGAATTAAAAAATCCAAAAGATGTTGTTGTAAGATTTGCTCCAAATCCAAATGGTCCAATTTCATTAGGACATTGTAGACCGGGATTGTGGAATTGGTTTTTAGCTAAAAAATATGATGGCAAATATATTCTAAGATTTGATGATACTGACCCAAAAACTAAAGTTCCTATGAAAGAAGCTTATGATTGGTTCATAGAAGATTTAGCTTGGTTAGGGGTTAAACCGGATAAAGTTGTTATACAATCTAGTAGATTAGATGTTTATTACAAATATGCTGAAGAATTGATTAAATTAGGAAAAGCGTATGTTTGTACTTGTGATGTTGAAGATAAAAAGAAATTATTACAAAAAGGAGTAAAATGTGATTGTTATGATGCTTATCAAACTGAAAGATGGCAGAAAATGTTTAAAGGTTATAAAGAAGGAGAGGCTGTATTAAGAATTAAAACTGACTTGACAAATCCAAATCCGGCTGTAAGAGATTGGGCTGCATTTAAAATTGTAGATAATAATAAACATCCATTAAATAAAAAAGCTAGAGTTTGGCCTTTGTTGAATTTTGCTTCTGCTATAGATGATCATGAGTTTAAAGTTACACATATTATTAGAGGAATTGATTTGAGTATTTCTGATGATAGACAAAAGTATATTTACAAATATTTTGGTTGGAAATATCCTGAGACTTTGTATAACGGTAAGTTATTAGTTAGTGGTGTGAAAAGCACTTCAATTGCTAAGGCTATGATTGATAAAGGAGAACTTAGTGGTTGGGATGATCCAAGATTAGGAACTATAAAATCTTTAAGAAGAAGAGGTTTTCAACCTGAAACAATTATAAGATTTATTAAAGAAGTTGGTATAAATAAGAATGATGCTAATGTTTCTATGGATACTTTGGCTGCTTATAATAAAGAGTTTATAGATAAAACTACAAAAAGATATTTTTTCATTAGTAAACCTAAAAAAATTAAAATTAAAAATGCTCCTACTTTAGATGTTGAAGTTCCTTCACATCCTGATGAAAAAAAATTAGGGGTTAGAAAGTTTAAAACTGGCCAAGAATTTTATGTTCAAGATAAATTGGAAAAAGGTAAAACATATAGATTTATGCATTTGTTCAATTTTGTTGATAAAACATATCATTCTAGCGAGTATAAAAAAGAATTAGATGCTAAATTAATACATTGGTTGCCAGTTTCTGAAAATTTAATTGATGTTGAAATTTTAATGAATGATGGTAAAATTACTACTGGATTGGCTGAAAGTGGAGTTAATAGTTTGAAAGTTGGTGAAGTTATACAATTTGAGAGATTTGGATTTTGTAGATTGGATAAAAAAGAGAAGATTAAATTAATGTTTGTTTTCGGTCATGATTGAGTTTTCTATAAATTCTATTATTTTTTGTATTTCTTGTTGAATGTTTAGTTTTGTTGTGTCTAAAACAAAATCATAATTAGATTCTTTAGTATGATCTATGTTGTAATATTTTTTATATCTTTGTAAATCTGATGCATCTCGTTCAATATTATTTTTTTTAACTTCTTCTAAATTTTTTGGTTTTCCTTCATTTCTTTTGTTTTCTTGTTGTAATTCTTTAAACATTCTTTTTGCTCCTTCAGTTATATCTACTTTAATGTAAATTTTTATTGATTCTGGAATAAAGTGGAATTGTGTTCTGCCTTCAACTATAATCATGTTATTTTTTGCTAGTTCTCTTGCTTTTTGTGAGGCTTTTTTATCAACATCTACATCTGTTTCGGGATGTTTTAAACCATATTCATTAAATTCTTGGATAGTCATACCTTTTTCTTTGGCTAATTGTCTTCTTATTTCTCCTACGTAAATTCTTTCTGCTGAGAAATATTTTGCAACTTCAGTTGCTATTGTTGACTTACCAGAACCTGGATTTCCTGAGATTGTTATTATTGGACAGATTAAATCTACTTTTTTGTTAATAACATCTTCACAAAATTCTTTTAAATTTGGGGCACAGGAATATTTTTTATATTCTTTTATTGGCATCCAAAAAATTTCTTTGAACACGTCTGGTTCCATAACTTTTGGTTTTTGATTATCTTTTATTCTTGTGAGAAAACTGTGACTTAGAACATTTAAACCAGGTAAATGAATTTTGTATGCTTTAATGTGTTTTAATAATTGAATATCACAACCTATCTCTTCCTTTGCTTCTCTTATTGCGCATTTTTGAATAGTTTCATTTGGTTCTACTCCACCACCAGGAAATTCGTAGTGTTGCCTTTTAATTTTCCAAAGAACTAAAACTTTTTCATTTTCTATTATAGCACAACCTGAATTTATTCTATAATCCATTCTGTTCTTAGACTAGTACTTATTTATAAATTTTACACAGAAACCTTTATAAATTAGGTATTTTCACAGTAAACTATTCAAATATACTGGAGGACAAAATATGGCAGAGGTTTCAAATGATAGTGTATCTAAAGCTTATGAAGCTATTGAGTTAGCAAAGAAATCAGGAAAAATAAAAAAAGGTGCAAATGAGGCAACTAAGGCGGTAGAAAGAGGAATTGCAAAGTTAGTTGTTGTTGCTCTAGATGTTTCACCTAAAGAAGTAATAATGCATTTAGGTCCATTATGTAAAGAAAAAAATATTCAATATGTAGAAGTCCCTTCTAAAGATGATTTGGGTGCGGCTGCTGGTTTGAAAGTTGGTACTAGTGCTGTTGCTGTGATCAAAGAAGGAGAATCTAAGAAATAATTGAGTTAGAATGGCACAAGATAATAAAAAACAGCAAGAGAAGCCAGTTCAACAGCAAGTTCAAACTAAAAGACAAGCTGATGGTTCTTTATTTAGTATGGCTTGGCCTTCAACAGTTGAGGAAATTGTTGGTAGAACTGGAATGAGAGGAGAAATAACTCAAGTTAGATGTAGAATTCAAGATGGAAGAGATAAAGGTAAAATCTTGAGAAGAAATGTTAAAGGTCCAATAAAGATTGGAGATATTCTAATGCTTAGAGAAACTGAAATTGAAGCTAGAAAGATTTCATCTAAAGGCGGAAGAAGTTAAAAATGGTTAAATGCTCATTTTGTAATAAAACTGTTGAACCTGGAACAGGTAAAATGTATATTATGGTTAGTGGAAAAGTATTAAATTTTTGTTCTAATAAATGCGAAAAAAATATGATTGTTTTGAAGAGAAACCCACTTAATTGGAAATGGGCAAGCAAAGAAAAGAAAAAATGATACAGCAAACATTGGTTTTAGTTAAACCTGATGGTGTGAAAAGAGGTTTGATTGGTGAAATAATTTCTAGGTTTGAAAGAAGAGGGTTAAAAATTGTAGCTATGAAATTAACAGTAATAGGCCCCGATTTTGCAAAAAAACATTATTTTGATGTTTGTGAGAGACGTGGGGAAAAAATATTAAAAGCAAATGTTGATTTTATAACGTCTGGGCCAGTTTTGGCGATGGTTCTAGAAGGGGTTGATGCTATAGATATTGTAAGAAAAATTGTTGGTAGTACTGAACCAAAATCTGCTCCTGTTGGGACTATTAGAGGAGATTATACTCATATGTCTTATGGACATGCAGATGAAAAAGGCATCGTAACTAAAAATGTTGTTCATGCTTCTTCTAATGAAAATGATGCTATTAAAGAAATTAGTTTATGGTTTAGTATTGATGAAATGCATGATTATAAAATTAGTTGTGAAGAACACGTTATGTAAAAAATGAAAATAAATAAAGTTTATGTGTTAGGCGCACCTGGTTCTGGAAAAACTTTTTTGGCTAAAAAATTATGTAGAATTTTAAATATTGAATATTTTGATTTGGATGATATATTTTGGGAGAAGAAATATTCTGTAAAGAGAGATGAAGATGAAAGAGACAGATTATTACAAAAAATAGTTAAGAAAAAACAATGGATAGTTGAAGGTGTTTATACTTCTTGGACTGGTGAAGTTGTGAAAGATAGTGATTTGGTTATTTGGTTAGATTCACCTACTCATGTTTTAATGTGGAGAATTTTTAGCAGATATTTAAAGAAAAAAGATAAGGAAAGTTTGAATAGTACTTTGACTTTGCTAAATTATGTAAGGAATTATAGAAAGAAAGGCCAAGATTCTGGATATTTTAAACACAGAAAATTGATTGAAAAACACGATGTTAATTTTGTTTATATTAAGAATAAAGAAGAGGTTAATAACTTTTTGAAAAATTTCTTAAAAAAGTTAGATAGATAATTATCTTATTCTTATTATTTCATGATAACTTATTATGTAGTGTTTTGTTCTTGTGTCCAAAGGATTTTCTTGTGATGGAATATCTGGGCGATCTTGACTAAACGGAGAGGTGCAAAATAATTCTCTTGTAGCTCCATTACGATAAAGATAAAGGCATGATAATTGTACTGGTCCTTCATCTGTTTGAAGTAATAAGTCTATAGGGTCTCTTGGTTTTAATGTAGATAGTCTTTCTTCAATATGACTAGTGTGCATAAATGACATAGATTTTGAGAATAATGGTTGTTTTTAATTCTTTCTAAATAAATTAAATAACGTAATTCCTAATATTACAAATAAACCACCAAATAAAAACCATAATGCATAGTTTGGTTGAGTTGCTATTGTTTCTGATGCAACTGCTGGAACTTTCAACATTTCTTGTGCATAATCTTGTTGTACTAATCCTTGAGATATATTACTAGTTAGATAACTCTCTTGATATAATTTTATGAATGCAGATATTAATACTGTAATCAATGTAATAGGTAACATTCCTTTTAATTTGTCTAAAGTTGTTTTTGAATCATCTGGTGAGATTATTATATATTTTTTAGCTAGCGTAAGAACTCGCATTTTTTTACCTTTTTTGCTCCAAAAAAATTCTTTTGATTTAACTAAGTTTGCTTCTTTTAATTGTGCAATGTTATAATGTATAGTTGGTAATGGAACTTTTAGTTTTTCTGATAATTCTGATTCTGTTGCTTCGTTATGTTCAGCTAGATAAGCTATAATTTTTTGAGAAGTTTCATTTGAAATAGCATTAGCTATATTTTTTGAATCTTTCATTGATAATAAAATAAATGGTTCGTCTGACATATGTTTTTAGTAAGAATTTAAGTTTATAAATGTTATTTTAACTTTAAGTTAGGTTAAAGTTCAAATTCATCGATAAATTCTATTATCGTTTTATATTTCTCTATAAATCTAAACCCCTTATCAGTTAATGAAAGAAATCTTTCTCCTTTTTGGTCGTGTGAATCTTTTACGAAGTTTTTATTTAATAAATCTTGTAAATATGTAGAAAATCTTTCGGAAGATAAATTAGATTTTCTTAATAATGGTGTGGATTTTATATGATTATTATTGTCTCTTATAACTATTAAAATATCTTTGATAATATCTATTTTTCCTCGTTTAACCATTTTAATTAGACCCTGTTTTTTTTACTACTCTATAAAATATCATTAAAAATATTCCACATGAAGCCAAATAGATTATTAATTTAATATTCTCAAAGAATTTGGGTATTAATACGTCGAATATGTTGAGAATCCAGAACAATAATAGTAAAACATAGATTATATACATATTATGTCCTTTCTTTTTATATTCTGAATTGTTGTATGCTAGAGAGACTATAAATATTACAAAAAATAGTAAGAATACATTTAACCCAATGTAAACAAGCATATTCCTGGATAAAATGCTTATTGTTGAAATAATAAAAGCAAGTATGTGAAATAAGTAAATGTTGTTTTTGTTTTTGTTTAATCTTTTCCACATAACACTGTATAATAGATAGAATATGGCCATAGAACTAAAATAAATAAAAATAAATAATGTTATTTGCCCAAATAATCCGAATAATATTCTTGGAGAAACTTCAAAAAGTTCATTTGTATTGAAATAAACTAATATAAATTTAATAAAAGATCTAAAAAAATAAGCAATTGCAAAAAATAAAAAGGCTTGTCTAAAATATTTTATTCCTTTATATGAACTTAATTCATATAACTCTTTCGTTCCGAAGTATATTATTAAACTACAAAGTATTATTACAAATGAATATATTATTTCTGTTCCAAATCCTACATTAATTAATTCTCTTGGTATTGGTGGTGTTAGTGCCATTTTTTTGTTGGTTAAATATGTTATTTAAATCTTTATAAATCGCATGGATATCAAGTCCATCTTATTTAAATATCAATTTTTTATATTTTTCTAGTATGAAAAAAATAATAATAACATTTTCTATTTTATTTTTGATAATAGTTGGAGCTTTTTTTGTTTATAAATATAATTTTTCTAGGCCAGATAATTTTGGTGAACGACCGAATTTTAATTTAGATGATACTGTAAAGAATGATACAATTTATTTCTTTGATTCTACTTCAAATATTGATGAAATAAGAAATTATTGTGAAGAAAATAGACCAAACTGTGGTTTTTATTGTATGGAAATTAATCCTAATCATGAAATATGTAGTCAGATGCAGAAGCCCGGAGTTCAACCAAAATGAACCAACCAATAATAAAGATAGAAAATGTATGGAAAAAATATGATATGGGTAGTGTTGAGCCTTTGGTAGTTTTGAAAGAAATAAATCTTGAAATAAAAAAAGGCGAATTTATAGCTATAACTGGCCCATCTGGTTCTGGAAAAAGTACAATGGTTAATATTGTTGGTGCGTTAGATAAACCTTCTTGGGGGGCAGTTTATTTGAATGGTGAAAACGTATCTAACATGAACGAATCTTCTTTAGCATTTTTAAGAGGAAAAACTATAGGATTTATTTTTCAACAGTTTAATTTACTTCCAACTTTAACTGCTTTAGAAAATGTTATGTTACCTATGGAGATTATTGACCAAGATGAAAACAAATCAAAAGATACTGCTGAAAAATTATTAAATAAACTTGGTCTTGGGGATAGAATGCATCACAAACCAAATGAACTATCTGGTGGCCAGCAACAGAGGGTTGCAATAGCCCGTTCTTTGGCTAATAATCCTGATGTTGTTCTTGCAGATGAACCTACTGGAAATTTAGATAGTAAAACTGGTAAGTTTATAATGGATTTTTTAGGTCAACTAAACAAGGAAGGTAAAACTATAATTTTGATAACTCATGATTTAGAATTAGTGAAATATGGTAAAAGAGTTGTTTATATAAAAGATGGGAGGATTGAAAAAGAAATTCATAATTGAATGGACTATAAGTCCATCTTATTTAAAAATGATTTTCTCGAATTGAAATAAAATGAAAAAAAATATATTTTTTGGGATTTTAGTTTTTTTATTTAGTTTAAATTTAATTTATGCAAGTTCTGAACCTTTATTGTCTGCATCATCTGATTCGTGTGATTTGGATGTAAGTTTAATCAATCAAGATCCATATCCAGCAATTCCCGGTGAATATGTAAATGTTGTTTTTCAAGTTAATGGCGTAGCGAGTAATCAGTGTGATGGTGCAACATTTGAATTAATTCCAGAATATCCTTTCTCTTTAGATGATCTTGATGGGCTAAGAGTTTTAGATGGAAGCACTTATGTTAAAGATTATAAAAGTGATTGGATGATCACTTATAAATTAAGGGTTGACAAAGATGCAGTTGAGGGTACTTCTACTTTGCTCGTACATTATAATCCCGGTAAACTTAATTTTAATTCGTATATTGAAAAAAAATTTGATATTGAAATACAAGATTCAAGAACTAACTTTGATGCAGTAATACAGGAAAGCACAAGTTCAGAAGTTTCTATTGCAATAGCTAATACTGGTAAATACGTAGCTAATTCTGTTGTTGTAAGAATTCCAGAACAAGATTCTTTTAGGGTTACCGGTACAGATGGTCAAATGGTGGGAAATCTAGATTCTGGTGATTATACTATTGTAAATTTTGCGTTAACAAAAATTCCAGTTAAAAATAATGAAGACAATAATTTAAAATTTGATATTTATTACACAGATTCATTAGGTTTTAGAAGAACTGTTAATATGCAACTTCCTATGAATTCTGGTCTTACTGATTCGGTCGATAATACTTTAACTTATCAAGAATTTGGAAATAGAAAAATTCCTGGGCAAGGAACTAGTAATATTTATTTGACTTTTGCAATAATATTAGTTGTTTTGATAATATTTGGTGTTATATATAAGAAAAAATCTAAAAAAATAAAAAATATCTTTAAAAAGATGAGATATAAATCAAATAAACATAAGCAAAATTCTAATGAACCACCTTCTTGGATTGAACATCAAAAAGAGGGAGAAAGGAAAAAATAATCCTTTTCTTCATAAAAAATGAAATTAAAAAAATGTTTTAAGTTATCTTGGAATATTTTAATTCATAGTAAACTTAGAAGTTGGTTGACTATAATAGGAATTATAATTGGAATCGCTGCTGTAGTGTCTATTGTTTCTATAAGTCAAGGTGCGCAACAACAATTAGAAGAAAGATTGGGTAGTCTGGGCGCGGATATATTGACAATTTCTCCTGGCGCGTCTAGATCATTTGGCCCAGTATCAGGTTTTAATGGGCCACTGGATAGAGAATCTTCAAGTTCTTCTTCAGATGAACAAGAAAATTTAACTTCTAAAGATATTCTTGTATTAAAAAATTTAGATAATATCCAGTATGTTATGGGACAAGTTTCTGGCAAAGCAGATATGACTTATTTAAGTAAAACTGCTTCAGTTTCTGTAACTGGGGTTGATGAATCGGTTTGGAAAGATGTAACTTCTGATGAAGTTGATTCTGGAAGATTTCTCGTGCAAAGTGATTCTTTTTCTGTAGTGCTTGGAGGAAAACTTGTTGAAAATACGTTTGAAAATAAAATTCCATTAAATAGTAAAATAACTATTGAAGGAAAAAGTTTCAAGGTAGTTGGAATTTTAACTGATGGAAATGGAGTTTATATGCCATTAGATGTTGCAAGAACGGTATTAGAGGATGTTGGAAATGAAGAGTTTAGTTCGATCTCTGTGAAAATAGAAAATGTTGAAATAGCAAATGAAACTGTTGGGCTAATAGAACAGAAATTGATGTTTTCTAGAGGAATATTAAATGAAAAAGATATGGATTTTTCAGTGTCAAATCCCGCAGAGATGCAAGCAACAATACAAGAAACAACTCAAACTATGAGTTTATTTTTAGGAGCGATAGCTGCAATTTCTTTATTGGTTGGGGCAATTGGAATTGCTAATACAATGTTCACTTCTGTTTTAGAAAAAACTAAAGAAATAGGAATAATGAAAGCTATAGGTGCAAAGAATAAAGATGTTTTATTCATATTTTTATTTAACTCAGGATTGATTGGTTTAGTTGGTGGAATTGGAGGGGTTATACTCGGGGTTTTTGGATCTGCGCTTATAGGATATTGGAGTTCTACTTTATCTGGAAGTGCGACTAGAATGTTTGGTAACACTGCGTTAACGCCAGAATTATTAATAGGATCATTATTATTTTCTATTTTAATTGGAATGATTGCTGGAGCTATACCTGCATACAGAGCTTCTAAATTAAATCCTGTAGATGCTTTAAGATACCAATAATTTTATATATACAATATAATTTCCGGTAGCATGGGAATTGGTGAAGGTGACTTATCGGAAATTGATAAATTTAGTTCTTTGAGAGAACATAGTCCAAGTCCACAAGCGAGATTTGATGTTTTTGGAAATGTTTTATGGGATATTGGTCAGAGAGTTATACCTGAAAAAGTTTGGAAAGCTGGTTTTTTAGTTCTTGCCTTAGGTCTTGGAGCAGGCTACGGTTTTGATGAATATAAAATTGAACGAGCTAAACAAGAAGTGATAGAAAAAGGAAGAAAAGAGCTTATTGCACAAAATGATTTATTTCTTCAGGAAAGGACTTATGAGATTATAGGTTTGGAATATTTAGCTCAAGGAAATTTAGTTGCGGCGAAAGAACAAAGAGATATTGGAGAAAATTTAAGACCAAAAATACCAAATAATTTGTCTGAATTGAATTCAGGAATTAATGCTATTGAAAGAAAAAGGGAATACCAGAGTTATTTAGTTGAATTAAGAAATGAGTTTAGTGATTCAAGATATACTGTTCAAGTGGGGGATAATTTATTTAGTTTAACAAAAAAATATTTTGAAGCAATTCATGGAAGACTTCCAGAAGGTAATATTTCAGATCTCAGTGGAAGAAGTCGAAATGAAGATACAATTAAATTTAGAAAATACTTACAGGAAATTAGGTTAAGTTCTGGGATTGAAAGTTTGGAAAAAGAATTGTTAACTCCTGGAGAAGTAGTTAGAGTGCCGAGATTGCATGCTGAACACAGATAGATTTCTTGATAGAAACATTTTTAAAACTCTTAAATAAGTCTATAATTGATGGAAAATGATAAGACAGCCTATTTGTGTGCTATTGGCACATGTAGACCATGGAAAAACAAGTATTTTAGATTATATTAGAGGTAGCTGTCTTGTAGATAAAGAAGCTGGTGGTATAACACAAGCTATTTCTGCTTATACAATCCCATTAAAAAATATTAAAAATATTTGTGGGGATTTGTTAAAAAACCTTAAATTAACTATTCCAGGAATTTTGTTTATTGATAGTCCTGGACATGAAGCATTTACAACTTTGAGAAAAAGAGGAGGTAATATTTCTGATATTGCTATTTTAGTTGTTGATATTAATGAAGGTTTAAAGCCACAAACTATTGAAGCCATTGAAATTTTAAAGCAATATAAAACTCCTTTTGTTGTTGCTGCAAATAAAATAGATGCTATTTCTGGCTGGAGAACAAATCAAGATAAATTAATAATAAATAATATTAATCAGCAAAGTTCAAATGTATTAACTGCTATAGAAAATAAATTATATACCTTAGTTGGAAATTTATCCTCATATGGTTTTAATTCTGAAAGATTTGATAGAGTTGATGATTACACAAAACAGATAGCTATTATTCCAATATCTGCTAAAACTGGAGAAGGTTTTCCTGAGTTATTAATGGTTATAACTGGGTTAGCTCAAAAGTTTCTGGAAAAAGAATTAGATGTTGATGTTTGTGAGCAAGCTAAAGGGACTATTTTAGAAGTTACAGAAGAAAAAGGAATTGGTAAAACTTTAGATGTTATAATCTATGATGGATGTTTAAAACAAAATGATAAATTGTTAATTGGAAATATTGGAGAACCTATTGAAAGTAAAGCTAAGTGTTTATTTGAGTTTGGAGAAGGTAAACTAGTTCCAGTTACGGAAGTGGAAGCATCTGTTGTTTTAAAAATTTCTGGGCCAAATTTAGAAAATGTTATTCCTGGAATGCCGATAATGGTTGCTAATAAAGATTATGAACAAATAAGAGAAGAAATAATGAAAGAAGTTGAAGAAGTTTTTATTGAAGTTGATAATGAAGGAATAGTTGTAAAAGCAGATACTCTTGGTTCATTAGAAGCTTTAGTTAGATTATTGAAAGAAAAAAATATTAAAATCAAGAGTGCAGGTATTGGAGATATAAGTAAAAAAGATCTTAGTGAAGCTAGTGCTGAAAATGATTATTTAAATAAATTAGTAGTTGGTTTTAATGTTAAACAAATTGAAAAAGATGATGGTGTTAAAGTTATTACTGATAATATTATTTACAAAGTCATAGATGAAACTGAGAAATGGTTATCTGAAGAAAGTAGAGATTATGAAGCTAAAGAATTGAGTACTATTGTTAAACCATTTAAATTTGTTATATTAAAAAATCACACGTTTAGAAAATCTAATCCTGCTATCGTTGGAGTTGAAGTTTTGGCTGGAACTGTTAAATCAAATACTCCTATAACTTTAGATGGTAAAAAATTAGGTTTGTTGAAAGCTATACAAGATGGTGATAAAAATTTGAGTGAATTGGCTGAAGGAAAACAAGCTGCTATTTCTATTACACATGTTACAGTTGGAAGACAAATAAATGAGGGAGATATTTTATATTCTGAAATTCCCGAAGTTCATTTTAAAAAACTTAAGCAATTGAAAAAATATTTGAATCCTAAAGAAGTTGGAGTTCTAAAAGAGTACGCTGAGCTTAAACGTGCTGATAATCCTACATGGGGCGTATAGAAAGCTTTTTAAAAGCAATATTATCTCAAGAAACCTATGATAACAATAAATGATCCAAAGACAGGAAAAAGTTATAAGAAAGAAGCTGATGCTCAAATATATATGAATAGTAAAATTAATGAAACTATTAGTGGTGATTTACTAGGATTAAAAGGATATGAATTAATAATAACTGGTGGTTCTGATAAATCTGGTTTTCCGATGAGAAAAGATGTAACTAGTTTAGGTAGAAAGAGGCCTTTAGTTGTTTCTGGCGTTGGTGCTAAACACGGAGAAAGCGGAGTAAAACAAAGAAAATCTGTTCATGGAAATCATGTTGATGAAAATATAGCTCAATTGAATTTGAAAATAGTTAAGTATGGTAAAGAATCAATTGAGAAAGCATTAGGTATAACTACTGAAGAAAAAATTGAAGAAGTTAAAGAAGAGTAAGTTTTTTATAATCTAATTTTATTTAATTTATATGGCTAAAAGAGTTATGATTTGTCCTAATTGTAAAAGTAGAAATGTTTCTTCAGATATATTTAATTCTTTTAAATGTAAGGATTGTGGTTATAGTGGGCAACTTTTCATAGAATTTGATGAGCCTGAGTTAAAACGATTCAAGAACTAAAAAGGTTTATAAATGGCCTGTTTATCTAAAGATATAGATGGCAAGACCTAAGAAAGTCGAAAAGAAAGTTGAATTGACTCCAGAAATCAGTATATTATTAGTTGGACACGTTGATCATGGAAAAACTACTTTAACGCAAGCATTATCTGGTAAGTGGACAGATACTCATTCTGAAGAGTTAAAAAGAGGAATTACAATTAAGTTAGGTTATGCTGATTCTGTTTTTTATAAATGCCCTAAATGTGAAACTTATGGTGTTCTAAATATATGCAAAGATTGTAAATCAGAATGTATACCTTTGAGAAAAGTTTCTTTTATTGATGCTCCCGGTCATGAAACTCTAATGGCAACTATGTTGTCTGGAGCCGCAATTGTTGATGCTGCTTTGCTTTTAGTTTCTGCAAATGAACCTTGCCCACAGCCACAAACTAGAGAACATTTAATGGCTTTAGAAATATTAGGAATAAAAGATATAATAGTTGTACAAAATAAGATTGATTTAGTTGAGAAAGAAAAGTTGATTGAAAATTATAATAGTATAAAGAGTTTTTTGAAAGGTAGTATAGCTGAGAATGCTCCAATAATACCTATTTCTGCGCAGCATAATGTGAATATAGATGTTTTAATTGAAACAATACAAGAGTATTTCAAAACACCCCATAGAAATCAAAGTGCAGATCCTTTATTTTATGTTGCTAGATCTTTCGATATCAATAAACCTGGTTCTAGTGTTAAAGATATTAATGGTGGTGTAATTGGTGGTGCAATGAAAGAAGGTATGTTAAAAATTGGAGAAATAGTTGAGATTAGACCAGGGATTAAAAGAGAAAAGTTTGGTAAAACAATTTGGGAACCAATTACAACTGAAATTGCTAATTTAATGACAGGTGATTTAGAAGTAAAGGAAATTACTCCTGGAGGTTCTGCTGGAATATTGACTAAGTTGGATTCTTCAATTGTCAAGTCAGATAGCTTAGCTGGTAATGTAGTTGGTGTTCCTGGGCATATGCCGGAAATAATTTATGAACTAAATTTTAAACCTAAACTATTAGAAAGAGTTGTTGGAGCTAAGGATGAGTTATTAGTCGATCAAATTAAGAAAGGAGAAAATTTAATGCTTAATGCGAATTCTACTGCTACTGTAGGAATGGTTGTAGAAACAAGTAAAGGAATTGTAAAAATTATATTAAAAAAACCTATTTGTGTTTTGAAAAGAGATAGAATAACTATTTCTAGAATGATTGGGGCTAGATGGAGATTAATCGGTTGGGGCTCGTTAGAATAAATATATCTAAGAAGAAATAATTTTTTGTTCTGAATCAAGTTTTGTTACAGAAATTAGTTTATCTTTTTCATCTAATTTCATAATTCTTACACCTTGAGTATTTCTACCTATAGTTGAAATATCTTTTGCAGAAGTTCTTATTAATACTCCTTGTTTTGTTGCTAACATTAAATCATCGTTATCATTTACGGATTCAATTCCTATTACTTTTCCATTTCTATCTGTAGTTTTTATGTTAATGACTCCAGAACCACCACGATTTACTAATCTATAATCTTTAATATCTGTTCTTTTTCCATAACCGTTTTCTGTTACTGTTAATAATGTATCTTTAGCGATATCTGCACCTATAACTTCATCTTTATTTTTTAGTCTTACTGCTCTTACACCCATTGAATTTCTACCAACGGGACGAACTTGATTACTATCAAATCTTACAGCTTGTCCGTCTTTAGTTGCAATGATTAATTCTTCGCCATCTTTTGTTAGTAAAACCCCAATTAATTTATCTTCGTCTTTTAAGTTGACTGCAATTATTCCTCCTCTTCTTGGTTTGGAATATTTTATTACTGATGTTTTTTTTATTAAACCCTTTTTAGTAATCATGTTTAAGAAATGATTTTCTTTGAACTCAAATATTGGGATTATTGCATTTATTTTTTCTTCTTTTTCAAGTTTTAATAAATTAACGAGATTAATTCCTTTTGAATATCTTGATCCTGATGGTATCTTGTAAGCTTTTGACCAATATACTTTACCTAAATTGCTGAAAAATAATAAATTATTATGTGTGTTTGTCACAAATATTTTTTCTACGAAATCTTCTTCTTTTGTTCCTGTTGCTTGAATTCCACGTCCACCACGATTTTGTTGTTTATATGTGTCTACTGGAAGTTTATTGACATAACCATGATGAGTGAATGTAATAACTACATTTTCTTTTTTTATTAAATCTTCGTCTTCAATATCTCCTTCAATATCTATTATTTTTGTTTTTCTTGAGTCACCATATTTTTCTTTTAATTCTTGTAATTCTTTTTTTATTATTTCATAAACTTTTTGTTCACTTGATAGTATTTCCTTTAATTGAATTATTAATTTCATTAAATCACCATGTTCTTGTATTAATTTTGAAGTTTCTAAAGAAGTTAATTTTTGTAATTTCATATCTAAAATTGCAAGAGCTTGTTCTTCGGATAAAGATAAAAAGTTTATTAATTCTTTTTTAGCTATCTCTACATCTTTACTTTCTTTTATTTTCTTTACAACTTCATCAATATTTTCTAAAGCTTTTTTTAAACCTAATAAAATATGAGCACGTTGCTCTGCTTTTCTTAGGTCAAACTGTGTTCTTTTTGTTACTATATCTTTTCTATGATTAATAAAATTAAAAATAATCTCTTTTAAGTTTAGAACTTTTGGTTGATTATCAACTAATGCTAGATTAATTATACCAAAACTTGTTTCTAACTGGGTGTGTTTGTATAATTGATTTAAAATTAATTCTGCGTTAGCGTCTCTTTTTAATTCTATAACAATACGCATACCTTTTCTATCTGATTCATCTCTAATATCTGAGATACCTTCCACTTTTTTTTCTTTTACTAAGTTTGCAATTGATTCAATTAATACAGTTTTGTTTACTTGATAAGGAATCTCAGAAATAATTATTTTTCTTTCTTCAATATCACACACAGATCTTATTACTACAGTTCCACGGCCCGTTTTATATGCATGTTTTATTCCAGCCCTTCCTAAGATTAATGCACCTGTCGGAAAGTCTGGTCCAGTTATTATATTGCTTAATTCTTCTATTGTTATTTCAGGATTATCAATTTGTAATCTTATTGCTTCAAGAACTTCTGAAATATTATGAGGTGGCATGTTTGTTGCCATACCTACTGCAATTCCTGAACTACCATTTATTAATAGATTCGGAATTTTTGATGGTAAAACTGAAGGTTCTTTTAAACTTTCATCAAAGTTTGGAACAAATTTTACAGTTTCTTTTTCTAAATCTGCAAGTAATTCTTCAGCTATTTTATCTAATTTTGCCTCTGTATATCTCATTGCTGCTGCGCTATCTCCATCAACGGAACCAAAATTTCCTTGACCTTTAATTAAAGGATATCTTAATGAAAACTCTTGAGCCATACGTACTAATGAATCATATACTGCTATGTCTCCATGAGGATGATATTTACCAAGAACTTCTCCGACAATTCTTGCTGATTTCTTACTTGGTTTATTATAAAACATACCCATACGATACATTGCATAAAGAATTCTTCTATGAACTGGTTTTAAACCATCATTAACATTTGGTAAAGCTCTACCAACTATAACAGACATAGCATAATTTAAATAAGACTCTTGCATTTCGTTTTCTATTAATCTGTTTTGTATTTTCTCAGATGTCAAGATTCTTTACCTCGTGAGCATGTTCTTGTATGAACTTTCTTCTTGGGTCAACTTCTTCACCCATTAAGATTGTAAATATTTCATCTGCAACTATTGCGTCTTGAACTGAAACTTGTTTTAAAGATCTTTTAGTTGGATCCATTGTTGTTTCTCTTAATTGTTCTGGATCCATCTCTCCTAAACCTTTGTATCTTTGAATTGCTGGTTTTTCTTCAAAATTTGCTAAACTATTTTGTAAGTCTTGATCATTGTAACAATATATAGTATCTTTGCCTTTCTTTATTCCGTATAAAGGTGGCATTGCGATGTATAAAAATCCGTTTTCAATTAACTTTGGCATGTATCTAAAAAAGAAAGTTAATAGTAATGTTGTAATATGTGCACCATCTACATCTGCATCTGTCATTATTATTATTTTATGATACCTTAATTTTCCTATATCAAATTCATCACCTACACCACAACCTAAAGCAGAAATCATTGTTGTAATTTCATTATTGGCAAATATTTTGTCTAGACTTGCTTTTTCTACATTTAATATTTTACCTCTTAGTGGAAGAATTGCTTGATTTTCCCTTGATCTTCCTTGCTTGGCACTGCCACCGGCACTATCTCCTTCCACCATGAATAATTCTGCTTTTGCAGGATTACGTTCTTGACAATCAGCTAGTTTACCAGGCAAACTCCCAGATTCTAATGCAGTTTTTCTTCTGGTTAAATCACGAGCTTTTCTTGCGGCTTCTCTTGCTTTTGCAGTAAGTAAACATTTGTCTATTATCCTACGAGCGGTTTGTGGATGTTCTTCAAAATAAATTGCAAGTTTTTCTGTGACAATACTATCTACTAAACCTTTTATTTCTGAATTACCTAATTTTGTTTTTGTTTGTCCTTCAAATTGTGGCTCTGGAACTTTTATGGATATTACACATGCAAGTCCTTCTTTCAAATCTTCTCCACTTAATCTTGCTTCGCTAATATTTTTCTTTTTTATATAATCATTAACAACCCTTGTTAGTGCAGTTTTGAAACCAGTAACATGTGTTCCACCTTCAATAGTATTAATATTGTTTACAAAACTAAATAATTTTTCTAGATAAGCATCATTATATTGAAATGCGATTTCTAATTCTATTTTATCTTGTATTTTTTGAAAGTAGATTATGTCTTCATGCAAACTTTGTTTATTTTTATTTAATAATTCTACAAAACCTACAACTCCTTTTTCACTAAAAAATATTTCTTGTTTGTTTACTCTTTCATCTATTAGTTGAATTTCAGTTTTTTTGTTTAAGAATGAAAGCTCTCTTAATCTAGTTGCTAAAATATCATATTGAAAATTTGTATCTTGAAATATTTCATTATCTGGGGTGAATATAACTTTAGTTCCGGTTTCTGTAGTTTCACCAATTACTAAAACTTCTGATGTTGGAATACCTTTAGAATAATCTTGTTTGAATATTTTTCCATCTCTTTTTATTTCTACAGTTAATAATGAAGATAATGCATTAACAACTGATACACCTACACCATGCAAACCTCCAGAAACTTTATATGAAGATTTATCAAATTTACCTCCGGCATGTAGAATTGTCATTACAACTTCCAATGCTGATCTTTTTTGTTCTTGATGTAAATCTGTTGGAATACCACGACCATTATCAGATACTGAAACTGACCCATCTTGATTGATTATTACAATAATTTTGTTACAGAACCCTGCTAAAGCTTCATCTATTGAGTTATCCACTACTTCATAGACTAAATGATGTAAACCTCTTGCCCCTGTGTCTCCTATGTACATAGAAGGTCTTTTTCTAACCGCTTGTAGGCCTTCTAGCACTTTAATCTGACTTGCATTGTATTCACTATTTTTTGTAGGTTCCATTTTAAAAAATTTTGAGTAAAACTAGAAGAAATAATTGCATCTAATATATAAATGTTTCTGCTCAAATTTGGCCGTTTTAAGGCTTGTAGTGGCAAAATTTGAAATTCTTGTTTTTATTTATAAATAACCTACATTTTATAAAGTAATGCTAGTGTGTTTTCTGTATTACTATGGTATTTACAAGGAATTTATTGGAAATTTTGAACGGGAAAGATGCGGTCTTATTTGATACTAATATATATTGTGGAAGACCAATGAATATGAGTTACATTGATCGTACTAGGTCACCAGAGTTTTATCTTAGTCTAATTGGATTTTATGAAAAAATTGAGGAATTACATAATCAATTTGGAAATATTTATTTTCCAAAATTAATAGCTCGAGAATTTTTAGATAATGGAAGATATCCTTATAAAAGGTTGATTAAAAGCACAGTAATTCAAAATGGAAAAATAGAAAGAGATAACCTAAAAAATAGAGAAAAGGCAAACCAGAAAGCTAGAAAATTTTTAAGAAGTTTAGAAGAAGAGGGTAAAATTTTGGATTTTGATTCTGAAAAAGATACAACCTATCAATATTTAAAATCCTTAATGGGTGATCTTCCTTTGAAGCATGAAATTAGTCTCACTGATTTAGACTTTCTTTTAAGTGGAGCTGCACTTGCTAGTGATGGTTTGGATGTAACTTTGTTATCTAACGATTTTGGGATAGTTCGTGCATGGAATACTTTGATTTGTAGAACAGGTATACCTCCAGAAAGGCTAGAATTTTATATTATGCTTAATAATAAATCGTTTAAGCAGATGAAAGTAAAAAAATAGATAATAATTTAAAATTGAGATTATTAATATTTATATGATAATATTAGATAGTGATTTTTTGGTTAATGCAGTTAAGTATAAAATAGATGTTATTGAGAAGATTAAAGAAGAATATCCTGAGCTAAAAATAGCTGTTGTTGATAAAACTTTAGATGAATTAAAAAGAATTGATATTTTAGATTCTAAACTTGCTTTGAAATTGATTGAGATAAAAAAAATTGAGGTTATAAAGACTAATAAAGATAAAATTGCTGATGATTTAATTTTTGATATTGTTAAAGAAAAAGATATTGTTGCAACGCAAGATAAAGAATTTAAAAGAAGATTAAAAGAAAAGAATATCAAAGTTATAACGATAAAACAAAAAAAATATATTGAGATTTAGAATAAACTTGTAAATAATGCTAGTAAACCATGAATTATTGCAAATACAAAAGCTATTTTTCCCCAGAGTTTATGTTTTTTTAGGCCAAACTTTATTTTTGTCATTCTCATTCCAAAGAAACCAGTTATCATGAAAAATAATAATGCTAAAATTCCTGTCCAAAATATAATATTCTTTCCTAAAATGTTATAATATGCTATGCTTTCAAGAATTTTTGATCACCTTTATTTAGGTTTTAAACTAGTTAGTATTTAAATTTTGCTGAAACGATAAATTTATAAATGAATGGCTTAGCGATAAATTCTTGAAAAATGTCTAGTTTAACTGATGTAGTAAGGAGTCATGATCTAACATTGTTGGATACTTGTGCAATCTGTGGGCACATAGACGAAAGGACAGATGATAGAGTGACTAAAATTATGGATTACCAAAGATCTATGAAGCTTATAACCAGAATAAGTGATTTAGTTGAGTCTGGTGCCCCTTTGTATACTAGTGAGGGAGTTATTGATGAAATAACTAATTATAGGGTTAATTCTGGTGAAATCAGTCTTTCATATGTGGTTGGAGATAGCTTAACTAGAAAAAAAATTTTAGCTGCTAGGGAATATGGGGTTGCTTTAAAAAGATTAAAGTTGAAATTTATAGACTTTAATAGAGTTCTATCCTTGAAAGATAGAGATGAATCATACTTGCCAAGATTATCTAAGGCTATACGAGAAAAATATAGGGGGAACATGAGTGATGTTGACGCTAACTTATTATATCTTGCTACTTTGAATGCAATAGAAGGAAGTTCTGTGGCTTTATTGACTAGAGATAAATCAATACAACGTGCCTGGATTCTATTAACATCTTATTTTTGTGAACTTGCTGTAGATAATAAATTGGATTTTTATTGGGCAGATACTACAGAATCATTTCTAATAACAAAGGAAAGGTTTAAAAAGAGTTGAAATTCACAAAAAGTAATAAAATGTTCTATGAATTAACAGTACAAGATCATGTAAGAGTACCACCTAACAAATTTGGTGAAAATGTTGAAGAATCTGTTATAAACAGTTTAAATCAGATATATGAAGGTTACGTGTCTGAAGAACTTGGATTTGTAATAGGTATTTCATCTGTTGATGAAATTGGTGAAGGTGTTATTATTCCTGGCGATGGTGCTGCTTATTATGTAACAACATTTAAATTGTATGTGTTTAGACCAGAAATGCAAGAAGTTTTATTGGGTAAGATATCTGATATAACTGATTTTGGTGCATTCATTGAAATAGGCCCAGTTGATGGAATGATACATGTTTCTCAAACAATGGATGATTTTGTTTCATTGAGCAAAGAGAATGTTTTAACTGGAAAAGAATCTAAAAAAGTTTTGAAAATTAATGATATTTGTAGAGCAAGAATCGTTGCTATAAGTTTTAAAGAATCTGCAAATCCAAAAATTGGAGTTACAATGAGACAAGCATGGCTTGGTAACTTAAAATGGATTGAAGATGAAGTAAAAAAATCAAAGAAAGGAAAAAAAGATGAGTAGTAAAAAAGCTTGCAAAAAATGCAAAATATTGGTCGATGGTAATGTTTGTCCAATTTGCAAAGGAAATCAGTTTGTTGATAATTGGAAAGGAAAGATTTACATAATCAATGCTGAACATTCAGAGATCGCAAAAAAAATAGGTATAACAATTAAAGGAGAGTATGCTATAAAAGTATAAAATGGAAATCATATCACAAATTAAATCAAAATTATTGCCTAGGACGGATGTAGTGGCAAAAATAGTACATATCGAAGGAGTTACTCCTTCTGAAGATAATGTTAAAGAAAAAATAAGCAAGCATTTTAAATGCGATAAAGAATTAATAAATATTGAACATATATACACTAGTTATGGTCTTGGGGTTTCCAAAGTTGTATTTTATGTGTATGATGATAAAAAACAAATGGAAAAAATAGTTACAAAAAGTAGGAAACAGAGAGATACTGAGAAGAAAGCATTGGAAGAAGCAAAAAAGGCTAGTGCACCAGTTGCAGAGGCTAATTAAAAATGGCAAGAAAAAAAGTAAAAAATAAAGTATCAAGTAAGAAAGGAACTAAATATAGTGTTCATGAGGGTAAATTAATTAGAAAATCTAGTTGCCCAAAATGTGGCCCAGGTATATTCCTAGCTGAACATAAAGATAGGATATATTGCGGAAAGTGTCATTATACTGAGTTTAAATCTAGAAAGTAAGTTTATTTTTTAGTTATTTATTGTTTATCTTGATAGATTTATATCTTTAAAAGTCATGTAACTATCGGTAAGTTGTGAAAACCGAAAGATTTATAAACATTTGTATAATTACTTTTTAATATCACCTCTTTTTCCCCAGGCAAGTCTACTACAGCACTTCGGTGTTGTCTCTTTTTCGAAAGAAAGGCTTGCCTAGGGTTTTACTCCTCGTATTAGAACTATATCAATTTGTTAGATTTAATGACTTTTCTATTGCTTCAAGAACTTCTGGATATTTAGCAATGTTTAACATTTCGTTATGTAATAATTTTATATATTCACATTTTCCATTTATTATTATGTTTTCTGCGTCTTCTAAACGGGCATTTTTTTCTAAAACTATTCCATCGCTTTTTTCTCCATCGGTTGTACAGTTGGTTCCAATTATATTGTAAATTTTAACATTTGGTTTTTGACCGTTTAATTTATTCATGAATAAGCTTGTTGATTCCATATCTTTACATTCTAAATCTTCACCAAATAGTTTACATCCTTGGATTATTGTTCCTTGTATACCTTTATTTGGAGTTCCAATTAAAATTAATTTATCTACACTTTCGTTACCAAATATTTGTGCATATCTTCTTGCTACTAAACCACCCATACTATGAGCTATTATTATTACTTTAGGTCTACCTGTGTTAAACTTCACATTGTTTATGATATCATTTAATCTAATCGCATAAGTATCTATATTTTCACTTTTAGTTTGTAATATTTGGTAATCATCTTCTATTTTGTAAACATCAAAATAATAACTACCTCTTATTGTTATGGGGACATTCGTTAAACCTAGTCTACCGTAATCTTTTTGTTCAGATGAAACTGATATTACTCCTGCAGTGAGATATCCTTTTTCAGTCAATTTCTTTTCTATTGTTCTGAATGTATCTAAACTGTAATCTGCTGGGATATCTTGACTAAAATCATGGCCATTTAGGAAAATAACTGGATATTTTGTTGGATCATTTCTACATTCGTTATTAGTACAACAATCAGTATAATTACCATAGAACCCACATTTTAAGTTTGGAGTTTCAAATAATATATTTAATCTTACTGTGTTATTTAATAATATAGAATTATACTTGTTATTACAGGTAATATTATTTTTTGTTAATTCATTTATTAATGCAGGCGTTAAATTATATTGGTTATACTCGTTAGTTTGTATTGGATCGTTTATTTTTATTATTTCTAATAATAAATCAGAATTAATCGTTTCGTTTGGTAAGTTTTCCAGATATGGTTTTTTTACTTGATTTTTTAAATTTGCTAATTTGTTTATTACATCAAGAGTAAATGTGCTAGTTATATTATAATTTTGAGCTAAATAATTCTCGTTGTTTTGTGATTTTATTTGCGTGTATATTGTAGATATTCCATCTATTTTATTACAGCTTTCTGTTATACTTAGTTGATTATTGTTTGCTAATTCTTGAATTGTGGTGTGAGGATAACAATTGTTTGATAGCTGACATAATGTATCATATTCTACAAAAACATTGAATTCGTTTTGCAATATTTCTTTCTTTTTTTGTTCGTTTATGAATGTTAAAAGATTATTATATTTCTCTTTTAATAAAGTTATATCTGGTAATTTTATTAAATCATATTGTTGTTTGTTCCAATATATTTCATTTTGTTTTAATTTTTTTATTATTTCATTTAATTCAAAAGATAATTCATTTAATTCTAAGTCATTTTTTATTTCTGACTGATTTAAAATAATTAAGTTTGAATTTATTTCTGAGACTTCTGTTATTATTTCATTAAGTTTTATTTTTAGTTCATTAGTTATAATTATGTTTTCTTCATTTAAATCATAATTTAGACTAACTAATAAATTTCTATTAGTTATTCTTTCTTTTGTATCACAAGTGTATGTTTTTATTCCTTGACATTCTATTCCATATAAATAAAGAATTTGCCCCCGACCGAGATTTGGAGCTCTTATTGTATATTCTTTTTCTATTGGTGTACCTGAATCTATCTCAAACTCTGTTTTGTCTATTGTAATATTATTTGTTAGATCTATAAAATTAGAAGTACACTTTACACTACAAGAAGGATTTGCAGTAATACTTGTATCAAAAATTATTTTTTCTTCTTGGCCATTTAATAAATCTATATTTTGTTTTTCTGTGTCTAATTTTATTAAAATATCATTACCCATTAAAAATTTTATGAATAAAAATGCTCTTGCGGACATCAATAAAGTTACAGTTACAGTAATTAAAATTAAACCTATCACTATTGATTTTTGTTTTTTTGATAAATCTTTCCAACTAGTTTTTTTTCTTTCTTGATTTTTCATTTTTATTTTTTAACAGGATTATTATTGTGATTAAAATTATGATAGAGACTACTAATGTTGAACTTATGAGATTTATTTTTAAACCAACTAAATTTAGACAAAACATTAATAATGGAACTATGGCAATTGATAAAGCAAAACCTAAAGCAATTCTTTCTATATGATCAATATCATTTTTTTTAATAAATATATAAGTTATTAAATATCCTGGCAAAAATAATAAGAATACTGCTCCGAAAACTGTTTTTATAGATTCTAAAAATGTTAGTTTTGTTAAAGGAGTTAGAATCAAAGAGATTATTAATAATGCTATCAAAGTTGCAACCAACCACTTTTCTTCCCCTTTTGTAAACATAAGTTGTAGATTAGGATTTTAGATTATAAATCTTTTGATTATATAAAAGCGAAAATTATATGAATTAATAGCTTAGATGTGAGAGTATGAAATTTAAAAATATTTTAGTTGTTTACAGTGAAAAGCTAAGTAGAAAACATTTTGATAATTTGGCAGAAGTTAAAAAAAGATTAGAAGGTAGAAATTTTTTTGTTTTAAGAGCAGATAGATTAATTGAAAAATATTTTGAAAATATTGATTTAATAATAACTGTTGGGGGAGATGGAACTTTTATTAGGGCTGCATCATTTGTAAAAGAAATACCTATTATAGGCATAAATTCTGAGTCGGAACATAGTGAAGGTGCATTGCTAAGTTTAGATGAACATGATATTAAATTCTTAGGAGAAATACTTGACGATAAACATAAAATTAAAAAAATTCCTAGAATAAAAGTAAAAATAAACGGAAAAGAACTAAGTAATTTGGCTCTGAATGAAATTTATTTTGGGAGTTTGAATCAATTTCACACGTCTAAGTATTCTATTAATTTTAATGGTCTGAAAGAGGAGCAAAGAAGCTCGGGGGTTTTAGTAGCAACTGCTTCTGGAAGTACTGCTTGGTATAAATCTGCTAGAGGCAGACCATTTAAAGGAAATAAATTGAGGTTTATAATAAGAGAACCATATTTTGGTAATAGAATATTTAATCCTAAATTGTTAAAAGGGGAAATAAAAAATGGTGGGAAAATAATTTTTGTTTCGAAAAGACACAGTGGTGGGATTATTGCTTTAGATTCTAATTATAAATATAAATTAGAAAAAGATGACACAGTTGAAGTTGAGATGTCAGAATATCCTTTGAAAGTTATAACTAAAAAATTATAGTAAAATATATAAATTTATTTGATTTTTAAAATTCATGAAAAGAAAGATTATTGTTTTGCTAGTATTGATATTATTAATATTTATTATTTTTGGCATATTTTATAGTGGAGATAATCTTCCTGTAAATCCTGGAACAAAGTCAAGTAGTAGTGATAGTGTAACTCCGGCTGTTGCTTTAAATTATGACAATTTTGATGATTATATGAGCAAAAATGTTATTGTTAGAGAATTACCGGAAGATACAACGATATTAATTAAGTTTTATAACTTTGATAATGGTGAAAGACAATGGGAAAAAAGTTTTGTTGTGACTAAATCTAATGTTTATGAAGGAAGTGTTGATACTCCTGAATTAATTGTATTGTTACATTCTAAATATTTTTCTGAATGGAATAGTAGGAATTTTTGTGAAATAATGACTAAGGCAAATAATAATGGGGATTTGGGATATGAAAGTAGCTTATCTTCTGTTAGTTTAGCATGGAAATTTAAAAGTTTGATGGAATATAAAGATTGTTTTGGTATGTAGGAAGTTTTATAAGCTAACTATTTTTTGAAAGCTTACGATGGCAAGGAAAGTTAGTGCAAAAGTTGGAAGTTATAATACTGTGCATTATTTACATGAATTATTGAATGTAGATGTGAGTAAATTACCTATTATAGGAATTAGAACAGTTGAAAGTTCAAAATTAGAAGATCCTATAATCCAATATTTTATTTTAACACATAGACAATTTGGATATATTGATGCAAATAATAAAGGAGCTGTTAAATTTTTAAGTATGTTATTGGGTTCAGAAAAACCAAGGTTTTATACTGGCGCTCCAATAATTGAGAATTACCAAGAAACTGAAGAAATACGTAAATATTGCCCATTAACTCCAGAACAAAGCGATGATTTACAAGCTAGATTAAATAGAATTTAATTAAATAATTTAACATAAATATAATTTGAAAAATCTCTTTATAATCTTTTTGGAATAAACAATAAGTTTTAAAATACCAGATTTAAGATTAAGATAGATGGTAAACAAGAAGTTAATATCAAATATAGTACTATTGATAACATTAGTATCTGTGTTGTATTATGTATTAACTAATTTAGATGAATTTGAAAAAATTAGACTTGTGGAACCAATATATCTAATTCCTTTGGCATGTGTATTTCTTTTTTATATTTTTACCAATGGTTTATTGATAAAGTTTATAATAGCTCCATTTGGTATTAAGTTGGGGATTAAGGAATGGCTGGGCATTTCAGTTTTAATACAGTTTTATAATACAATAACTCCGTTTAAAGGAGGATTTTTAGCTAAGGCAGCTTATTTGAAAGAAAAGCACTCTTTTTCTTACACTGATTTTATTGCGACAGTTACTGGATTTTATATAATCAACTTATTTGTAACAAGTATATGTGGGTTGACAACCATATTAATCTTATTGTACAGAGACAATATGTTTAGTTTACCAATCTTTTTTATTTTCCTTATAACTTTTTCAATTTTATCATTAATAATAATATTTTCTAGAGAATTTCCTAAATCAAGAAATAAACTATTGAATAGATTTATTAAAGTAGCAAATGGTTGGGATACGATAAAAAATAATAGAAAGATAATAGTAATATCTTTACTAATATCCCTTGCTCAGCTTTCAGTTTCTGCAATAGGAATTTGGGTAAGTTATAATATATTTGGTGTGGATCTTGGATTTGTGAAATCTTTATTTTTGCAGTCAATAATTACAATAGGTAGCTTAATAGCTATAACACCTGGAGCTTTGGGTATAACAGAAACAATACAAATATTTTCAGCTTCGATTTTGAATGTTAGTGCATCACAATCTTTAACTGCAGCTTTAACGTTTAGATTAATTTCTTCAGTAATAATCTTAACTATAGGTCCAATTATTTCGTATAAATTAATTAAACATAAATCTAAAAAAAGTTTAAGAACGTAGAATCAAAATAGAATATTTTTGATTAGTTCTTGTGAGTATACTTTCGCAAGGTTTAAAAATAATCCATTAATATTATAGTTATGGCTTTTTCATGTTTTTCACCAAGTTGGTTTTTTGGTTGGGATGTTGGATTTGAATTAGTGTTTGCTATAATATTACTGACAATTTCTATTTTTGCTTTCAAAGCTTACAAAATTAGTGATCAGAAAAAAATAAAATATATTGGTTATGGATTTTTATTTATAGGAATTTCCTATATTATCCAATCAGTATTTAATTTTTTAATAATCTCAAAATTAGATGATAATCTTTGTAGAATAATTTTACTAAAACAGATAGTGTTGTTAGAAGCTTTAGCATTGTACTTTCATCTAACTCTTTGGACAATTGGATTAATGTTTTTAGTTTATATGACGTTTAGGAGTGAAAATAAATTGTTATTAGTTTTATTGAATATAATTGCATTATTAGCAATATTTATGAGTGAAAATATAATATTCACATTTTATTTGATATCTAGTGCAATTGTTATATATTTGGTGTGTCATTTTATGAGTAATTATTTAAAGAATAATAAGAAAAATGCTTTATTGATTGCGATAGCATTTTTATTTTTATTAGTTAGTGAAATTCACTTTTTATTTTCAATGGACCATACTAAGTTTTATGTTATAGGTCATATATTTGAATTAATTTCATATTTGATTATTTTATTCAATTTCTATGTAATACACAAAAATGAATCGAAAAAGAGATAGACTAGAAATCATACATGATATTTTGTATGCTGTAAAGGAAAAACATGGGGATATTAAACCAACCCATATCTTATATAAGTCAAATTTATCTCATCAGATGTTAAATGAATATCTTTCTGAGTTAATTGGTAAAGGATTTATTATTGAAAAAGTAGATAAAAAAGGTAAAAAGAAATATGAATTAACTGAAAGAGGTTACGGTTATATTAATGATTATTCAATTATTAGAAATTTTGTAGATTCTTATGGTTTAAGTTAATTTTTTCTTTTAAAATACATGAATAGTAGGAATATCAAGATGTATCCTAAAAAGTATATCCAGAAGTAAGTCATTTCGTAAGGATTGTAAGTTCCTCTAACTTGTATTTCTTCTACACTAATCATTAAATTTGCCTGGTTATATAAATGTGATAAATATTTAATTTTTACTAGGGTATTGTCTATTGTGAATAAAAGATAGCCATCAACATTTATTGTGCTTGTTTCATCATTGTAAATGAAATTTACAGAATCTGATGAAATATTGTAAAGATAAATAGAATTATTTTTGTTTTCAAAAATTAAATTGTATTCTCCTCCACTAGTTTGTAGGTAAGTATTAATTCCTTTTTCTAAATAAATTGTGTCTGAAGTAGTTACTTGACAAAAACCACAATCAGTTGGGCATAAATTACAATCTTCATTAGAATTACATGTAGAATCGCCACAGTAAGAAGTTGTTGTACCACCATTACTGCTTCCACCACTAGAACCGCCACCAGTAGTTCCTATATTAGTTGGATCTTGGGTTGAACAAATCCCACAATCTGATGAGCAAGAAGTGCATGTTTCGTTTGTGCTACATACACTATCCCCACAAAAAGAGATACAATTTAGATCATTTGATGGATTATTAGAACATAGTGCCCTTAGCAAAATTATTCCGTCCTTAGAATCTATAGTTAATGAACTTGCTGTAAGCCCTCCTTTATTTACGGTTGGAGATTGTGTTCCATTAATATATCTATAAGTATTGTTTAAATCAAATGTGTAGCTTGAAGTTCTTCCGTTTAGATAAACTATTCCATTTTGAAATTCTTTTACCCAAACTAAATTTTCAAATTCTTTTGTTTCTGATATTGGTTCACCTAGATAACCTGAACCTAATGAAGTGTTTAATGTTGGATTAGCTGTATAGATATCAACTAGATATTCATCGTACCATTCTTTATCTCCATTTTCAGTTGTTGAAAATTCTACGTCATGATAAACTTCTGAAATAATACTTGCGGCAAAACCAAATCTGTGTCTTTTGTAATGATATGTTGGATAAGTTATTGGATTATATGTATTTGTGAATAAATTCCAGTTTGTGTGCGGAGATTTTGTTGTTCCTTGCCAATATGGGAAACTTCTTGCGAAATAAGTTGTATCGGAATATCTCATAAATGTTTCAACTGGGCCATTATCTGCGCCACTTTCTGCACTGTCTAATTTTCCTTCCCATAGTTTTCCATTGTAATTATCTGAATTGTAATCTGCGTCATTAGCCACTAATAATATATTATTTCCTGATTTTTCTCTTGTTAAATCCATGAGTTGATTCATACCGTTTATCCATATTTGTGTTGCTTTTGCTAAATCTACTGAATTGCTTAAATTTTCATTAATACCATCCATATCTAAATCTGGAGTGATAACATATTGGTTTGTTATGTAATTTTTTAAAAACCAGAAAGAAGAACCAGCAACATCAAACCAGATACCATTCCACATACCTTCCTGGATCATATCTTCTTCTATATGTTCAGCTAGTGTTTCACTAAATGCGTTTCCTGTATATAGATTACAAACTACGTTATTTGGAAAATTTGGATTTGGTGCTGTTTGTCCAGCTGCATTTCTCATCAACATATCTGGAGTGATACGTTCGATTAAACCTGAAAAAGAAAAATATTCTGTGTAATTTTGATAACCTATTGCAGTTACATATGAAAGAATTATTATATTTGGATTTAGTTCTCTTATTCTTAATAACGCTTCTGGTTGAATTTGATTGCTTTTTGAAATGGACAATAAATTAAATCTTGAGTAATATTCTAGTTCTTCACTGCTTGAATAGTTTATATTATTCCCCCATTTGAAGTTAGCTATTTTTGGGAATGTATTTTTTATTTCTGGCAAAACTCTTATCCTTTTGTAAATAAAATAATCATCTGAACCACATTTGATGTATATCGGATAGTAATTTAATGTATCTGGAATTGGTATTTGTATTTTATGAGTTGTTGAAGGTGATAAGTCTAAAATAGTTAACTTTGAAAATAAGTCAGGTTCTTCACCATAAGCACAAATTAATGGAGATGAGGTTGTAAAATTAAATTCTAAATTATCTGTGTAAGGAATTATGTAGTTTATAGGAGAGTCTATTTTTTTTTGTAATATTGTTTTTTGGCTTGAAATTAATCCTTGATCAATTTGAATAGCCAGAATATCTCCTTGATTGACTTCCTGAGTAAAATAAATATCATTATCTGAAAATGGAATACCTCTTGTGTAATCAAATCTTATTTCTTCTGATGATAAAACTTTATTATAAACTCTAAATTCATCTATTATTGAGTTATTATTTCCAATTATGAATGTTTCATTCAATGGGGAGTTAAAATCATATCTTCCGGAAGAGGTTTTGAAGCCGTTCATGTAAACATTTGATTTGTTATTTAATTTTGAATAAGTTATGGCAAAATGAATTGGTTTGTTTACGTCTATTGTTCTAACATTTGTGTTTACTTGAGCTGCATCTGCCCAGTTGCCTTCATATACTGTAAAACTTATGCTAGTTTGAGCATTGTTAATTCCGAATCTAAAATAAGAAGTTAAAGTAGTTTGATATCTTGTGTTAAAGTATGTTTGTTTATGTTCGAAGAATTTCGGGTCTCCTAAAGTTGAGTTAAAAACTATGTCTGTTATTGGTTTTTTTAATGTTAACCAGAATTCTATTGTGCCTTCTGAAAGGTTTAAGTTATTGGTTGTGTTGTAAGTTACTTTTCTTGACAACCCTTGGTCAAATTTTGCAGTTTCGAAAACTGGTGAACTAGAAATTAATGGCTGTTCTCCATCTGATAATAATAAATCATTATTAAAATGCGCAAGCATTGTTGTATGTGCACTAGTTTTTGTTGATGGAACACTGTTTAAAATCCATGTGTAATTTTGATTTGAATCAATATCTGATCGTGCCAAGATAACTTGGCCTCCATAGGGATTTAATATTGTAACATATGAACCTTGTGATAATTGAATATCATCATCTACTTGTTCATCTTCTAACTCTGGGTTAATAACTGTATCAATTATTGATTCTTTTAAAATTGGTAAGAATTCTATTGTTTTTTCTGGAACGTTTAGTTCCATAGGGATATCATATGTTGTTTTTCCAAAAAATTGAAAATTATTAAAATAAAGTATGGCTGAAAATGTTAAAATCAATAATAATGATATATATCCCCAATCCTTTTTTGAAAACATAAAATAATTATATATTACTCGTTTAAATTTGTTACTATTTTAACTTAAAATGTCTGATAAACTTGCTATTCTTTTTGATTTTCTAAGTTTACCCAAAGCTTCGTTTTTTATTTGTCTAGCTCTTTCTCTAGTTATACCAAATTCATCTCCAATTTCTTGAAGATTTAAAGAAGGGTCTGAAAAAAAGTATGAATATATTACTCTTTGCTCCCTTGGATTTAAAAGACGTTTTAATTCTTCGTTAATAATGAAATTTAATTCTCTTTCTTCTACTTGATAAGAAGGTAAATCTTGCTCCATTACCATAAGTTCGTGTCTTGTTCGTGCATCATTGTCTTCCCCTTCTATTTCACTATCCAATCTTATTTCTTGCTCTCTACTTTGATAAAAAAGTCTTAAAACTCCTTTTTTGTCGCCTATATGCCTAAGAAAGACCTCTGTTAAATGTTCATCACTTGGATTAGTTCCATGTTGTTTTAAATAATTATCAATATATTTACTCATTCTATTGAAAAGTTGATATTTATTTGCTGGAAGTCTTACAGTCTTTGTCTCTTCGGATAGTGCTCTCTCAATAGATTGTCTTACCCACCAAACTGCATAAGAAATAAATCTATTTCCTCTAGTTTCATCGAATTTTTTTGTTGCTTTTTTTAATCCTGTGTTTCCTTCTTGTATTAAATCCATTAATTTTAATCCCCTATCTTGGTATTTTTTTGCTACGTATACTACAAATCTTAGATTTGAGTTTACTAATTTATCAATAGAATCTTGATCTTGGGTTTCTCTTATTTTTCTAGCTAATTCAAATTCCTTTTGTTTTGTTAATAAAGGATATTTTCCAACTTCTTGAATATAAATAGCCAGTTCTCTGTTATTTGGATAGTATACCATTTTAATTATCTACGTAACCGTATGAACCTACTGTTGGATTTGAAATGTTTGTTTCTGTAGTGCAAATAAGACTATCTCCTTTAGGGCTAGAAATGAATAATGTTGAACTGTCTTTTTTTGGAGGTATAAACTTAATATTTTCTCCCCTTACATGATCTTCTAAATCTGACATTCTGGTTGGAAATCCTTGTCTGTTCAAAGAATGTAAATCTGCTAACCCAGATTCTTCTGAATCAAAACATCTTTCTAAAGGCTCGGTATAACCGTATAACTCCTTATCATAAACTCTATGATCAGTTTCTAACTCTCCATGCATGTTGATGTAATCATCTAACCGACATTGAATATTGGATATTTTATTATAAATTTTTTCAACTTCTTCACTTTTTATTACACCCATATTTCCATCTAATAAATCAGTTAACCCTTGCATAGCTTTTATAACCTGTATATAATGTGGAATAAAAACACGAGTAGGTGGCATTCTAAGACCTTGTTTGTGTAAATCAAGATGAGTATTATTCCAGCTTTTACCAATAGAACGAGGAAATTTAGTTATTTTAAAACTTGAACCTGGTACCAAAACTAGATCAGTGTTATCGTAACCTGGTTTTTTTCTAGTTGCCATTATAATTCTAGGCTCTTCTCTTGTTTGAGAACTTTTGATTAGAGAAGTTATATCGTCATGATATAAAACTCCTTGTGCGCTTAATCTAACTTGTTCATCTTTATTTTTTGCCAATTCTTCTAAATAAATTCTAGCGTCCGGATCATTAGATAGATATAACTTTTGATTAGCTACGGATCTTACTGATTTTTCTTGATGTCTGGATAAATAAGCAAGTTTAACAAAAATAGCACTATCTAATTTAGCACTATCTAATTCTAACGGATTAATTGATCTTAGATATTCCTCTGCTTGAACTGGATCATCCAAATTAAGTTTTTTGTTTACCATTTTTCAGTAAATCTTAAAAAATAATTCTATTTATAAATGTTTTGATTTAGAAGTAGTTACACTATTTTAATCGGGTAATAAACCGTTTAGAGAATCGTTTATTTCTTTTAAAACTGATATTTCGGCTTGAATTTGATAGTTCATTCTAATATTGTTTCTATGTTTCATATACCTTGAATGCAATAATTCATACGCTATTGCTATTTCTGGATGAATCTCTGAAGGCCTGTCTGAATCTTCATTATGTGAAAAATCTCCTACTATTTTACAATCACTACAAGCGAGTAATCTATAACTATCTTCTAATTGCTTTGCAAAGTAAATATCAAGATCATCAACTTTTGCTAAAAAAGCATCTTTACCAGCAAAATGAAATACTACTTTCTTTCTAGAAATCTCTTCAATTGGTACTGATTCTAGTTGAGCTAGTAATGTTTGTAAGTTTATTTGTTCCATGTGGAGTTTTGAAAGTTTTGATTGGTTTATAAAGTTATTGATTCATGCATTCTCTTGTTATTGGAATTGCTTGTTCTATAAGAACTTCGAGATCTTTTGTTGTTCTCCATAATTCAGTTAATCTTTCTCTTAGTTTTTTATGTTCTGGATAACCTTGATCTTCATAT
>Ga0208375_1000602_pt1 | contig 50088 bp, 68 predicted proteins | sample RifOxyD1_FD_184038 | JGI IMG/M metagenome (GOLD analysis project Ga0208375, IMG submission 184038) | Soil microbial communities from Rifle, Colorado - Rifle Oxygen_injection D1 (SPAdes) | ecosystem: Environmental > Terrestrial > Deep subsurface > Rock core/Sediment | place: Rifle, Colorado... | reverse complement strand
CGGCGTGGAGTTGGGCGGCGAATGGGAGGTGGATGACCTGCCGGCAGCCGATGCCCGCGCCAGCCTAGTGGACCGTCTGGCCGCTGCCCTCAATGGTGTAGCGAGCAAGGGCTCCCATGCCCTCATCGCGCTCGATGAGTTCCAGGCACTGGCCGGCCCCGAGAACGCCAACTTCATCGCCGCCTTCCGCACGGCCCTGCAAGGCCTGGAGGGTCGCATCTCGATCATCTATACCGGCTCCTCGCGCGCAAAGCTCAACGAGATGTTCCGCGTGGCCGGGGCGGCCCTGTTCGAGTCGGCTCATCCGGTGAAGCTGCCTCAGCTGGACCGTGACTTTGTTGAGTCGCGCGCCCAATACCTGTCCGACTTCGCGGGAATGGAGGTCGATGTCGACGAATTCGAGCGGCTGTTCATCGCGCTCGACCACACTCCGTTGTTCCTCAACGAGATCGTGCTGCAGATGGTGGCCCTTCAGTCCCCGGACATCCCCGAGGCCGTGCGCTGGTGGATCCAGGACAAGCGCGAGAACACTTACGATGCTCTGCTTGCGGGACTGCAGCCCGTCGATACAGCCCTGGTCATGCGGCTGTCGTTTCCCGGGGTGCGGTCGGTGTACGAATCGGCCTCGCGCGACTGGATCGCCGAGTTCCTGTCCGACACGGACATCAAGCCCGACAACAGCGTCCTCCAGGCGAGCGTACGCAGGCTGGTCCGTAAGGAGATCATCGAGCCGACCGGCGCCAGGGGCGAATACGAGCTCGTGGACAAAGCTTTCATGCTCTTCCTGCGCCAGCTCAACGGCCTGGATCTGCTGGAATCCATGCGTCCAAGGCGGGCTTGAGGATCGCTGATGAAGCCCACCACCAGCGAACACACGAACCTGTTCTGGAACTGCCGGATCGCCGCGATGCTCGTGGACGATCTCGAGGAGACAACGGCCCGCAATGGGATTTTCGCCCATGCGGTCCGCCGGGCCACTGAGTGCCACGTCGGCGCCAAGGGCGTGCAGTACGCGAGCCAGGCCGCCCTGGACGCGGCAGGCCCCAACCGGGAATGGAAGAACAAGGGTCTGGTCAAGGAGCACATCGTGCCGCTGAGCGAGATCGCGCGCTTCGTGCGCCAGGCGCTGGCCAACCCGCCGCCCGTGGGAATCGATGCGGGATTGTCCGAGCTGGACGGCGCTGGCTACCCGCCTGCGGTCGTCGCCCTGTTCCGCGAGCACCCGCGGGCCTGGCAGGTGGCGCGGGTGGTGCGCGCCTGGACGTCCATGGCCTGGATCACCAGACAGGAAAACGAGCGCTTCGCTGACAAGGACCTGCACAACGGCAAGACCATTACCAAGTGCATGCCGGCCGGCTGGCAGCCGGGCATGAGCCATTTCATGCGCTACGACGCGTGCAAGATCCCGCTGGTAGCGCTGTTCTGACGCCTCCGGCAGGGCGCACTAGAATTCAAGGTATGACGCAGAAGCCGCCGCCCTTTACGCCCCTCACCCCGGAGCAAGTTCTCACCCGGGAGCAGGCCCTCGCCGGCGCGATCGCCAGTAACGAGATCGAAGGTCTGACCATGAGCGATGAGGACCTGGCGCTGGCCAAGCGCTGGGCCGCAGGTGAGCTGACCGGGGATGGCGCGATCGCCGAGTTCATGCGGCGTATCCGCAAAGACCCTGGAGACCAGGGTGGCCAGTCCAGGTAGCGTCCCGCATCAATGTAGGTGGCCCGCCTCTTTCATTGCCCCAGTACTGGGCGCTCTCAGCAGCAGGTACTCGAATTGGCACAGCGCGTAACCCCGCTCTTCATTCCGCTCAGGCGCGAGACGGTCGCGGCCTTGATCAGCCGCGGCGCGTGGCCAACGGGCGCAGCCGAGCTGGCAGCGCTCATGGCGATCGCGATCCTACGTCGGACCCCCTCTCTCAGCGCGCACCAGGTCGAACGCGCCCTGTTCGACGTCCAAACGCTCGTCGAAACCGACGCCGCTGCGGCGGCTGAGTCCATTGCCGCGGCATGGACTGAGTTGGGTCCGGTGTCCATGGAGGACCTCGAGGACCTGATGGCCAGCCGGCATATCGTCTTCGCCCCATCCAGCGGACTGGCCTGGGAGCAGGAGCCGATCGAGCATTACGACAGCTCCTTCCAGGACCAGATGAAGGTGCCGTTGCTCACGGTGGAGCTGGACGTGCTGCAGATGGAGGATGAGGACCCAGAGGAGGAGCGTTTCGACGATGAGCCTCGACCGGCGCCCCCGGTGGTCACATTGACCGGGACGCGCGAGCAGACCCTCTCGGCCAACACCATTGTGTCGATGCTCGACGAGCACATCGACGTCGATGCCTACGCGGGAACCGGCAAGACCCACCTGATCATGGCGCTCGCCACGCGGGCCCCTGCAGCCTTCACCTACATCGCCCCTTTCCAGGCGCACATGCATGGCGGCCGGCAGGCGGCTGCGCACGAATGGGCCGAACTGCGCACCCGCACTTTGTTCGAGTTGGCCCTGGCGACGGCGCACCCTTTGGTGGACGCGCTGGGACTGGGCAAGCTACGGCTTGGCGAAGGCGATGTGCCGCCGGCGGAGCGTGCCCAGATCGCTGGCATCAACAGCATCGGCTCCCACTCACCGGCGCAGGTCATCTATCAGGTGCAGCGTGCGATCAACAGCTGGTCCGAGTCGGACAGCCGCGCCATCCAGCCCCATCACTTCAAGGGTCTGCCGCGTGGCCCGATCGATCCGATGTGGTTGGCCGCCGGCGAGGCCGTGTGGAAGGCGATGTGGTCCAAGCACCGCGGTCATCCCTTCAATCTGCGCCTGTCCCACCTGGTGAAGTGGCTCAACCTGCAGGATGCGACCCCATCGACCAGGCTGGGCACCCTGCTGGTCGACGAAGCCCACGACCTGATGCCGTCTTGGCGCCAGTTCCTGGAGCGCTACCCCGGAGGGTGCGTCTTCCTCGGCGATCCCTACCAGCGCCTGACCGGCCGCATGCCGCGGCACGGCCGCAACAAGCTGGTGGCCATGAACCAGTCTTTCCGCATGGGGATGAGCGGCGAGCAGGCCGTCAGGCGCACGCTCGACGCCGCGCCCGAGCACCGACCCTTCGATCAGTTTCTGGGATCGCGCAGCCACGTCACACGCGTTCGCCACTGGGGCGACAACTCCGATGACCTGCAGGACGGCCTACGCGTGTATGCAAACGAATGGTCCTTGCTGGAGGATGCCCAGCGCCTCAAGCAGGAAGGCGGGCGGTACCGGCTGCTGCCGGCCACCATCCGCGAGCTGCGCACCCTGGTCACCGGGGCAACGACCCTGTTCAACCAGCGAGAGCCAGACTGGCGCACGCACGCGGGTGGGCACCGCACCTGGGATGAGCTGGCCGAGCGCCTGGTCAAGGAGGGCCGAAGCAAGGTCGTGCGCCTGTTCGAGCGGGGCTACAACCTCGCCAAGTTCGATGAACTGCTGGAGGCGCAAGCGCCCGAGAACGAAGAAAGGATCACGCTCGGCCTGGTGGGGCACGTGAAAAACCTCGAATCCAGCACCGTTGCCCTCAACGAATGCTGCTTCACCGAAGCCCAGACGCGACACGGGCACGTGCCAGCGCATGCGGTGTACCTGGCGATCTCGCGCGTTCGAGACGAGCTGTGGCTACCAGGCGATGCGTTTAATCGTCTCGCTGATCTCAAGGCGCCCGAACCCCAGCCGTGGGTGCTGGCACCCGCCTGACCGGGGCACGCTCCCCCACCCTCGCTTGCCGCCATCACCGACGGAGCCACCGATGGAATCACCTCGTCAGATCATCCCCTTCGCCCAGATCCTCCTGGCAATCTCCGCCGGCGCGCTCGCCGCGGCCGCCGCGCTCGCGTTCCAGCTGGACGGCTGGGTGTCACGTGTCGTGGTGTTGACCGCCCTCCTCGCTTTGGCATGGGCTGGTGTCCGGACGTGGCGAAACACTGGGAAGATGCAGGCCTTCAACTTGAAGGCCAATCGCGGCGTAGGCCTGCTGGTCTCCCTGCTCGCGGTGCTCGTCGGGGTGACGCTGGTCGTCTCCACCTTCCTCGACCTGTAGCGTCCGGGGTGGACCAACAGCAGCTGGCACCGCCTGGCTGCCTCTAACTTTCGATGCGGCCGCGCGGTGGTCGAATGGGATCGACTCCCAACCGAGACCGCCTCATGCTCCTGACCACCCTCCCCCGCGCCACCGTCACCCTCGCCCTGGCCGCACTGGTGAGCCAGCTGCAGGCAAAGGAGGCCGCCGGCCCGCTGGACACCGCGGACGTTGAGCGGCTGCACCAGGCCTGCACCGAACTCGAGCGGTTCAAGGTGCCGGATACCTGGACCGATGAGGATGACGCCCAGGCCGCCGAAGAGGGCTGGAACCTCTTCACCGTCAACTGCGGCCGATGGTCGATGCTCATCCAGCGCATCGACGCGCCCGAGGATTTGCAGGGCAACGTCCTGGACCCCAAGTTCGAGTCCGACATCGCCGCGGAGTCCCACGTGATGGAGAAGGCGCTGCTTGGCAGCGACCTGCACGCCAAGGCGCTGCGGATGTGGGCGGCGTCGATCCGGAAGGCCGCCTAGTCCACCACGGTGAAGAACAAGCACAGCAAACGCAGAGCTCGGCAGCCGATCGGCTTCGCGAGCATGGACAGCGATGACTGGGCCAAGCGCCTGCTGGAGGAAGATCAAGGGACAGCCGGAGACGTAGAAGGCCTCCGCGCGGGCCCGATTGGGTCGGTACCGGCTAGCGATGCGCCGCGCCTACAGGACATGCCGGCAGCCATGCCGGACGGAGCCCGCTGGCTGCGTATCGATGTCGGCATGTTCGGCCCGCTTTGGGTGCATGCCCTCAACGGCGAACCGAAGGTACCTGCCGCGCGGCGTCCCGACGCATATCGGGACATCGCCCGACTGGACCTGGCCGAGTACTGGGCCTGGCGATCGCAGCTTCCGACCACCCAGGTCGAAACCTGCATGAGCGATTTCGGCGTCCTCTACACCGATGGGAGCTTCGAGCCACCCCACCCTGACTCGCGTCAGGCCACCCTCGAAGGCGCGCTCTGCGCTTTGGATACGGCCTGAACGTGGCAGGCGATGTTCGACACACAAGGGCGGCCTCGAGCCGCCCTTCTCTTTTCCGATCGCCGTAACCCCCACCGAAATAGCGCCGGTTGGCCGGCCAATGACCCGTTCCACCACCCGATACTGCACGCACGGTCCACCCCGGTCGCTGCAGCTGGCAGGCAGCTAACTTTCGCCACGTCTCGCGCGTGATGAGCTGGTGGCACCACGGCCCACCTGCAGACCCCATGACCTCCAACAGCCCTGCCCTTTCCTGTCCGGCCCCCATAGACCCCAAGCAGGTCATGCAACGCGCTGAGGCAATCGCCCGCGACCACGTCGTGGAGTGCGCGCGGGAGCTGCTCGAGTGGGATGGCACCTCCCTCCTGTGCGACGGCCGCATCCGCCAGATGGCCCGGGTGCTGTCCGAGCTGGGCGTAGGCGACCAGCTGGGGATCGCAAGGACAGTGGCCGAGCGCGCCATCCTTCGCCATGTCGTAGCGGGTGGTGCATGAGCGCCGCAGAGCGCGCCCAGGGTGGCGAGTTGGTGGTAGCCGGCGCCGAGCGCACATACAGGGCCGAACGCATGGAGCAGCCGCGGCCCGGCACGTACTGGCGGCTGCTGGAGGATCACGAGGAGCACTACGACGCGCGCCGCAAGGCGCCGGAGATGCCCGCCGGCACCGTCCTGCTACTGTCGGGCATCGATCACGCAGACGGCGCCGCGCACGCCATGCGCTTTGCCGCGCACCCGGCGTGGGATCGCCAGCATGAGGTCGTCTTCCACGCCGACGACTTCCACCAGCACTGGGCGCCGGCGCCCGACGGCGAACAGGTCCGTGCCCGCGAGCTGCTGCAGCTGCAGGCCGACATGGCGCAGACCCAGCAGCTGATGATGCAGCCCCCGCCGGCCGCGGCGCCCGCCGGCTTGATCGAACACGCGCCCGGGCCCGCCCCGGGCGAGCCTGGAACCGCCCTGGCCACCCACGAGAGCGTCAACGCCATGGTCGCCCAGGCGCAGCGGCTGGAAGAGGACGCGCGAACACGCACGGAGTGGATCACCGGCCACAGCGCCACGCTGTCCGGCCAGGGCACCCAGATGGCGCGCTTCCACGGCGAGCGGGCCCAGGCGGCGATGGCCCGCGCCAAGCTCCAGCTGGAGGGCGTGGAAGGCCTGCTCAAGACGGTGGCAAACCTCAAGCTCTACACCGGCGACGGCGTGGAGGCGATCCAGCTGCGCGACGGCGAGCCGGCGCCGGCGGGCCTGCCGCTGACCTTCTTCCAGGAGCTGCTGGCGTTCGACGAAGAGACGCTGCTGCACCTGGACAAGGGGGGCTTGGACCATCGCGACGTGGATGACCTGGCCGTGGCGCTGGCCGATGACGCGCTCGTAGCCCGGATGATCCCGGCCCCGCGCGGCGCGGTGCTGTGCCAGTTCCGCGGGAGCAACAAGGTGTTCGAGCAAGGCGAGTCGATGGCGACCGCGCTCTACAACGCCGCCATGAACGAATCCTCCAAGTACAAGCGCTTGCTAGTCCGGGACGGACAGCGGCTGTGGCTCGTCGACATCGGCGAGGTCCTGCAGTCGATGACCCAGCTCATGCCGTCGGTGTCCGAGCTCGTGGATGCTGACGATCGGTGGGGCAGGAATATGGGGCCGCTGACCCGCGAGGACCTCGAATACGCCGCGTCCCAACGCCGGCAGATCGGCCGCCTCGACCGCTATGGCCAGGTGCTCATCGCGCTGTGGGGCCTTCGCGATCGCACCCAGTTCCTCGACGGCAGCGGCATCCCGCAGTTCACCAACTGGCTCGACCCCGCCTTCCAGAACCGGCACCTGGCGCTGGTGAGCCTGGACAACATGCTCGGCGTGATGCGCCCCAGCTTCGGCACGTGGCGCCACGAGCACAACGCCTACCTCGACGTTGGCGCCTGGGTGGCGGCCGATCTGGACAAGGGGATAACCCCCCACTCAGTGCCGGCAGCCTTCAGCAACGCCGACAACCAGATCTACCGTTGCGCCTTGCCCATGGGCAACCGGGTCGTGATCGAGCGCGTGCGCTCGGATGACACTGGGCTGTTCATCACCATTCCGCTCGAAGCCTACGAGCGCTCACGAAAGACGGGCGACCACCGCCGGATCAAGGCCAAGCTCTATTTGCGCAAGCACGACCGGCGCTGGAGCGACTGGTTCGAGGAGTTCCTGGTGCTGGACCGGGCCTCGAGCCACGATCTGGACTATTACCTGTCCAGTCGCGAGCAGCGGCGCAGTTACTCCCGCTACATCGCGCTCTTTCGCAAGGCGCACGAGTGGGTCCTCGAGCGCGATGTGGCAGAGCTGGACCTGGACCGCCATCTCCTCGCCGACGCTTTGGCCGAACCAGGCAACAGCGGCCGGCAGGCCATCCTGCAGCGCAACCTCATCGACGTGCTGGCCATGCTCCGCGCCGGCCGTCGCGACGGGACGTGCCCCGGGATGCAGCAGTCGGGCATCAAGCCGTTCTACAGCCAGGCCCGCAGCCTGATGGCCAGCCTCACGCATGACGCCCATCGGGTGGCCCAGGCGTTGGACACATGGGCGATCGAGCACGAGCGCACCCTGCTGCGCCTGGTGCTCACCGCCGAGAACCAGTTCCACGCCTACATGGTGCCGTCGCAGGACGAACACGATGAGCGGCTCGGTCCCGCGGTGCATGCCTCAGTCGCACAGGTGCAGCTCGAAGAGGGCGGGCTTCGTGTGAAGTTCCGGGCGCGACGCCTGCTGCGCCTGAGCATCCACGAGATCCCGGTGCGGCAGTGGGATGGCACCGGCAAGACCTCGCGCGTCACCGAGTGGGAGCGCAAGAACCCCGAATTTCAGCTGTCCTACGCGGATGCCTTGTCCGCCCTGGACCTCAAGCCCGACGCAGAACAGCTGGATCTGATTGCGGCGCCGCCGGAGCAGCTGACCAGGATCGGCGAGGCCTACAGCCGCCGTCACACCAAGGGGTCGGTGGTGCGCATGGCGCTTCGTGAGCCAGTGGGCGCCGCCTTGATTGGTGACACGCCCTACGTGCTGTTCGCGCGGGTCGACACGCTGGCGCTGGCGTACATGAAAGGCTGCGAGAGGGAAAAGCAGGCGGTGCGCGATGCCATCCGCCGGCGATACGCCAACCCCGAATACAGCCTGGAGAGCTTGCCCGAGCTGGGTTGGCAGGTGGAGGCGGTGCACATCGGGTGCGTGGACCGAGTCGATAAGCCCGGGGCGTTCGGGAAGGTGCTGCACGAGGACGCCTGCCTGGAGCCGGGCAAGAAGCTCCCGCGGTCCAATTCATGGGACGGCCCCAAGGCGATCATCACCGGGTGCACGCCCCGAGGCCATGAGCTGTTCCCCTGGCTGGGCCACCGCCTGCACCTGTCCCACCAGCTGCCCGTGGCCAAGGCCTGAGGGGACGCCCGTACCGACTGGCGTTCCAACCGCACCTCACACGAGGCCGGTTGCGCGTAATAACCGCCCTTCCAAGGCTTGATACTCCATGCGGTCCGCAGCGGACATGTGCGAACGCCGGCGAGCAACTTTCCTCGGCATGGCCACATGGTCTCCTGGTGTGACCGAACCAGATGGAGCCATCCATGCAGCACGACGACAAGCAGAGCGCGGCAACTGCCGCAGCCCAAGAGAAGATAATCGAGGAGGCCATGGGCAGTGCCCGGGCCAACGTCGGCCAGTGTGCGCTGGAGTTGCTGGAGTGGCAGGAAACCGGCCGGCTGCGTGATGGCCAGATCCGGACGATTGCCCGTGGCCTCAAGGCGCTGAAGTGCGATCACCTGGACCTGGCGCGCCGCTGTGCCGAGCGCGCGGTGCTCCAGTACATGGCTGCCGACGGCGACAGCACCTTTCGTCCGTCCAGGTCCTTGCCTTCGCCATGAACCACGGCGCCGCCGGCCTCACCCACTTCGATCGGATCGTGGTCAACACGTCCCGCGAGGTGCGGATCGAGATCGGGCCGGCCTATGGCGCCACCTACGAAGGCCAGCCGCCGGGCCTGTCCACGGTCGACAGCACGCTGGAGATCCACGACGACGCCGGTACCGGCGGGCTGGTGACCATCCAGGTGCCACACCTGGCGCGCCTCACCCATGCCGGCGCCGGCGCGGTCCAGGTGCGCGGCGTCGCGCAGCGGCGGATCCAGCTGCTGGCGCGCGGCGAAGGGATGCTGCTGGTGTCCGGGCGCGTGTCGCTGCTGGTGGCCGAGCTCGCCGGCGAGGGCGACGTGGACATGGCCGGGCTCAACGCCGCCCACGGTCACCTGATCAACAACGGGTCGGGCCAGATGACCGCCAGCGTTCGCAACATGGTGCGGGTGGACCGCGGCGACGGCGGCCGGGTGCGGCTGCTGCCCACGGCCTGATGCCGCTCAGCCAGGCTGCGCTGCCCCGTACATGGGATAGACCACGCCCTCGACCGGGTTCTCCGGGTAGGACGGGTTCTGCTCGCGGATGCTTTCCCAGTCCCAGGCGTCGATGACCGTGTCGCCATCGCAGCCGGTGTAGGGGCACATCTGCAATCCGCCCTCGGGCCGGTACTCACCGCGCACGTAAGCGCGCTCGCAGTGCATGCACCACAGGTAGGGCGGCGGGTCGGAGTCCAGCGCCACCTCGCGATGGCTGCCGTGCGGATCGAACACCGCGCCGGCCTTCAAGGTCTTGTCCATGTCGCGCTCCATCGTGGCTCCACTATTCTTGACCGATCGCACACTCAGGGGAAAGCGGATGGACCTGGTCGAACAGCTGATGTCCGAGGACATGGAGTCGCTCCGCCGGCGCGAGCGCAACGCGATGGCCATGCTGGAAAGCCGGCCGGGAACGCCCGATGCCCAGCGCGCCGAGCAGCTGCTGGAGCTGATCTCCGATGAGCGCGACCGGCGCTCCATTCCCGGCAACATCGAGACCTTCCTGCAGGAGTATCCAGACGGGTTCGATGACCAGCTCTACCGGCGCCGCGAGCGCGACGACAAGCGCGCCGCCAGCGAGCTCTGCCGCGATGTGCTCACCGCCGATGCATTTGCGCAGGTGGCCGCCGGCGGCGACCCGGCGGCGCTAGCTGGCGACGTGAAGCGCGTGATCGGGGCGACCAACCTCATCCAGGGCAGCTTCGAAAAGCCGAAGTTCTACGGCGCGCTTCAGGACCCACGCCACACCCTGGCGCTGCTGCGCGAGATCGGGTTGCTGCTACACGGCCCCGGCGACGCCGCGGCGCGGCTGGAGGCGTTCTCCGACCACCTCGGATCCATCGGCGTGCGCAAATGGACCTATGGCACCTACCTGCTGTTCCTCTCCGATCCCAAACGCTGCATGTTCGTGAAGCCCGAAGGCCTGAAGAAGGCCTTAGAGATCACCGGCTACCCGCTGACCTACGACTCCACGCCCAGCGCCTACGTGTACCGCCAGGTGCTCGAATTCGCCGCCTGGATCAGGAGCCGACTGGTCCAGTCAGGACACCCGCAGCTCGTGCCCCAGGACATGATCGACGTGCAGTCCTTCATGTGGCACATGGCGCCGACGGGGAAGTTCGCCCGGGACTAGCCGTGCATCTGGACGCCTGGCCCTTCACCTGATGCGGCCGCGCCCGCTGGTACACCGGGCCCATGAAGCTCACCAAGGCGCGATTGAAGAAGCTGGCGGGCGGAGAGCCTGCTTCTCAGGCTGAGCTGGCGGAGCTGATCAGGCTGGCCGAGCTGGGAATGGCAACCGAAAAGGCGCCGGCCGTCGTGGTGCTGAGCGCCGCAAGCGGTGGCACCGTGGGACGCCTGCCTCGACACACCCTTCGCGTGGACACACCCATAGAGCCACCCATCTCCTCTGCGATCCTGGGCCATCGCATTCGCATGGTCCCGCAGGAGCGAGTGCTCAAGTCCTGGAAGCGTGGCGATCGACTGCCCAAGGACGCTCCCCCGCCACTGCTGGAGCCAGGCGTGGAGCCACCCAGGGACTGGCCGCAGCACGAGGCCGAGTACTACGCGCTCCTTTTCGGCGTAGGCGATAAGCCCTAGACCTGGTGGACCGCGGTCGAGGCATGCACTGTCCGCGAGGTCGAGCGTCACCCGGCGCTTGACTTGGCCCCCTTGGATCAGATCCGACGGGTCCGGTCCGGACGCCCGCAGCTCGTGCCCCAGGACATGATCGACGTACAGTCCTTCATGTGGCACATGGCGCCGACAGGGAAGTTTCCAAGAGCTAGGCGCGGGGTAGGTGACCAAGTACGAACTTGATCGCCTCGTCTGCCGTGCACCCGGGGGTGTCCGCTGCCCGGTAGTAGGCCAGTCTGAAGTAATTGGCGCGCTCAGCTTGCCCCACATGGGGTACGCCTTCCGCCACCACAGCTTCGAGCTGGCCCGCGAGTTCAAGCATCAGGGGCCAGTTGATGGCTCGATCTACCTGGTCTTGTGTGCGCTCACCGGTTAGAACGTACATGCCGTCCACACCTGCATCTTTCAGCCGATTGAAAATGCTCGCGGCAGGCATGCTTCGACCGGATTCATAGGATCGATACGTCACATCCGACATGCCCATTGCGCGGGACATCTCGCTCTGTTTTCGACCCAGCTTTATACGCTCTGCTCTCAAGCGTTCGCCCAGTGCTTTCGTTGCTTCGCTGCCCATCGTGCGCACACCCAACCCGATTGATAGGAATGAGAATCGCACGCCGAGAGCTTGCCAACTATGGGTTTTTAGGCGCCGAACTATGGGTTATTTCGTCGCTCCTGGCCCGCACGTTATGCCGTCTGCGTCTTAACGTGGAATAGCCAGTGGACTAGGGTCGAAAAAGGGATAAATGCGTCCCAACTATGGGTAAACATCCAGTGCCCCGCGGGCGCTTTCGATGTAGAGGTCCAGATCATCCATTCCCGCGAGGCGCTGCGCGCGGGTGCGATTCAATGCGGCACCGCGCTGCCGCCTGACAACCCCATGCCGAGCACTTCGACATTCCTCGAAAGCAGTTCCTGTCCAGCAGCCAGGTGCAGGTGAAGGTGGCAATCCAAGAGAATTTGGTGCACGAACCCTGTCAATTCGCATGCGCGGAAGAAACTTAAAATCTCCACGAAGTCGTACTCAGGTTCCCGGCCAGCCATCGCGAGTGCCTGCAGCTCCACACGGGCCCAAGGTGAAAGCTGCTTGACGCGTTGTGTCAGCACCTTGGTTTTGGCCAGACCTTTTTCCAGATCGTCTGTGTGGGGATCCGCAAGCATGAGAGCGTTCTCTGGGTCCTTAAAGAACTCTGGCGGCAAGCAGTCTGCGCGGGCTTTGGCGAGTTCGATGACTTCGTTGATCTCGTCCTTGGTCAGTGCGAGCAAGCTCATTTCACGTTGATCCATCCGGTGTGGGCAGCCAGTATCCGACGGCAGTCGCCCTCATTTGACGCGTAACCGGCCTCGACATGGCCCCGGTTGGCCTGTTTGCCTGCAGGCGGCCGCAGTCCAGAATGCCCCTACACGCCATGAGGCGAAGCCACGGCGGCCAGCCGACACCCTCGACCGGGACACGTTCCCGTTCGGGAGCGCTGTCCGGTCACCAGACCGGAGCACCACCATGAACACCGCAACCAGCGACAGCGGCGAGCAGCGCCGCGATCCCCTGACCATCGCCTATCTCGCGATGGGCGCGCAGAACGTCCTCGACCACCAGGGCGGCATCCCCGACGAACTCAGCGAGCAGTTCGGCGGCGAGATGGGCTTCATCAGCGAGATCATCGGCCACGCGCCGATGCTCGATGCCAAAGGCTTCGAGGCTGAGGATCGCCTGACCCAGGTCTTCCCCTACGAAGTGGCCCAGCCCTTCGGCGAACGCATGGCGCACGCCTTGATCGACGGCGAGAAGATCGACCCGGCCGCCCTGGCCGACTCCCTCATCAACCGCGCCTGCGGCTGATCACACCATCCAGCCCGGACATCACGTCCGCGGCTTCACCCCGGCCGGGCCACATCCCGTCCGGGGATGCGGCTGGCCTCTACCGAGAGACCGACCATGACCACTGTGACCTGCCCCAACTGCGGCGGCGACCGCTTCAAAGCATGCGCCTCGGCGCCGACGGAGTCGACGATCCTCAGCTGGGACCTTGAGGACGGGAAGCCGTCGCCTGATGAGTACACTGCGACCGAGACGTTCTACGAGCTCGAGACGCCCGACGACAAGCCCTACAAGTGCGTTGGCTGCGAAAAGCAGTTCACCGCCGATGAGCTGATCGTCGAGAAGTGATCCACGCTGGACGCTGAGGCGTCCGCGCTACATCCCACCCCAGCCCGGCCAGTGCATACGCACTCGCCGGGCTTTTTCGTGCGCGACGCTTATCGCTCCGCGCCCTTGCCTCGTCTATCCATGCACACCCACTGCACGGACACGCCCATGCGCTACACCTTCGACACCAGCCCGGCCCTGGGGCTCGCACTCACCGCCGGCGGAGACCTGGCAGGAGCCCGCTACGAACCGCTGCGCGTAAACGGCCCGCCACCTCGCGCGCTCGACGCGGCCTGCCTCCGGCAGCTGCACACCCTCGCCGGCGGCGTGGTGGATGGTTTGCTCGCGCACCAGCGCACACCCTTGCAGCCGCAGCTGTGGACTTCATCCGCAGCGCCGTCTCAGCCTGTGCGCATGCGCATGGAAAACTAGCCGCATGACCAATCCTGCTCTTGCTCCATCAGCCCCCGTCTCGATCGAGACCTTCCTCAGCGACATCCGCGGCGTGCCCGCGACCAGCGACATGGACCCGCCGGCGCGCGTGGACGCCCTGGCTTTGCATGTCGATGCCGTGATCCAGAAGGCCTGCGCACCGGGCGCCACCGTGGACGGCGCGGATCATCTCCGGCAGGCCGCGTTCCGCGCGATCGCGGTCACCCGCGGGCACCGCGGCGCGATGTTCAAGAGCGACCGCGCGGTGATCGAGCGTTTTCTCGCCCGGCAGGCCAACGCCTGAGATGCTGCGGCAGGCCCGTTCAGCCAAATACTAATGGCGGCCCCCGCGGGCCCGGGCCTATCCTCCCCTGCCCGCCGCTGATGCACTGCGCGCAGGCGCGCCTCCATGTCCCTGCCCTCTCCCGCCCCCAAGCTCTCTGCACCCGACGGCCGCGCCGCAGCCGCGCCGGCGCCGGCCGCGCGTCCCGTCATCCCCCACCTGGCCGCATGCGGATTCCCCTCGCCGGCGGAGGACCACTACGGCGCGTGCGATGAGCTCGACCTCAACCAGCGCTGTATCGCCAACCCCGTCGCCACCTACTTCGTCCAGGCCGACGCCGGCGTCTCGATGGTGGAGTTCGGGATCTTCCCAGGCGATACCCTGGTCGTGGACCGCTCCATCACCGCGCGCAACGGCGACATCGTCCTTGCGCTCTACGACGGCGGCTTCCTGGTCAAGCAGTGGCACGTCCAGGGTGGACGCCTGCAGCTGCGCTCCGGGCACCCCGACCACGCACCGATCCAGATCGGGCCAGAGGAGGAGGTGGAGGTCTGGGGCGTGGTGACCTGGTCGTTCCGCAAGCAGTACCGGCGCTGACCATGTTCGCTTTGGTGGATGGCAACAATTTTTACGCGTCCGTCGAACGCGTGTGGCAGCCGGAGTTGCGCGGCAAGCCCGTCATAGTGCTCAGCAACAACGATGGCTGTGCTATCGCGCGATCGCAGGAGGCCAAGGCGCTGGGCATCAAGATGGGCCAGCCCCTGCACCAGATCCCGCCGGAAGTCCGCCGGCAGCTGCACGTGCGCTCGGCCAACTTCGCCCTCTACGGCGACATGTCCGCCCGCGTCGTCGCCGTGCTGCGCGATCTGTTCCCGGCCGTGGAGGTCTATTCGATCGACGAATCCTTCTGCGACCTCGCCGGTGTCGGCGATCGCCTGGCGCTGGCCGCGCATGCGCGCTCGCGCATCCTCCAGTGGGTCGGCGTGCCGTGCTGCGTCGGCATCGGCGTAACCAAGACGCTGGCCAAGGCCGCCAACAAGCTCGCCAAGTCCACGGTGGACGGCGTGGTGGAGATCGTCGATCCACTCGAGCAGCTGCGCGAGTTCCCCGTCGACGACGTCTGGGGCGTGGGCCCGCGGTTCGCGGCGCGCCTGGGCGCGGAGGGCATCCTCACCGCGGCCGATCTCATCCGCGCCGACGCCGAGACGCTGCGCGCCCGCTACGGCGTGGTGCTGGCGCGCACGCAGCTCGAACTGCGCGGCACGCCCTGCATGGAGCTGGAGGAAGCAGAAGCCGACCGCCAGCAGATCGTGGTCTCGCGGTCGTTTGGCAGCGAGGTGACGGCGCGGGAGGACCTGGCACAGTCGGTGGCCACCTTTGCCGCGCGGGCGTGCGAGAAGCTGCGGGCCCGGTCGCTCCAGGCCGGCGGGCTGTGGGTCTGGCTCAACACCAACCCGTTCCGCGAGGGGGCCGCCCAGTACCACCCCAGCCGCTCGATCGCCTTCCCCGTGTCCACCACGGACACCCGGCAGCTGCTCGGCGTCGCCCGCGCGATGGTCGATTCCATGTGGCGGCCGGGCTACCGCTACAAGAAGGCCGGCGTCGGGCTGCTCGATCTCAGCCGCGGCAGCGTTGCCCAGGGGGATCTCTTCGCCGGCGCCGACGTGCGCGTCACCCCCTTGATGGAGGTCCTCGACCAGGCCAATCGGCGCTTTGGCCGCGGCGCGGTCGGCTTCGCGTCGGCGACGTCGCGGCGCGGGCCGGCGCCAGCGTGGGGCATGAAGCAGTCCAGTCTCTCCCAAGCCTTCACCACGCGGTGGGACCAGCTGCTGCGCGTGAAATGACCGCCGCCGGACGTAACTTTCCGCGGCGCCTGGCCTGTCCATGCTGGAAGCCCACCTCAGGGCAACCGGCCATGATCGAGCAGACCATCAAGAACGACATCACCGCCCAACTGGAGAAGGAGGGCGAAGGGCGCTACACGGCCTATCTCGCACGCCCAGGTAAGGGCCGCGTGCGCATCGGCACCGTCATGGGCGGCCGTGGCGTCTGGGCGGCGGAGGCGATCCCCTCCACGCTCACCTACCGCGACACGCAGCGCAACCGCGTGACACGTCGGTTGGCCGAGTGGGCGCTCACCCAACCAGGCGGGAAGGTGCTGGCCAGCTAGTCCGGCGCCGGGCTGGCGGCGCGCAACTTTCTCGCGCAGCGGGCCGTGCTTTGATCAAGGGCGTAGAAGGCCGCGTTGCGGTCTCCCCTTCAGGAGATAAGAGATGCCCACCGTTACCGACAAGCTGGCCGCTGCGCTGCGCAACATTCCCGACGACGCGGCGTTGATCGAACATAACCCCGATGAGGGGATGCGCCTTTCTTGCTGCGACGGAAAGGTAATCGAGCGCTTACACGGGTTCGATAGCGTGAAGCATACGTCCGAGTGCTGGGCCGTTGCGGCCCGCGCCGCGCTCCTGGACTACGACAACGCCTGCGCCACGCGCGAGCCGTCCGGCGAGGAAGCGCCCGAGCCGTGGGCGGTGTTTGCGGATGCCACTCCGCAGCCGGTCATTCTCGACGCTGCGGAGAACGTCATTTTCACGTCTCGCGGATTGCGCCGCGATGCGCTCGCCCGCGCTCGTCGCACCGTTGCGTGCGTCAATGCATGCTCCGGCATCCCCACCGCCACACTTGAGCGTGTCGACATGCGCAGCCTGGTCGACGCTGCGCCGGAGTGCGGCGAGCCGCCTTCAGCCGTGGAGACGGACGCTGCGCTCGCAAACCGGCATCAGCCGGGCGATTCGGGGAAGGAAGCGGCCGAGTTTGCAGCAATGCTGGAACGCGAGGCGGCTTCGCTGGAGGAGGCTGGGGAGGGCGTGTTGGAGGCTGGCGACAGCTACGAGCCCGATGACCCGGTGGGCTTGGGACACGGCTTGATCGACCAGGCAAAGACCTACCGGGAGGCCGCGAAGCTGATCACCGCCCTGGCCTCCGGCCCCACCCCAGCGCAGCCGCGCAATCCGCGCTGATATGGAGCCCAAGAATGGCCACTGATTCCAATTGTGAAAGCGCTGAGCACGGGGGTTTGTCGTGCGCAGAGAATCTGAACTGTTGCGACTGCGGTGGAAACGACTGCGGGTGTCGGTACTGCTGGACTTGCAATGCGTGCGACGCCTGTAACTCCGAGCCGACACAGGGGGGTTGATGGCAACGCAGCTGCTTCAGTACATCGCCGGCGGCGGAGACATCCTGGTCAACGGCCGCACCTTCATCCTTGAGGGGTCCAGTCAGGACGGCGACATCTCCGTGGCGACGTTCGCGACGGCCCGCGGCCGCTACACCGGCGTGATCTGCGTCAACGCGCGGATCCCCGGCAAGCCTGGCGCAGAGGTCTGGTCCATCGTGGGCGGCCGGCGCACGATCGCGACGTTTGCGATACACGAGGGCGTGCTTCTGCCCCTGCGGTGATTGCACGCGTAACTTTCTCGGGCGCCGCCGGCTGGTCAACTGGGTCTATACCCAACGACCCGACCAGGCCAACCGATGAACGCAAACGTCTCCCTGCTCTTCACCCTGCTCACCCGTGAACTTCGCGCCACCGGCGCTGCGGTTCCGGAAGATCCCGCCGCCTTCGCCTCCACCCTCGCCACGTGCGTCGAAGTGAACGATCGCGCCCAAGGCGATGCACCCGGACCGGTAGCCGTCGCACTGGAACAGCTGAGCCAGTCGCTTCGCGCCACCCCGTTCGACCTCTCGGCCACGACGGATGACCGCGACGGGCTGACGATCGCATTCCAGTCGATGAGGAACTACTACGAGGAAGGCATCGACGAAGAAGATGAGCAGGAGGTGCGCCTCCACGAAGTGGCGCGGTCCTGGCTCACCGCGCAGCCGGCAGTGCGTCGCACCGGTACGCCCGCCACGCCCGAATGCGTCAGTGCGCTGGAGGGCCTGTGCGCCACCCTGCGCCACACGCCAATCGGGCTGCAGACCCAGCTGGCTCTGAACCGGGCCGATCAGGCGCTGGCGTTGCAGCGCAAGGAATCGGCCGCGCCGGAGCGTGAGTCAGTTCCGGCTGGCGAGTCCCTGGCGATGGTCTGCTGCGGAGCGCCGTTCGAGAACCAGACGTTCGTGGGGCCGTTCCCGACCTTCGACGACGCCAGCGAGTGGGCCGACGCCAGCGAGCACCAGCACACTTGGATCATGGGCCTGAGCAGCCCCTGTCATGCCGGACAGTCGGCGGCTGGTGTCGACCTGGAGCCAGTCTCGGACGCATATCCCCTACACCTGTGTGGCGGCGAGAATGCCGATCACGACGGGGCGCAGTGCCTCATGGCCAGCGACGGCAACACCTGGATGGCTGAAATCATTCCGGGTGCCGGAGGGGAGGATCTTCAGGAGCGGATCATGGCCGCACTCAACTACACCGCCCACATCTCCACGCGGGACCTGGTTGTAGCGACGCGGCGACTCTGAGCATTCCTGCCCAGGTGTCCGCCCTTCGCATGAGCGTGGAGGGCGGACCCTGCCGCACGATTAGGTGTTCTCGTCCCCAAGCCTGCGTATGGGACGAGGCTTTTCCTCAACTGCAGGAGGAGTGTTCATTCCCAGAGCATCACCGCCAGTGGCAGTGCGTTCAACGTCGGCCTCTGTGGCCTCTCGCTCCGCCAGTTCGCGCGCCGCGACATTCTTTCGGTCAGGGTTTGCCTTCTCCCTTTTCTTGGCCTCTTCAAGCTGTACTTCCTTCCTCTGCAGCTTGCGCATTGCGAGTTTGCTTTGCGTAATGGAAGCGCTCTTTTCAAACTGCTCGTCGGTCACGACCGTCTCTCCTTTTTGTCCACTTAGGTCAGCAGCATGCCTGCAGCTACGCTGGTCCCGGCACCAAACAGCACATCAGCGACTGCCAGGGTGAGGGGTTTGGGGGTGGGTGCAATCCAGTTCGTCGTGTTGTCCATCGTCGAATCCTCCTTTCCGCTGTGAGCCCCGCGGCGGGGTGGAACCTGTATGCGAACCATCGCCCAGCGAAGGGCGACCACGGGAATTGCCAGCACCAGCGCAGCCCAAGGAGTCGAACCTTGTGCCACCTCCACTGACCTAAGTGGACGGTCTAGACAGCCTACGACATTAGAAAATTCATGTGTGCAGTAGCGGAATTGATTGGCGTGCGCCTGTAAGCGTTCGGCTAACTTTCGCAGACACGCTGGTTCGACATGGTGACTCCAGTTCCCCCGCTGAGTCGCATCCATGTCCGGCATCTCCCGCGCTGTTGCCCAACTAGCCGCCAACGCCTTGGCCGACCTCATTGCCCTGCACGGCGCTCCCAAGGGAGCGGCCAGCGAAGCACCAGGGGAAAAGGCTATTGCCTCGGTTCGAGACCACTTCACCCTCCGCCGCGCACGCACGACCCTCACCTACCTGATGCAAGAGCTGGAAGCGCCTGCCGTTCCGGCCACCTCTCCACCGACGACGCCCGCGGTGGCGACGTCGACAGCCGACCTGGACCCCGCCCTGATGTGGTGGCGTCTGGGCGGCGCGTCGGGCGACGGCATCCACGCCCACCACATCCGCGCCCAGGACGTGCTGCTGCGCGTGACCAACCTGGACCCGGCACCGGCCGACGGCAATTCGCAGGAGGCGATCGACTTCGCCCTGACCGTGCTGGACCGTGCCGATCGACTGGTCGCCTGCGCCAATGCGTGCGCCGGCGTTCCAACGGCCGAGCTCAAGCCTGGGCTCCTGGCCAGCCTCCTCTCCCGCTGAGGCGCCGAATAGCTAACTTTCCGAGCGCTCTCCAGGTGGGAGTCTGGATGCTGACCACAGGAGCACGACATGACCGACACCACCAACACCACGCCGGGCGTCACCACCTACCGCATTGGGTTGCGGCAGGACGTGCCAAGCGCCGCGCCGGCAACCGAGCCCTACCAGCATGGCGGCCGCACCTGGACGCCGGCAGAGCTGGCGATCATCGGCCGTGCGCTGGACGCGGGCATCTTCTACCAGGATGCGTTCGAGGAAGCCTGCTGCGCCGACTGGGTTGCGCTGCACCCGCACGTGGGCACCAGCATCACGGCTCAGGGCACGCGGGCCTGGATCGACGGGCCGGAGGACTTCCAGCAGCGACGGGCATTGTTCGAAGAGCTCAAGGCGGAACTTAGCGGCGCACCGCGGGGAACCTGGGCATTGGTGCGCACCTCGCGGCCGCGGTCGGGGGAGCTGCCCGAGCACATCACCTGGATGGCGATCCTCGCCGACGGAATCGGCGGGACACAGGAGCCGCAGACCAGTCACCTGCGCGGGGCGGAGCCGACCCATCAGATGATGATGGAGTCGATGACCGGCATGGACATCTACTGCGCCCGCCGCGCGGAGGAAGAGCGCCGGGAGTGGGTGCGTAACGAGGAGCTGATCGCCGAGCACGGCTGGACGGCCGGGACGGTGCTCAAGAACATCCGCATCGGCGGGACGGACTACTCCACGGCGTCTATCACCAGCTTGCAGGACGGCGTGAGCTTGAACCTGACCAAGCGCGGCAGTCGCAAGCGTTGGACGTGGCGCGGCAAGGCCCAGCGCATCCAGCTCAAGGACCAGCCGCAGGCAGAAGGATGCCGCGGCGACGTGCAGGTGACCGTCGAGCCGAGCGGCGATCTGCTGGACATGCGGAAGAACGCGGCATGACGGAGGCCGATACCGCCGCCCTGCGGAACCTAGCCACGTCGATGCGTGCGCTCGCCGCGGTGCTGAAGCCGAACCCGCCCTTCGCCGCCGACGTCGCACTTGCGCGCAAGATCGCCACTCAGGCCCTTGATCAGCTGGATCGCAGGAGCGACGCGACGCCGGCCTACCTGGTCGAGCTCATTGACCTGTGCACCCAGGCGGGCATCCGCATCGTGCAGTCCACGCAGGACGAAACGGCTGGCCTGTGGGACTGGGTCCGCGACGCCGACCATGAGGGATCCGACCAGTCCTTCGCCACCCGGGCAGAGGCTGCACTGAACGCGCTGGATGCACGCTTTGGCGAGGAGTGGTCCTTCGAGGTCGACCACGAGAATCCGAGCATCAGCCTGGTCGACTGGATCCGGGAGGTAGGCCTGCGCACGTGACCCTTGTCGCAACTTTGGCAGGGCCGCCCCAGCCTCTACGATGACCCCATGAACGCACGCACTCCCCTCTCCGAACTGCCCGACCGCCGGGCGCCGAACCTTCACCGCACCCTGCCCACCTGGGCGCGGCAGGCGCAAGACGATGGCCAAGTCGAATACCGCCTCTATGCACCGCACGCCGCCGGCGGCGCGCTCTTCAGCTCCGAGCGGTTCCCCGCCGATGCCGATCGAACCTACGTGGCCCGTCGCCTGCGTTCCATGCGCGCCATGATCTGGGGCCGGGACAAGCTCATGTCGCCTGAGGAGGCTGAGCGCAAGCGCGCGGCGCGGGCGCGGCGGCTCGAAGTGGACCGGGCGGCTCGAGCCGCGGCGCCGGCGACCACGACGGCCACCCCGATGACGGAGCCAGCTCCGGCGGCCACAGGCCTGACCAGCCCCGAGCAGCAGGCCGGCGCGGCGGCCACGCCATCGCCCACCCAAGACGCCCAGGCCGATACCCCCCCCGGCGCTGCACCGACGCAGGTGGCCCAGGCGGACGAACCAGCGATCCGCGAGGATCAGGCCGCGGCACTGCCTGCCGAGCTCACGCAGACCGTCGGCGACGCCGAGGCGCTGGAACAGGACCTGCCCAAGGAGGAGGAACAAACGCCTCCGCCGGAGTCGGTGGCGACCGCGACGACTGGTGACGCAAGCCCGCTCCAAGCGCAGTCACCTGCTCCTGCCGGCGACACGGAGCAGGAACCCGCTCCCGCTGCTAGTGCTCGCGCATTCGCCGACCCCGGCGCGCAGCAGTCCCTTTTCTGAGCGAGGAGCGTCCCTTTGAAAGCACTTGCCTGGATCAAGGCCAATGCCGCAGCACTCTCCTGGATGGCAGGGGTGTGGACCGGATTCATCTACCTCGTGGTCGCCGAGCCGTCCGCATGGCTGGCTGACCAGACCGGATTGCACGGCTGGCGGCCGATGTTTGCCCTCACCCTCGGCGCGCTCTTCGTCCTGATCAGCGTGGTCTGGGCCCTCGTTGCCTTCAAGGTTGAGGCGCCCAAGCAGGAGAGCAGCGCGTGATGGAAAGCCCCGGCCATGGCGATCCAGGCGTCGACGCGTTCGACCAGGCGGTAACCCAGTCGCACATGACTCTTGCCGGGTGGGAGCAGGGCACCCACCGCGCTGGTAACCCGTTCGTTTCGCACTACATCTACATCGTGGACTACCGGACGAAATCGCCGACCATGAGTCTGTACGGGATGTTGTGCGAGCAGTTCCATGAGCTGAGTATCGATGCAAGTAAGAGCCAGCTCGTCGACGCTGTGACGGCATTGGCCGACCTGGCCAATGAGCACGACACCGTCGCGGTCGATGAGCATGCAGCGTTGCTGTTCGGGTACTTCAAGTCCACCCGCACCTACGCGCTGTGGCTCGCCAAGGCAGGTGCCCGGGATCGCTTCCATGCGGTCATCAACATGTATCCCAATGGCGTTGGCGCGTGTGTTCGACCCTTCGTAGCCTTCCCAGACGGCGCGGTGATGAGCTTGCAGAAGTTGGTCCGAGACAGCGCCACAGTGTCCAAGCTGGACCGCCAGAACCACCCTGAGTGGTTCCAGCCTCAATAACCCGAATCCGGCGCGTGTATTTGCACGCCGGCTTCAAATTGGACGTGTACTATGGACTCCAGCAACCCCGCCATGAGGCCTACGGCCATGCGCACCACGACCCACCCGGCTACCGTCAAGAGCACCATCGTCGAAGCCATCCGCGACTTCTTCGAGCCGATGGCTGTCCTGTTCCAGGTTGCAGTCTCCCTGCTGCGCGGCCGCCGCTGAGCGATGAGGTTGGCCGGCTCCCCGCCGGCCAACCGCCCCTGAAATACCCAAGGTTGGACGGTTGTCCTCTGCCTCCACCTGATCGATCCTGATCCTGCCAACGGCGTGGCCGCTTCTTTCCGCCGACATCCACCGAACTGAATCCGCGCGCCTCACGGCCGTCATGCGAGTGCCCCGCCCGGGCATTGGCATGACGCTCGTATGAGCACAATGACTCGGCATTACCGAGAAACCACCCGGACGGGGCATAGGCCCCTGACGGGATTCCTGTGCCTCTCCGGCTTTCAAAAGGAGAAGCACTATGGACCCCAAGTTCCGCCGTTGGCGACTGCTTACCAACGAAACCAAGCGACTGTTCAAGCGTGAGGTCAACACCCTGGCATCCTTCTGGATCAAGGGCGTGACCACTGGCCTGCTGTTCCTCTCGCTGCTGGCGATGTCGGTTCTCTTCGGAGAGCTCTCGATCTGGGTTACCAACTCGTTCGAGTCCGCCCGCGCGACTGGCGCAGCTCTGGATCTGCTGTCCTGGCTCTGCCTGGCTGCAGACATCCTCTGGCTGTCGAACCGCATCGCTCCCTGGGTAACCCCCGCGAAGCGATGGCTGGCGTCGCGCAACCAGAAGCGCAAGTGAACCGGGGCGCGAGCGCCCCGAATCCCTAGAGGAGTTCCACGATGGATCCGTCAACGCTCAAACAAGGGCTGACGTCCCAAAGTCTCGTGCAGGAAGCAATCACTGCGTTCTTCGAGCCCGTACAGGTGCTCGGACAGATCGCCGTGTTTGCCCTGGGCAAGGTCCTTCGGATCTTTGCCTGACAACACGCCTGACAGCAGGCAATACCCCGACCCCCGCCACATCGGCGGGGGTTTTTTTTGCAACTTTGCGGGGCGCGCCGCGGTGGTGAGATGGATGCACACCACACGCGAGACCCGACCATGCCTGCCGTCGCAGCTGCTACCGCCACCCCCTCCCCTGCAACCCGCTCGTGGGTCGCCGGCGACCACGTGCTGGCCAGCGCCCGGGTGCCGGACCTGGTGACCAAGACGTTGCGCATCCAGACCTCGCGCGAAGGCGGCCGGACGCGTCGCAAGATCCGCCTCAGCTCCAACCTGCTGCCCCTGATGGGCTACATGCCCGGCGCCCGGTTCGATGCCGCGGCCGTGGCCCCCGGCGCCGGCCTGCAGCTGCGCTTCAACCCCGACGGCGGCAACAAGATCCACTGCCGCCAGTACGCCCAGCGCCGCTCGCGCCCGATCGAGGCGCAGATCGACCTGCAGTCCGCGGCCCTCATCGACCAGGCCATCCCGTCATACACGGAGGCCGTGAGCTGGGAGATCACCCCGTCCGGGCTCATCACCGTGCGCCCGCTGGCCAACCGCGCCTTCACCATCGGCCGCAGCCTGCGCCAGCGCAAGGCCGACGATCGCATGGAGGCATTCGTCGCCCTCACCTCCGGGGTGGACATCGCCCTGATGGAGCGCGAAGGCTTCCGCGTTACCGGCGCGCTCGACTTCCGGCCGCACGAGGCCCGCGACACCACCGACAAGACCGAGACCGGGCTCCTCAATGCAGCCGTCAACGGCGCTGGTATCCGCTACCTGTTCAACGAAGACATCTTCGCCGCCGACTGGCGCCGCATCCGCGAGCGCACCGGTGCGGTGCCCGTGCTGCACCTCTCGCCCCAGTGCGATGACTTCTCCAGCCTGAAGACGCACGAAGCGCGCCAGGCCAGCATCGAGAACCTCTCCTCAACGATGGACATGGTCGTACCGTGCCTGCGCGCCGTGGAGGAGCTGGAGCCGGCCGTGGTGGTGGTGGAGAACGTGCCGGCCTTCCTGACCAGCCCGATCGGCCAGGTGATGTGCCTGCAGCTGCGGCGTATGGGCTACCACGTGACGTCCGAGGTCATGCACGCCCCGGACTTCGGTGGCCTGACCACACGCAAGCGTGCCTTCATCGTGGCCAGCGTCTTCCCGGGCTTCCGCATGCCGGCCCACACCGGCCGCAACCAGACCCTGGTCATGGACCTACTGCGCGAGCACCTGCCCCGACTGGCCGACATCACCGATACCAGCTCACTCCAGAAAGGGCTGGCCACCGGCCGCGCCCGCTTCATCGACGAAACCAGCATCACCGCGCCAACCGTAACGAAGTCCCAGCCGCGGCGCTGCAAGGACTCGGTCACCGTTCGCACGCCGGCGGGACGCCACCTGTTCGTCGACGGCCCGGCCTCCAAGGTCCTGATGGGACTGCAGGGGGTCAACACCGAGCTGGTCACCACCGAGATCGAGGCCGAAATCATCGGCCAGAGCGTGGAGGGACCAATGCATGGCGCGCTCATGCGACAGGTGCGTGAACATATCCTCGCGGCCACTGGGGCACGGCAGATGCAGCTGCTGTGATCAGCTGGAGATGCTAAACAAGCACCCTAGGGTTACAAACGAATGATTATGAAGAAGCGAATGTTGCAGGGATTGTTGAAGCTGGACGTGCCCGTTGGGGTCGATGGAGGCGAATCTGTCCTCCATGGAATCCTGGTTGAACCCGGAGATCTAAAGCAAGACCCCGCCAATCCCACCATCTTCCGGGGTGCACGTGAGTTCCCGCCGGTCGACATCACCGTGCACGTGAAGCCGGACGGATCGACCTCAATCAAGACTGAGCCCAGCTCGGACATCCACGAAAATACCTTGCATCTGCCGGCGTCGATCCAGCCACCCAGTGTGCTGACCACGGGCGATTGGTTTCTGGCGTTCGTGAGTTTCTTTCTTACGCCCCTCGCGCCGCTGCTGCTTTCGATCTACAGCTTCGCCCGATCCCGCCGGCCCCAGGGGCGTCTCTATCTGGGTGTGCTCGGGCTGCAGATTGCGGTTGGTTTGCTGAACTTCGCCCTGCTCCTGTAGGTGCATAGACAGAGTCCCCGCCCGGCAACACCTGCTTCGCGGATTACACGCCCCGAGGTGGCCTCACGCGGCTAACCGGCCCCACATCGAGGCCGGTTGGAAGCGCAATGTCGATGTGGGCATGGGCACCATGTATCTATGGAAATCCAGCCCGCATTCGATACGACCGGGTACAAGACCCGGACGATCAAGGTCAACGGTGTCTCGTACACCGCCCTTGCCAACATCTACCGTCATTCTGCTGAAGGGTGGCAGGTGCGATTCGAGCGCGTGGGCGAGAAGACCACACGCAAGTACTTCGCTGACGCCATCTACGGCTGTCCGCAGAGGTCGCTGGACGCAGCCCACCGGTGGCGGGTAGAGAAGCAGGTGCGAAAGCCCTTCGAGGGCATCGACTTGGCTCGGTCTCCGGTACCGAACCTCACAGTTCGCCGCGTCGGCAGCCCCGAAGGCAGCAAGCGGTTGCACCGCTACGAGCTGCTGGTCATGCCCAGCAGAAGCAGCTGGCAGCGGCCCTGGATGAAGCTCTACCTGGGCAACGCCGGGACCATCACCCAGGCGCGCATCATCGAATGCGCCGCGATCCTGCATGGACGCTGGCAGGAGTTCCGCAAGCGCAAGATCGAGTTGGGGACGGAGGCCGCGCTCGAGGAGGACTACACCCAGGTGCCGCCGGCGCCGCCGGGCACGCACCACACGCGTCTCTGGCTCAAGGATGTGTTGGGCTGGACGGGTCGTTCCAAGGGCGTGAGCTTCAGCCCGACGCCCAAGGGTGAGCCTGGTGAGGCGGTGGATCCCAAAGTCGCCGCGGCGGCGCGCAAGAGCACGATGAGAAGCAACGGCGCAAGGCCGGCGACCGCCCGGCCATAAGCACTACGCGTTTCGCGTCATCCGATTCGTCAGATGCCCAGGCATGTGCCCCACGAGCACGCGCTGCGTCTCTTCGCAGTAGGTGAAGTAGAGGCGGAACAGCGTGGTTTCGTCGGTGCCGGCGCCCCGCTTCAAGTGCATGTCCATCGTGCGGATCGCTCCGTCGAACCTGTACTTGTAGTCCTGCTTGTACCGGCGAATGCTGGGGGCATCACCGATCGGTGTGCACTCCACGCCCAGTCGCGCGATCGCTTCCTCGAACGCGATCCTGGGTTGATCGTCCTCTGAATCCCGGGTGCGCATCGCAACGTACTCGTTGGCCAGCAAGCTCATTGCCTGGTAGACGAAGGGGATGTCCGCGAAGATCGATTCACGAGCTGCCTTGGCAGCCTGAGGGTGGATCACGAGGCGGTCTTCGGCATAGACCTCAACCCACGTCTCCAGGTCATCCCAGGTGTCGGGGAACACCGGATCGTCAGCGTCGGTTTCCGCAGTGGCCTCCCCCTGGTATTGCATGCCGAACTGATGCTTCGCCGAACGCAGATCATCCAGTGCTGCGTCGCGCTCCCGGCGCACGGCCTTCAGCTCCTCTTGAACCCACTTCAGCTGGGCGGCGAGCTCGTCGGCGCGCGAGTTGGCGTCTACAAGGCTGGCTTCCAGCTCCTGGGTGATCTGCAGCCGCAGCTCGCGCTCCTCAGATACCGTGTTGGCCAGGGTGTCCGTCCTGGACTTCAGTGACGCAAGGCGCGATTCCGACAGCGTGCTGCGTACCTGCCGGAAGGACGGTGCCCGGTCTTCGAGGTCCTCATGCTCCAGGCTGAAGCAGCATGCGGCCTCGGCCACCAGGTTGCTGATGCGCGGCGGCAGGGTAATTCCGCTGAAGGTCCAGAACGGGTGGTCTCCGGCGGGGTCGGCGGCGTCCAGACCTGGGCGGTACACCCGCACCGCATTCCCGAACACCGCGTGCTTGTCCCCGATGGCCTTAGCCAGAGATCGCGCCTGGCAATGGTCGATCACCACCACGTGGGCGAGGCCGACCAGGCGCGTGGCCAGCTGATCGATGGATGCGTCAGGCCCCCGCGGGGCCTTGCTGGACACCACCACGACGGAGAGGGCGCGCTGCGGCAGCAGCAGCAGGGAGGTGAGCCACTGCAGGTCTTCGGGCCCGTTGAGCCGCCGGGCGCGCGGGTCAAGCAAAATGCCCCCCTCGTGCAGCCCGGTGCCCCTGGCGAGCTTGCCCACGACGCCGGGCACGCCAGTGGTCGGTTCCGGCGCAGAGTCCTTGTCGCGCAGCTGGTACAGGCGCAGGCCCATGGCGCAGCCGGGCTGCATCGCGAGCAGGGTCAGCTCTACACGCCAGATGGCGCCAGTGGACATCTGCTTGCGATCGTCGAACCTCATCGCCCAGACGGTGGCGCCATCGGTCTCGACAGTGACCTCGCCCTCCGGCGTGCTCTGGTGGCAACTTTGCTGCGCGGACAGATCCTTGAAGCCCTTGTTGGACAGCCACTCCAAGGCCATTGCCCGGGCATCGGCCAGTGATACCTGTCCGGGCGCGGCTGGCGAGCCGAGCCTGACGGCCATGGCCATCACATCGGTCAGTCCGGCCGAGCGCGACAGGTGCCAGCTGCGGGTCGGGCGTTCGGTCAGGGCCGATGCGGTCGCGGGTATCTCCTGCTCTTGACGACCCTGGCTACCGGGCGTCCCTTCAATCGGGGCAGCAGGTGCCTGCTCGCTTTGCACCTCCGGCACTTCCTCTCCATGGACCTCACTGGCCCCTGGATCCGTGCGCGAAAGGAAATCGGCTATGACCCCGCCCAGCCATTCGATTACCGCATACCGATGAAGCTCCATGGGTTGCATGCCACTGGCATCCACGCCTGATCCCTCATCAGTGGCGGCAGGCAGGACCGCGAGTATCTCGGCCGGAACATTCGTCGTATCGGACCACTCGAAGATGGGCGCACCGCCTCCACCGAGCTTGAACCATCGACCAGAATCCCTGCACAGCCCGACATTCGACCGGGTCATCACGGCCTTGATTGGTGTTGAGCAACCGCCGTCGAAGATCCTAAAGCGGCCGTAATGGGGCACGTTCTCCACCGCAGCCTTGCCAATGTCGTGCCGGAAGTTGTCGACCATCGCCTGGCAGGCGCGGCGCCATTTATCAATGAAATCGCCCGCAGCTGCATGTGGCTTAGCTGACGATGTATGGACCACGAACCAGTAGGCGCCAGTGCCAAAGTCCTGGGCGGTCTGCTCATCAGGCGCGAAGAATTTGAAGCAGCCCACGGTGTAACCACGTTCGGTCAGAAGCCGGCGAAGAAGCACCTGGTGGGAAAAGGAGTAGGCACATATGAGGGTGCGCGTGCCGCATGGGACCGCCTCCAGCGAATCGACAAGGCCTTCGAAGGTGCTCGGATCTGTCGAGGAGTAGATCGCAATGACGTCAGGCGCTTGCTTTGCGTCCTTCAAGGCGGAGGCCCACGGCTTTTGCAGCACTTTCTGCGGTTGCTGGAAGAGCAGCTGCTTGGGCGGCACAGTCCGTGAAATCTTGTGCTCAGCACAGATCGTGGTTTGGATGCCTGGTTTGTGCCCTAACGCCTTTCCGTAGTAGGTGACCCATCTTCCGCCGGCATTGGCCAAGTGGCTGCATCCTCCTCCGCACATGACCCGTAAGGGGGATGAGCCTTCGAGCAGCTCTGGTAATAGATGCTTTATCGCGAAGAAATGGCCGGACCTCTCCCGCGCATGTAGATGACGAAACTCGGATATGACCTCAAGCATGAACTGGCAACCTGGCAATCGCGAGACACGCTCGGAAAAGTCAGAGCCAGTCCAGAGGCTGGGTGCAGCGGCATCGTGTATATCCCCATCCATCGTCGTGCAATCTCCCAAAGCTCAATTCAGTCGGGCTTACGTAGGTTGTGAGCTGGTTCGCTATATCGACTCACTTCCCTATCGAGCCTACGCTGCTTAATGCCCGCCGCAAGTTAGATGCGCTCATGCCGCCGCCAGCGCATCCGGACACACTCATCCCACAGGTAGACTTCAGCTAAGCGGGCGCCCATTGCCGCTCGCAGGGGTGACGTGACCATGGAAGCTCTGGGCTGGATCGTAGCGGTCGTCGTGCTGGCGCTGGCCGCGCTGGTGGTGTGGCGCATCAACACCCGATCGAGGGAGCGCGAGGCACAGCGCGACGCCGCCATTGAGGCGGAACGCGCCCGCGCCGACCGGGCCCAGGTGGACGCCGCACGGCTCCCAGATGCCCTTGAGCGCGCCGGCCGCGCAGAAGAGCAGGCCAAGGTGCTGACCGGACAGCTGCAGGAAGCCGCCGCGAAGCTGTCCGGGATGGACGCCAAGCTCCAGGAGATGGACCGCACGAGAAACGATGCGGTGGAGCGAGCCAACCGGCTCGAGCAGGAACGGGACGAAGCGGCCCGCGCAGCAACCCAGGCACGCCTGGAGGCCGGGCAGAAGTCGGCCGAGCTGGATACCGTGCGAGAGACGCTGCAGTCGGCGCTGGAGCGCGCCGCCCGACTTGAGGAGGCCAACGGCCAACTGACCGAGAAGATCCGCGTCCAGGATGTCGAGGTGGCCAATGTCGCCGCGGCCCGCGACGCAGCGCAGGCGCTGTACGAGCAGACCAAGGTTTTCATCGACCAGGCACGCGAGACGCTACCGGCGAGCTTCCGGGACGCGGCCAGTAAGGTCTTTGATGAGAAGTCCGAGGCGCTGGACCGGCGAATCCGCGAGAGCGGCAATCTGGCGAAGGAGAGCCTTGCCACAACGCTCGAGCCCTTTGCCAAGAACGTGGAGAACTTCCGCCAGCGGTTGGAGCTGATCAACCAGACCAACACGGATCAGACCTCAAACCTCACTGGCGCGGTCAAGCAGCTCCACGACGTCCACCAGCAGATGGTCGGCGCCACCGACTCGCTCACCACCGCGCTCAAGGGCAACGCCCAGGTGCGCGGCGCGTGGGGCGAAATGATCTTGGAGACGGTGCTGAAGTCCTCCGGCCTCGAAGAGGGCGTCAACTTCCGGCGTCAGTTTTCCACTACGGACGATGAGACCGGCGGCCGGCGCGCTCCGGACGTGATCTTCGACTTGCCCGATGGGCGCTCGGTGGTCATCGACGCCAAGGTCAACCTCAGCGCGTGGGCCGACTACCACTCCGCGACAACGCACGAGGAGCGCCAGGACGCGCTGCTCCGCCACGCGGCGGCACTGCGCGGGTCCATGCGGGATCTGGCCGGGAAGAACTACCCCAAGCTCCTGGGAGACAACACCCTGGAGATGACGATCCTGTTCGTGCCGATCGAGGGGGCTTTGGCTGCCGCGTTCGAGTTCGACCGATCCCTCATGCACGAGGCCTTCAGCAAGAAGGTGGCGATCACCTCACCCAACACCCTCATGGCCATGCTCAAGGTCGTGGAGCGGCTGTGGATGCGCGACAAGCTCAGCAAGCAGGTCAGCATCATCGGCGATGAGGCCGGCAAGCTGATGGATTCGCTCGTCGGCTACCTGGATCACTTCCAGACGGTGGGGGATCGCATCAGACAGCTCGACGAGGCCTACACCAAGGCGAAAAACACGCTGTCGGAGTCCAACCAGTCCGTGCTCGCGCGGGCGAAGCGCCTGGTCGCGGCCGGCGCCAAGGGCAAGAAGGCATTGCCCGAGCAACTGGCACTGGAGCCCGGTACCGAGGCGCTGCAGCTCTCTTTGGACTCCTGATCGCCTGACTCCCCTGGCGTCGCTACGGCCAACCGGCGGGCAAATAGCGCCGGTTGGCCGCACAACTCCTGCACAACGTCCACTACCGTGCCAGTCCACCTCCAACGAAGGACTGCATGATGAAGTGCCCCCTGATCCTGATGGCCGCGCTGACGGCTGTGTCCCTGACGGCATGCGCCGCCGATCCTCAGGCAGAGAAGGAGCGCCAGGCCGAGCAGGCGGCGGTCCAAGCCGAGAAGAAGTGGCGCGATAGCCGCGAGTCATTCCGTAAGGCGGCTGCCTACAAGGATCCGCGGGAAAGCGTGATTTTCAGGACGGCTACATTCAAGGGTGAGCCGACGTGCTTCACCTACGAGAATGGACAGAAGCGAGATGTCGAGTGCAAAGCCAAGCCCTCCGTGGACACCGCATCTGACGGGCCGGGCTGAGGCGATGTGGAGCCCCAGCCGTAGGGGCACATGAGGTAGTCCGGGCGCCCGGCGACGTTCGCGCAACTTTCCCCGCGCGCTCGCGCTGCTTCAATGGCTGCATGAGCCAACTACAGCGAACCGCCTACTGGTGCTTCCGCCGGCAAGGGTCCGGCGGACTGGTCCAACGACGCCTGATCCAGCTATATCCGAGCACGGATCATCCAGTTCCGAAGCTTGTGGTGGATAAGTACGTCGTAGACGTCAACGACAAGGGCCAGCCAACCGGATCGCGCAGCCGGATGTCGACTGTGACGTTCACGCTGGACAAGTACAGCGACGAAGAGCTGGCGATCGCCGATGCCATGAAGCTCGTTCACGACCAGTCGGCCGAATTGAAACGCCAGGGCTACAGCTTGACCGAACGCAATGACCTCGCCAAGCAACGCGACGCCGCCCGCTCAGGCGCCCTAAAGCGCAAGCCCAAAGCGAAGACCGCACCTCCCGTGCTGCAGGCCACCGGCCTCGGCCTGATCGTCCCTTGCGTCTTCTGACGCGCCTCCATCTGCACAGGAGCACCGCATGACGCCCTCCCCCACTGCATCGACTTCACAGATGGCCTGGCCCTGGCGGCCCATCGAATCGGCTCCGGAGAACGTGGAGGTCCAGATCTACTGCGAGGACCAACAGCCCGCGATCATGGCCGCGACGCTCGTGCCGCGGCATGAATCAGTCGGCGGCTGGTTCTGGAAGCCTTCTGAAGACCTCGTCAACGACGTGCTGGACTACGAACTGACGCCCTCTGCGTGGCACCCGATCACCCTCCCCCACCAACCAGGACCGATCGACGACTTGATCAAGGCGGCCGGAAAGACCCTCACCCTGCCAGCCATCGCCAAGCAGCTGGAGTACCTGGCGCGCGACATCGGCTCACATTCCACTGAGGGCCGAGTCATCACCCAGCTTCGTGACGCGTGCCGCGCGCTAGGCGTGCAGACGCAGGAGGCCAGCCATGGCCTGTGATGCCACCACGTCGCAGGAGTCGATCCAGTGGCAGCCCCACGCCTACAACAGCTGCAGCGCCACGCTCGACCCTTTCGTCCCTGCAGTGGGGCTGAAGGTGACGGATGCAAAGGTTGCTGAACTGGCCCAGGCGACCGGGATTGACACCCGGGCAGTCCGGGCAGTGATGGTCGATGAAGCCCGCCTGCCCGTCTTCATCAACCGCGCCTACCAAGTGGCGCTGCGGCCCATCGACATCATGGGCTCGTCGGCCGTGCACCTGTCGATCAAACGGCGCGATCGCCAACCCGTACACGACTGGCGCGACCTGCAGGAGATCAAGAACATGCTGGTCGGTCCGGAGTGCGAGGGCGTTGAGCTCTTTCCGGCCGAGAGTAGGCTCGTCGACACCGCCAACCAGTACCACCTGTTTGCCAGCACCGACCCGACGTACCGATTCCCCTTCGGATTCAGTGCCCGCGCCGTGCGCGACGATGGTGTCGCCGGCGCCGTGCAGCGACCGCGAACCCAATCGATGGAGCAATTCTGATGGCGATCAAAACGACGGGCGCCGAGTTCAAGCAATGGCTGGAGTCGGACTGGGGCCAGGACGCCTGGTGGGAGGACAACGTCGTCAAGGTCGACGGTGCCTACGTCGACGACGACTATGACCACAGCACGATCCCCGACGCGTCGGCCGTGGTGCTCGAGCAAGGGCTGATCCTGACTGAGAAGGGCGCCAAGAACGTCGATGCTGTTCGGCACTTCAGGGCTTGGCGCGCCGCGCAGGAGCACACGTACGTGGTGGTGAAGGTGCCCAAGGATCAGCTCGACGCGTTCCTGGCCACCCTGCCCTCGTTCGGGGCCAAGCAGTCGAAGGGTGGCCCGGGCTAACTTTCTGGGGCGACGCCGTGCGGTTTCATGGTGATGCGCCACCACGGCGCGCCCAGTGGACCACACATGCAACAGCTCGCCTCCAGCGCAACCTCCACCAACCAGCGCCGGCCCCGCGATCGCGGCTGGGTCGACCCGCCCATCTGCACCCGTACCCGCATCAAGGCTGTGGCCAGGTACATGCGCAACCCGCGGCTGGCCCCGTCCCCCTACTGGGTGCGCGATGGCCGCGACGGCCGCGGGCCCGACCTGTACGTGCGGCGAAACGGGACGGCCGTGGAGCTGATGGAGCGGATCGACCGCCTGCCCAAGAACGACCGGTCAGTGTCGGTCGTCGCCCACATCGAGCAAACCGAGAGCCAGATCAGCACGGCCATCGTCCAGGCGATCACAGCGCTGGGATGCCCCATCTCCGATTAACCCGTCCGTCGACCACGCTGGACAGCACACCGAGACACCACCATGCGAATCCTGACCCACAACCCGGCATCTGCCTTCGCCCTCGCCGGCGAGGATGGCGCACGCCTGGAAATCGAACCCCTCACCCACGACCTGGCGCCTGCGCCGGACTTCGTCATGCGCCTGTACGGCAGCTACGGCCGGGGGACTGCCTCGGTATTGCTAGACGCGGGGGAGATGCAAACGCTCCAGACGTATGTCGAGGGCGTCCTCTCCAAGCAGGAGGCGCAAAAGCGACTCCAGCTTCAGGGCAGCTGCTTGAGCACCCTGACCCTCCACTACCAAAACCGTGGCGAGCCCTATCGGGAAGGAGTCACCTTCGGGCTGCAAATTCAGGGATGCGAGGAGATCTATGCCTTCATCGAAGAGTACGAGGCAGCGCGATTCATCCGCTGGAACACGTCACCCGAGCGCATGGCGGCCTGACACCATTACGATAGCGGCGTGAGCAATACGCAGATCAACCAGGACGCAGGCGACAGCAACAGCGAGGAGGAGATCATGGGACACCCCTCCCCTAACGACCCCGACCTAATCCCCAGGCATGCCGATCCTGGGGAGGTGATGGGCATGCCAGTGCGGGCCGCCGGCGAGCCGGCGCCTGCGGCCGTCCTGTGCAGTTTCCCCGCGATCAAGTCTTGGGCTAAGCGGGCGCGCATTGCGGCGGGTCTATCGCAGTCCGAGCTGGCTGAGAGCCTTGAGTGCAAGCCGTCGGCCATCTCGAACTGGGAGGGCGCAGCCAAGCCGCGCTCCACACCCTGCATGGAGGATCTCGTCCGCCTCGCCGAGTTGGCTGGCTGGCAGGTCCCCTTGGTGAGAACCCTCCTGCGGACCCAACGCGGCCAGTGGAATCTCCCGCCTGATGTCGCCGATGTGCTCTCGGGGATGCCCACTGAGAACTTGAGGGATGAAATGCACGTTGCCGCGATGCATCTGAGTGGTGGCGCCTCCCTTGCTCGCAGGCAGCGCAATGCCGAGCTGTTCGTGCGGCACTTCGGCTTTGGCGAGCGCCTTGCCGACATTGCACGGGACATGGGGGTTACCCGACAGCGAGTCGACCAGATCGTGGGCACAATGCGCGCCGCCGCCGCGCATACCCAGATCCCCACCGAATGCTTCGAGCGTATTCGGGCGGCCAAGAGGTCCCGAGCGGACGATGGCACGCTCGCCGCGCTCTTGGGCGAAGGCGTCACCCTTGAACGCGCCGAGCGGTATGGCAAGGACTTCCTGGGTATGGAGCTGACGCCGGCCGTGGTGAGCTTGTAGGCAGTGCCCGCTGTCGTGTTCGTCCCAGGGGGAGACATCTTCCAGACCCAGGCCCAGTGCCTGGTCAACCCGGTCAACTGCGTGGGGGTGATGGGAGCGGGCTTGGCCAAGGCCTTCTCCACGCGCTATCCAGCGATCCTTCCGCCGTACCAGCGTGCTTGCCGGCAGGGCCAGTTCAACCCGGGTGGTGTGCAGCTGCTTCGACTGGATCCGGAATCAGGGCTTCGGGACCGAGACGGCAGCCTGCTGATCGCCAACCTTGCCACCAAGCTCCACTGGCGCGACCCATCGCAGCTGGACTGGGTGGAGCGAGGTTTGTCCGTGCTCGCGCAGCGTCTTCTTGAGCGCCCAGTGCGATCCGTGGCCGTGCCCATGCTTGGGGCGGGCCTGGGTGGCCTGGACTGGGCTCTCGTACGCCCTGTGGTGGTGCGCACGCTCACACCATGCGCGAGTCGAGGCATTGAAGTGCAGGTGCTAGGTCCAGCGTAGTGCCACCATGAGCGCGGCGATCAACTTTTTCAGATCGCTGTCTAGTGCATATTGGAGCGATCGAATAACCGGATCACTCGATGAGTCCTTGCCAGCCCACAGGCCAAACAGTCCCCGTCTTCCTGATGCTTAAAAGGCCGGAGGGGTACGAGGACGTGCATCCCGATCTTGTCCTGGAGGACGCCGGGGTGCATGCCGACTTCAGACCGCAAGTAGTGGGTCTAAGGAGCCCCGTCGCCGCAATCCCAGTGGCGTGGATTTCCGCGGATGATCTTGAGAGGCTTACGCGCGGGGAAGACAACGTCGTTGCGTGCAGCCTTCCACCTGATCCCGATGGCCTCCCCCGCGACGCGCATCTCTTGAGCTTGATGCCTGCCCAGGCAATACGTAAGGGAGAGTCGGTGATTAACCCGGACCGTGCCGCGATACGTGCGCTGGTCGATGCCGGACACCTCAATCGAGACGTAGCTAATGAAGCGCTGTGCAAGGCGCACGGCTTCAGCAAAGCTACGGATCTGATGGGCGCCTGTTTCCCCGCACTCAGATCGAAGGGAGAAGCAACGTGACACGATCCGCATCCATCATCACTGGCTTGACTGGCGTGGCAGCCCTGATCTTAGCGGGGGTATGCCTTGTAGCCGCAAGCCACGCCGCCAACCTGGACCATGCGCGCCACATCGCCTTTTTCGCGTTCGTTGGGGCAGTCATCGCTGGCATGCATTTCGGCTTCCGTCTGCTTTTTCAGCATCGCCGGCGTACAGGGCCAACCGGGTACCTGATCCTGGGCGCCATCACGGCGGTGATGTTCGTCGCGGCACTCTTCCCGCCATCCTGGGTCCAGTGACCTCGCCTTGCGCCGCCCTTCAAGAAAGGATCATCGCCTTCCTTGCCGAGATCGGCCTAGACGTGCACCGGGTAGATGGGGTGGCCGGGGACTCCTTCGCACTGGGGGTGAGCATCCACAACGGCACGTTGTTGGTTGCTCCGGAAGCACAGCCTTCCTGTGTTCTGCACGAGGCTGGGCACTTGGCCGTCACCCCTGCCTGCTTCCGTCCGTTACTTGATGGCAATCTCTATCGCAGCTTCCGTTCAATCGAGCGCGAGATGGTCCGATTGAACCTCGAGCCCGAGCATCCACTGGTGACAGCGGTCATCAACTCCAGCGACCCCGAGGCTACCGCCTGGGCATGGGCCGCAGGCGTCCACCTTGGACTGAACCCCGAACTGATCATCCAGGATGTGGACTACGATGGTGAGGGCGCAGACGTGCGCCTGGGCCTCCAGCACAACGCTTATTGCGGCATCCACGGGTTAGCCCACGGCGGGATGTGCCTTCTGCCCCGGCGACCCGGCGGCTTCCCCACGCTCAAATACTGGCTCCAACCGGCTGTGGCATACGTCGATGCAGCAACTTTCTCGCCCACCGACTGGTGCTCTACTGCGGTTGAGCCTTTACGAGATCTCAGCCATGAGCTCCTCCTCCCAGCGTGACCCGCGCCGCGACCCCAAGCCCGGTGACATCCTCAGCTTCCCCTGCGGCCGTCTACGCGGTCGCCATGCCGTGCGCGAGATTCGCGACGGCGTTGTCCACTACTGGGATCAGGGTCTGAAGGAGGAAAGCGGGCTCATGGATCACGTACCGCTTGAGCGCTGGCGCAAATGGTACGTGGGCATGCCTGGGATCAAGGTTATCCGGCACGCGGGCTAACTTTGCGACCGCGTGCACCGTGGTCAACTGGATGCCTGTCCCCGAAGGTTGAACCCCATGGATCACCGCAGGAGCCTCAGGCACCCGTCTCTGCCCGCCTTGACGGTGTCCATGGATTGTTTCTCAGACCAGTACTGGTCTGCCTGCCTCATGGAAGACGGGAAGGTCACCGAGGTCGGGCAGAGTGAGTGGATTGCGGATCACCCGAACTCCCAGAGCGCACGGGTCGCTGCTTACCAATGGGCAGTGAATCGGATCGCTCTTCTGAAGGCGAATCACTTTCGGGTGGTGCGAAGAAACCGACCGGCCATCGCGTTGGATTCGGGTCTTTCAACGCCTGTTCCTTCACCACTTGTGGCCCTCAAACCTATCGATTGCCACGTTCGGTCCAGCGGGCATGGCCTGGCACCAGCGGTTTTCTGAGGACAGCTCTCCGATGACACTCCAGGTAGGCGATCCTTTCGAGCCACGCACCGACCCCGCACGTTCTATCTACCGGGCATTCAAGGCCGAAGCGGCCCTTCGGGGTGAGCGCAGTTTCGAGGAGTGGAACGGGGCTGAGATCCAGGCGGTGCACACCGTGGCCACGGCCATGGCAAAGCAGCATCGCCTGGCTGCGCCGTCCCTAGACGACGTCAGGCGTGCGGAACGCTATGCGCAAGGCTCCGTCGACTACGGCGCCACCTGGGTGTGGGCGCTGCTGCGTTCAATGAGGCCGGTGAAGGCAGCTGATCAGGGCGCGTAGCTTCACGAACCGGTGAATAGCCGGCTTGGAAAATGGTGGGCCTGACGTACTGGAAAGACCTCATGACCCGAGACCCTTCTTCAATCCACGATTGGTTCGCCAAGGGCAGCCAGGCACGCGCCGACGGACTGACCATCATCGACAACCCCCTGTACGCCAAGAGCGCGCTTCCTGCCGTGACTGGCGAGACGCTCCAGGAGTGGCAGACCAAGGTCGACGCGTGGGAAGCGGGCTTCAACCAGGCGAAAGCTGCCTGAACATCGGGATGAACGCGGCTAACCCGGCCTGAAATCGGCAAGGTTGGAAGACGACACGAGCATGTCCGGGTAGGACGATAGAGGCCTCCCTCGTCACCCCTTTATCTGCATGCTCCCTTCCGCTCTTCCTGTCCGCCGGCTTCCCGGTGCATGGACGGTGACCAATCTCGATGGGCATGCGGATGTCCTCGCTGACGGCGAAAAGACTCCTCTGCAGTCCCTGGAGCAGGCCCTCAAATGGTCGGGCCGGCTCTCCAAGCGCTTCACCCCCTCCTATCGCAAGCTGACCGTTCAACGCACTACCAAGGGTGGCAAGCTGACGCCGGCGCGGCCCAGGTACGAGCTGCGAATTCAGCCGAGCTCCGGATCGGTCCCCTCTTGGATGCGGATCTACCTGGGGAGTGCGACGTCGATCACCCAGAAGGGGGTGGACTGGGCGGTGAGCACGCTGGACGTGCGCTGGCTTCTGTTCCAGTCCGGGATCGCACGAGCTGACCAGCTGCACGGCTTCTCCGTCTCCGCCTCGCCGCCGCAGACCCGACTTCTCCGTGAGGACCTGCTGGCGTGGAATGGGCGGGGTGAGGAAATCGGCTACACCCCCTCGTCCCAGGTGGACCCCGAACGCACGTCGATCTTCCACCCCGAGCACGACGACTTCTACGCAGCCAAGGCCGCTGAGGAGGCTGCCGATGCGTCTGCCTTGGCGATGGCCGACGAAAGATTTGCGCTCCATCAGCGGCAGGAAGCAATCAACAAGGCCATGTGGGGCGACACTGCGCCCAAGCCCCCGCGCGCAAAGCGCAAGGCCCGGATCAACCCATTCCCCGAGGGCCTCAAGCGGATGGATGACGCCTGGACTGGGTCCAGAGTGGTCGATGGCGTTACGAAGCGCGAGGTGTTCTGCGATGCGGACTACCGCGACATGCGAACGGCCCTCCATGACGCCATCGCCTGGGTCACCGACAATGCAAAGCCCGGCAGGGTCCCGCGCTTCATGCATGGGAACGAAGACCCGCGGGTGATTGTCTACCGCGTCAGCAACACCCAGCACGGCCATACGGCCCTGCGTTACGAGCTGCTGGTCCGCCCGACGTGGGGGCACAGCCGGATGCCTGACCTGCGCGTCTCCGTCGGCACGCTCAACCGGCTCAAGCAGCAGCACCTGGACAATGCCCTGGCCACGCTCCGCGCACGCTGGGCCGCCTACCTGTACGCGGCCGCGTCCGAGCCGGACCTCAAGCCCACCCAGATCGACCTGTCATGGATCGACGTCACGGGCGCCGCGGAGCAGGACCGTCTGACCTTGGACGTACTGCAGGACTTCCGCGGTGGGTACCGGCTCAAGTTCGAGACCTCATGAGCGACGCGATGCCTCAACATGCGAAGGCGGATGCACGTGCAACAGCTCATGCGCCATTGAGCCCGGAGCTCAGGGCCAAGGTGCGCGGGCGATGCATCGAGGTGATGACGCTCGCTCGCCAGCTGTACGACCTGGGCGATCTGAAGGCGGTGGTGCGTTTCGACCTGAAAGGCAAAACCGCGGGCTGGGCGATCCTGGAGCGAAAGAAGGCATTGGGAACAATCCGCCTGAACATCGAGGCGTGCCGGGTCGCCCTGGACGACATGCTCGACGACACCATCCCGCACGAGATTGCCCACCTGGTTGCGGAATGGACCCGGCGGGGACACGGCCACGATGAAGGCTGGAGGCGCATCGCCATCTCGCTGGGCTCCACGGGTCAGCGATGCCACACGCTTGACCTGACCCCGGCGCGCAAGACCCGTCGATTCCGGTACCGGGCGACGTGCGGTACGGAAATCGCGCTGTCGAGCGTGCGACACAACAAGTTGAGGAAGGGCAAGACCTTCAAGTTGCGCGACACCGGCGGAATCCTGACCGCTTCAGGCTTAATCGGCGAAGCGATGTGACGCACGTCACAGCGACGTGCCTTGCGCTTCATCCCTCGCACGAGGCGCCGATAACTTTCAAAGACCCTGCGACGTGGCCTACTGGTCCTGTCGCCCACGGGCATTCAACGCAAGGGGAACCACCATGTACCGATCCACGTTTGCTGCCGCCGCTCTGGCGCTGATGTTCGCCGCCGGCCCCGTCGCCGCCCAGGCGCCCGATGGCCCAAGCATGGCTCGCCAGCACGAGCTGCAGGATCTGGCTTGGCCGCTGCAGGTTGCCGCCGCCGACCGCTGCAACGCCGCCGAATTCCTCACCGGCGTGGAAGTGTTCGCCACTCCCGATCGCGGCGCCTACATCGCCCACGTAGTCGCCGGCTCCCCGGCGCAGGGCCAGGTGAACGTCGGTGATCGCGTGGGCGCCTACAACGGCCAGCGCCTGTCCAGCGATGCACCCGAGGCCTTCCAGCAGTGGATGGATGCCCACGAGGAGCAGCGCCAGGAAGATGGTGTGCAGTCCTACGTGCTGGTCGGCGCCGCCGGCGAGCAGACCATCACGGTCCAGCCGCGCAAGGTCTGCCGCATGCCGATCCGCTACATCGGCCGCGAACTGCCGACGTTGGATAACGGCGACACGCTCCTGCTGACCCCGAGCTTCGACGCCCTGACGCCCGAGCCGTGGATGGCCCAGGCGCAACTGGCACACCAGATCGGCCATCGCATCCGCAACCATGAGCAGAAGCGATCTCGCTTCAAGCGCTTCGCAGGCATCGCCTCGAGCGTGACCGAGAAAGTCGGTGGCTTCGGCATCGGCAGCTTGGGCGGCATCGTCGGCGCGAACGCGCTGTTCGGTAAGCAGCACGAGCTGGACGCGGACAAGGTGGCGCTGGAGTTGACCACGCAGATCGGACTGGACCCGCAGAAGGTCGTCACCTACTGGACCGACATCATCCAGGCCGACGCCGGCAAGTCCAAGGCCGCGCAGTTCCTGTCCAAGCACCCCACGCACCCCGAGCGCGTCGACGCCCTCAACGCGCAGCTGGCAGAGATTGCCCAGGCCGGCGGCGCGAACGACCAGGGTGCTTCGGCTCCCTGATCCCACGTCCAACTTGTATGGAATCTGGGGCGCTTAGCGCCCCTTCTCGTAGGTGAAGTGAGGCTACGCTTTCCCCATGGCCATCGTGATGCGATTAGACCCTCAGGCCTCAGGAGAGGCGCCAGAGCTACTGGTCCCACCTGATGCCGAAGAGACGCCGCACGGCGCGCTCGTTCGACGTGCCGTGGCATGGCTCAAGAAGGGCAATGCGGCAGGCGGTCATGGCTGCCAGGTCGCGCTCTCGGAAGGCTGGGCCGAAGCCGGCGGCGAGATCCCAGATGCAATGGGTTGGCGTCATGCCGGGTTCCAGGATGGAACTGTGATCGTCGAGGCCAAGGTGTCCAGGGCGGATTTCCTGGCCGACATGCGCAAGTCCCACCGCAGCGACCCTGCAAAGGGCATGGGGAAGTGGCGCTACTACCTTTGCCCGGAAGGGCTGATCCAGCCAGAGGAGCTCCCGCCGCGCTGGGGACTGATCTATGCCCTGCCCGGCCGCGGCCTAACCGTGGTGGCGGGCCCGGCCTCCCACCTGCAGCGCTACACCGGCAAGCCCGACCAACGACCCTTCGCCGAGGCGCTTGAAGCCTTCGCCTTCCACGAGCGCGATCGCAATCGCGAGATGGGCGTGCTCGTGCGCACCCTGGCGCGCGTGGCCGACCCTGAAGAGGTCAATCGGAAGCTCCGCGAAGCGGCCGGCAAAGTCCGCTGGATGTCCAACAAGATGGCCCAGCAGGAGCAATCGCTGAAGCAGTGGCGCATGAAGGCATTCGAGACGACCTAACTTTGCCGCGCCGGCGCCGCTGGTGGAATGGATGCACGTCCCCGCGGTGAATCGCAATGCCCCAACAGCTCGGCCTGGATCTCAACTGCGTCCTCAAGGCCTACCACCAGGCCGACTGCCAGGTGACCAACGACCAGCTCTACCGCACCGCAGTCGCGCAAGCCGGCGTTGACCCAGGCCACCTGTCCACCCGCGCCAAGGTTGGGCGCAGCGGCGAGCAGCACAACCTGCTGAAGCGAAAGATCCGCTGGTACCAGCAGACGGCCCGCGCACTAGGGTTCATCGAGCGCGTGCCCGGCAAGCGCGGGGTGTGGCGGATGACGCAAGCCGGCCGCGACAAACTCACGATCGCGCCGCCCAACGTCTCGCTGGTCGCGTTCTCGACGGAGCTGGGCGTTGCCCTGTGGAGCACGTGGGAGAACGTCTTCCCGCGCCTGGAAGAGCGAATCGACCTCGTCCTTACCTCACCGCCTTACGCTCTGCGAGCACCGAGACGGTACGGAAACCCCACGGCCGAGCAGTACGTCGACTTCATCTGCAAGGCGCTGGAGCCGCTGGTGGCGAACCTTAGTGATGGCGGGATCATCACCCTCAACATCAGCAACGACATCTTCGAGAAGGGTTCGCCGGCGCGCAGCCTCTACCGCGAGCGCCTGGTCATTGCCCTGCACGACAGGCTGCAGCTGTTCAAGCTCGATGAGCTGGTCTGGGTCAATACGTCCAAGCCGCCGAGCCCCTACCAGTGGAGTAGCCGGACTCGCCAGCAACTCAACTGCGGGTACGAGCCGGTGTACGTGTTCACCAACAACCCGGCCGCGGCACGCAGCGACAACCGGCGCGTGCTCCAGCCACACACCGACCAGCACCAGCGCCTCATCGATCGCGGAGGCGAGGCCAAGGCACGGTCCAGCTCGGACGGCGCTTATCGCATCAAGCCCGGCAGCTACGGCAATGCCACGGCGGGGAAGATCCCGCGCAACGTGATCACCATGGGCCACCGGTGCGCCGACCAGGTCAAGGTCAAGCGAGCAGCGAGGGAGGCGGGCCTGCCGGTGCACGGTGCTGCAATGCCGCTCCAGCTGGCCAGCTTCCTCGTGCAGTACCTGTCTCGCCCTGGGGACCTGGTGGCCGACCCCTTCGCTGGCACCCTTACGACCGCCAAGGCAGCCGAGATCAATGGCCGCCGCTGGATCGCGACCGACAGCGCGCTTGAATACCTGCTGGCTGGCTCAAGCAGGTTCTGAAGTCACGGCCGCCACAGCCGCCTTACTTCAGCTTGGATTGCAGGCGCTCTGCGCGCTTGTTCAACGTCTCGACCACCGCTTTGCCAGGTTGCACCGGGTCGAAGGTGGTGCGCCATTCTTGAATGACCCCAAGCGCTTCGGCGTACGCTTTCCTGCGCTCAAGCAAGAGGCTCAGGCGATCGACAGGGGCATGCCGAGTTCGATGAGCGGACGCGAAAGGGTCCGCCGCGGTGAAGTCGCGAATAGCCACCACAGCCTGCTTTAAGCCCTGGATGGCCGAATCAGGGTCGGCGCTCTTCTCAAGTTCAAGTGCAACTGCGACCTGCTCGTCCAACTTCCGGGCTCGCTCTTCGAGCTGTGAGCGCCTGGCCCAATCGGGCTCGCCCTTGATAACCCGGAGCACGACGCCAACCGATTTTTGCCCCAGCAGCCGCTTTAACCACGATGTTCCGCCGCGTATCGCGTGGACCCGTGCTTCGATGGGCTCGCCCTTCAGTACTGCATCAGCATCGCGGGCATCCGAAGGGAGGAAGCCTATCTGCTCTCCCATCTGCGTGAGGACCATCACCGCCCATCTGTCGTGCGGGTTGGTCGGGTCGGCCTTCAGTTGCACCGGCTCGTTAACTCGCATGCTGCGAATGATGTCCTGGCGCGACGATCCATCATCGTTGTTGTGGCTTACGCCTCGCACGCTGACAAGAAGGGTTCGGCTCATTGCTCTCACTCCCAAATACGCGGCTCCACTTGAACACGAGAGGAGTCACGGGGGGAGTATCGCTCACCGCCTACTCGGTGACCCCGGAACGCCCAGCTCACGGGCAACGCGGTTGAGCGGCCAAAGGCCCGCGCTCGGGATTGCATAGGATCTACGCGCGGCCGGCCTGCGTCTGTAGAAAAACCCCGCGGCTGCCTATAGGAAAAGTTCCTACGCAGCCTTCTGGTGCTCGTAGAACGGGTGCTGCTTGTCGTCGAAGATGGCATACAGGGCGCCCAGGTCGGCCGGGTCTGGATTGAGCCAGACGTCGATGTGCTCGGGCTTGATGTTGATGATCGTGCGGTCGTGTCCAGCCGCGGCGACCTCCGGCTCAGGCTCATCGGTGATGGCGGCGAACGACAGCAGATCCGGCTCCTTGCCCTTCGGGTCCACCCAGTGGGAGCACAGGCAGGCGATCAGCATGGGTTCGCCCGTTCGCGGGGTGAAGGCCAGCACCTGGTTCTCGCCGTCCTCGCCCTCGACGTTCTCGTAGAAGGTGTCGGCCACCATGATGCCGTGGCTGTGGCCAAACAGGCCTGCCCAGAAGCCTTCGAGGTTGTCCCGGCGGGCGTTGTACGTGCCCGGGTACTTGCGATCGTAGAAGGCGGGCTTGCCGGCGGGCCGGCACTGGTAGCGCATCGGCTTGATCACGCGCTTGCCCTCCTCCACGACCATCACCGGCGCGTACATGCCCGGGAAGATGCGGCGGTCCCGGTCCTTGGCCTGGGTGCGGCGCACATCGTCCAGTTTGGACTTGGCCCAGGCGATCTTGTCGGTGGCGATCCTCTGGTCCTCCAGCGCCTTCTTCGTCGTCTTCTCCTGCAAGGTGCGTTCGGCACCCACCAGCCGCTTGCGCTGGGTGAACAGCAGCTCCTTCAGCCGGCTCGTCTCGGACAGGTTGAACTGGTCGATGGCCTCCCGGATGGCCTCGCCTTTGGGGCCGGGCACTTCAGCCATTCCCGCGTCCATCGCCTTGGGCGTCTTGACGCTCTTGGCCTCCAGTCGTCGCTCGTAGGTTTCGACGAACTCGTCCAAGCTCAGCGTCGCGCCGAACTGGCGCTCGTACTGCTTCCATCTGGCAAGCACCTTCGCCGAATAGCACATCGCCTCACTCCTCCAGCTGCTGGGCAGCCTTCGCCGCGATCGCATGGATCCGTCTACTGATCTCTCCGGCGTGCGCGCCGGCGCTGTCCTCGATCACGTCCGCCTCGCCGGCAAACAGCGGCCAGAAGTCGGCCGGATCCGGGTGCGTCTTGAGCCACGTGGGAACCTGGGCCTCCAGGCGGTCCACCAGCTCGATGAGCTCAGGCAGGGAGATCGACATGGTCGGATGTTAGCGCGGAGCAAGAGCTCACGCGTCCAGCCCGGACATAGAAAAACCCCGGACGCGCGAGCGGCCGGGGTTTGGGGGTCAAGCAGGTGGGTCAGGCGGCCGCAGCCACCGTCGTGTCGTCCGTGGAAGTTGGCGGGTCCAACTCGAAACGATTGTCGCCGTCATCGAGCTGGTCCATCGACGCGAGGGACTCGAGCCGATCGAAGAGACGCGCGTACTTGGCGCGCAATTCGTCGGTCAGCTCGATCTCGTCGCCGGAATCGTCCGGCAGAACGTCCTCGTCGCCCGAGGCGATCATCAGCTTCTCCAAGGTTTCGCAGTCTGCGAACTCGCCGCAGTCGATCTGGAAGTCGCTCAGATGCAGCTCCTCCTCGCCCATGTGGACGGTGTATCCCTGGATCGAGACGAAGTACTGGCCTTCATCGCCGATCTGGGATTCCCCGGTCACGGTCACGGCTGTGAGCGCCGGCACGAGGGACTTGAGCTCGGTCAGGAGCTCCTGCTGGCCAAGATAGATGGCCGCCGCGATGATCTTGCCGTAGGCATGCGGCTGGCTGATGGTGGCTCGGAGCTCGCGTACCTGGTCGCGCAGGATGCGGGTGCTGGTTTCGTCGTTCATGGTGTCTCCGTGGTGTGGTGTGGAGACGCAGAGCCCCGGGCGGGAATCGTGTCCCCACGGGGTGGTGGTCGAGATGACCGTGTGTGCCGGATAGCCGGCCCTGATCCGGACAAGCCGGGAAAATCGGTCCGAGCGCGAGCCCGGGATACCGGCAGCCGGCCGGACGGGTGCGCGCCGGGATGCTCACGTCGCGCTGCAGGGATAGGCTACGGTGGGACCGCGGAGCCGTGAAGCCCGCAACCTTGGCGATTGCAGGGCCGGTTGCGCGCTAACTTTCGCGCGGGCGTTCCTGCCCAATACTGCACCCATGCATCTGGACCCCCACCCCCTCGCCCACCTTGACCCGCGGGAGCGCGATCGCCTGAACCAGGTGACGCACGCCTGCTACGACATGGCCCGGCGCAAGCTCGGCTCGGCGATGGCGTCTGGCCACGAGCGCGGACGGCGTATTGCCATGCGGCTGATGGATGAGGCCGTGAGCACGGGCCAGGAGCTGCAGCGGATGTCCACCGCCTGCAAGCCGGGTTGCGATGCATGCTGCCACCTGCGAGTGGACGCCACCGCGCAGGAGATCTTCGGGCTGATTGACTACGTGGCTGAGCACCAGGGCGCCGCGGCAATGCAACGTCTGCACACGCGAGTCGACACCTTCCGCGCCGCAATGGCCGGACTGGACCGTGAGGCGCGACTGCGCCGGAACGACCCCTGCCCCTTGCTGCAGGACGGCCGCTGCTCGGCCTACGGCGCCCGGCCGCTGATGTGCCGGCGACACCATTCGCTGGATGCGCAGGCCTGCCAGGCGATCAAGGACAGCCCGGAGATCGACAGCAACCGGCCCGCGTCCGCGGTCGTCGACATGATGGCGCTGGCGGTGCTGGGCGCGTACCTGGACGAAGGCGCCGCGCACGGCATGGAGCGCACGCATTGGGACCTGGTGGATGGCTTGCACGAAGCCCTCAACGACCCCCAGGCGCGTCTTCGCCACGAATCGGGCGATCCAGCGTTCGTCCACGCCATGTCCGCGCCGACCGCTTGAAGCTGGAGTCCTCCTAACTTTCGATCTCCAACCGGCCTGCAATCATGGCCGCTTAGAGCGCTGAAGCCCTTGTTTTTCCCTGCACAATGCAAATTCGCCGCGGTAGCTCAGCTGGTAGAGCAACCGCCTTGTAAGCGGTAGGTCGCCAGTTCGATCCTGGCCCGCGGCACCAGACATGCGCACCTCGATGGGGGCGAGTCGCGCATCCAATCCATCCCCCTCTACAGGAGTCATGCATGTCCAAGGCAGCATCCACCAAGCGCATCAAGCCGATCACCGAGAAGATGACCAAGTCGGCGCTGCAGGCGCATCTGGCCGACGTCACCGGCCTGGCCAAGCGCGACGTCGCCAGCGTCCTGACCGCGCTGGACGACACCATCAAGGCCTCGATCCACAAGAAGGGCGTCGGCGAGTTCACATTGCCCGGCGTCGTCAAGTTCAAGACGGAGCGAGTTCCGGCCAAGCCCAAGCGCAAGGGCATCAATCCCTTCACCAAGGAAGAGACCATGTTCGCCGCCAAGCCGGCCACCACCAAGATCAAGGTGCGCGCAATGAAGTCGCTCAAGGACGCCGCGCTCTGACCCGCTGCCCGCCCGGGGCTCCGGCCTCGGGCGGGTCAACGATCAAGGACACCCATGCCGTACGCGCTGACCATCGAGCAGGCACAGTCCATCACAGATATCGAGATGGCTTTCTCCACGATGCGCCTCCTGCCGCCGCTGGATGAAATCCCGGCCGAGTTCATCCGCGGCAACGTCTACACCAGCCTGGTCGAAAAGATCTGCTTCAACCAGCCCCTGCCCAGCCTTGATATGGCGCTGGTGGACGGCCTGAAGCCGGAAGACCTCAATCGGGTCATCCGCGCACACTTGCAGTCCTTCGGCCCCAAGCACGAGCACAAGATCGCCGGCGTGGGGTACATGCTGTCGCTTCTGTGCACGCTCTCAGCTGAGCCTGTCGGGACCCACGCGCCGGGCTAGGTTCCCGCGCCCTGGCTGACCTCGACAATCCGCTGGGCTTTCGTCTTGCCGATGCCCTCGACCTTAACCAGCTGCTCCACGCTCGCCTGCATGACGGCGGCGACCGATCCGAAGTGCGCCATCAGCCGGCTGGCCAGGGTGGCGTTAATGCCCGGCAACCCCTCCAACACGTAACCCCGAGCGTCCGCAATGGACGCCGTCTTGTTGGAGCGCAGCCCAAGGCTGTAACCCAGCCCGTGCCGGTGATGCTGGGCGATCTTCGCCAGGGTGTAGGCCGTGGCCACCATGTCCGGCACCTGGATCACCGACAGACCCTTGATGGCCGAAAGGTAGGAGAAAGCGCCCGTGATCTGCTCCATGGTCATCCGGTTGGCCTGCCGGTACAGGTCTCCTTCGATCACGATGAAGCACAGCGTTTCGGGTTCGAAGCTCATGCGCTCGGCCTGGTTGAACAGCCTCTTCGTGGGATCGATGACCGATGCCTCGAAGTCGGACACGGTCTTGCGCTCCACCAGCACCGATCCGTTGATGCGGATGTCGCCCATGGACAGGTGGCAGCGTTCGACCTTCGCAAACTTCGCCTGGCCCAGGAGTGCGCTCAACGCCTCCGGCTCCCGGTGGTCCACCTCGAACGTCACCTCGCCCGGGATCGGGATGCTTGCGATGTCCAGGGCATGCAGCCCACTGGTCGGCCCCGTAGCTGTTGCCAAGTTCGCGCGACCCGTGGCCGGCGCCGCCCTGCCCCGCTGGGGCGGGGCGCCGTGGGCAAGGATCATCGGCCAGGCCGTTGCATCCAGCATGCCTGCGCATCCGGCCGCGGCAAGAACCTCGCGAAGCAGAGCCTGGGGATCTTCATGCTCGCCCACGATCTGCAACCGCCCGCGCCGGTACTCCACGTAGGTGCGGTCGGGCACGTCATTACCCCGGATGTAGACCCGCTCGATGTCGGCCTTCTTCCAGGTGGCGAGGGAAATGGGCATTGCAGCGTCCAGCGTGGATGGATCTCCATCGTGACAGCGAGACGTGCGCCACGAAAGTTGGCCAGCCAGTCTCAATGCGTGGAATCGTGCGCCGCCACGATGCAGCGCAGCTAACTTTTGCAGTCGCACACATCTGCGAGATTGGTTGCACACCAACCACGAGCGCAGCCACCCATGAACGAATCGATCACCCTCAACCTCGTCGAAGGCAACTCGGCCAAGACCTACCAGGCGCAACTTGAAGCCTCCGGCAGCGGCTTCGTCGTCAACTTCCAGTACGGCCGCATCGGCAGCACGCTCAAGGCAGGCACGAAGACCGCGGCCCCGGTGGACTACGCCGCGGCGAAGAGGGCGTACGACGCGCTGGTGAAGTCCAAGACCAGCAAGGGCTACTCGCCAACCGAGGGTGGCCAGGCCTACCAGGGAACGGAGAATGCGGGGCGCGTGAGCGGCCAGCGTCCCCAGCTGCTCAATGCGATCGACGAAGCTCAGGTGCAGGCGCTGATCCTCGACCCGGCCTGGGGCTGCGAGATCAAGGCTGACGGCGAGCGGCGCATGCTCCAGATCACCGACGGCGAGGTCATCGGCACCAACCGTAGGGGGCTGGTCGTTGCGGCGAGCGAAGCGATCGCCGATGCCGCGCTGCAGGGTGGGTTCAAGGGCACCACCACGCTCGATGGCGAGGACATGGGCGGCGTGCTGGTCGTGTTCGATGTGCTGATGCACG
>Ga0208375_1000601_pt1 | contig 50198 bp, 37 predicted proteins | sample RifOxyD1_FD_184038 | JGI IMG/M metagenome (GOLD analysis project Ga0208375, IMG submission 184038) | Soil microbial communities from Rifle, Colorado - Rifle Oxygen_injection D1 (SPAdes) | ecosystem: Environmental > Terrestrial > Deep subsurface > Rock core/Sediment | place: Rifle, Colorado... | reverse complement strand
TGGGCAGCGCCTGTTTTTGGGGCAACGGCTCAGCTTGAGTGCCTGATGCGGGCTCTCGGGGCCAAGTTGGATTCGCCCCTGGCGGGGCCGACGGACGACTATGCCCGGATATTCTCCGAGGCACTGCTCTCGTGGAAGGCGAAGGAGGGCAATTTTCGGCAATCACTTGAGTTCTTCCTGAAGAAACGCACCGAGATTTCCCGAAAGCACCTCGCGAAATATCGAAAACAATACAAAGCGCTCTCAAGCCGCTTTTCGGGCGCCGAGCTGAGGGCCGCTCGAGAGGACTTCAAAGAAACCGTGATCGATCAGGAGGAAAAACTCCTTTCCATTCTCAGCGGGAGTGATTCAATTGCGCGTCGTCATTTTTCCGGAGAGCTTGGGGAACTTTCTACTCACACGGACATTTTTCCTCTTCATCCGAATTTTGAGGGAAGGAGCGAGCGTTCACAGGAGCTTTACCAGCTCGTTCGGGATCTGGATGAGAAGACCAACTTCTTTGTCCCAGGAGAAAATGAATTCGAACGTCGGATTCGTAAAGCCGGTAAACTGGGAAAGTTCGTGCCTCGGGAGGTGCTTGAAGTCGAGGACCAGAAATGGCTGATTCGTAATATTACGCTTCCGGGAGAGAAAAAGCCGATTCCGGTTATGGCGATTCGTCGAAAGGTCCAAAAGGGAACTCCGCCTTTTTACGCGGTTTTCAGCACGTTCTCAACGGATGTCCCTGCCGTGGCCAGGCGACTCGAGACGCTTTGGAATGAAGTCTTTCAGACGAGTGACTTGGGACTCAAGCGGCGAAAGATCGCGGAATTCGAGTGGCTGTTCTTTGTTTCGAATCCGACTCATCGCGCGGGCGCGTCCTTGGGGGATGTCCTTTCGACGGCTTTGCAGCTCAGCAACGGGATGACCGTCCGTCAGAAATTTCGCAGTCTCGACTTTCACGCGCTGGCCAGGAACCCTGAAGACTATATCGAGTGGCGGCTCAGCAACTGGGGAGACTAGTTTCTGAAACCCCCTATTGCTTCGCCAGAACCCGTTTCCATTCCCGCACTTTTTCAGCAAGAGGTCGGCCGGGCGCTCTGTTCTCACCGGTCAGGGTTTCGAGAGCGTTGATCGTGAGATGTTGAAATTTTGAATCGCTGTCGTAATTCAGAAGCGGAGCGAGTTTCGGCGCGACGTTCTTTGCCCGAAGTTTGACAAGGGCTTGCAGCGCGTGTTGCGGAACCCACTGTGCTTTGCCGCCATGATAATTCGCGCGGTTTTGAAGAGTCTCAAGCAGCGCCTCGGTTGCCCCCAAAGGTCGGAGCGTCTCGACCGCTGTTACCGCCTCCACGCGAACGACGAGCGCCGGATCTCGCAAAAGCGGCAGAATGGCGGGAGCGGTCACCGGGTCCCTCAGCGCCGTCAAGGCGCGTAGCGCGGCATTGCGAATCATCCATGACGGATCTTTCAGGAGAGGAATAATGGGGACGGCCGTCGCGGTCCCTCCGAGTTTTGCCGCGCCCATGACCGCGATGTAACGATCGGGATCCGAAAGTTTGCGATCGGCGGCGATTGAAAGAAGCGGTTGGACGGCTGCGGTGCTGTAAGTGGATTCCCATTTCTTCAGTAAAGAGTCGAAGTTGTTCGAGGGGCGATTCCTGATTTCCTTTTGGAGTAAGTGCTGAAGCGAGGACCCTCGAGGTTTGGGCACTGACCCGTGCGCGGAGGCGCAGAACAGGAAGGTCGCCAGCGCGATCAAATAGAAAGCCGAAGCATCAGCCGTTAAGCATTTTTTCGAACTCTGCAACGAGATCTGCATCCGAGCGCTCCATATTAGCCGCTGGTGTTTTGGAAGTCGAGGGTTGTTCGATCGGCGCTGCGGGACTCGCCGGAGAGGTTGGCTTGGCCGAAGCGGCGGCGGGTTCGGGAGCCGGTGCAGGCTTCGCGGGAGTCTGGGCGGCTTCGGGAGCTTGCGCGGGAGTTTTCTCGAGGCTCTTTTCGACTTGATCCACGAGACCTTCGAAAATCGAATCCGCGGGAGCATCCTTTTTCGGTTCCGCGGCCGTCAGACCCGCCGCGCCCGCGAACAACGTATCGATAGCGGAAGAGTCTTCGGTGGCGCCCAGGGGAGGGGGCGTCAGATCCGGTTCGGACGCCGGTTCTGCTTCGGGCGCGGGAGCCGCCGGAGCAGGGGCTGCCTGTGCTGGAGCAGTTCGCGCGGCAGGGGCGGGTGTCGGCGCCGGAGCGGGAGAACTGGTGATGCTGGGTTCAGCCGTCGGCGAGATCGTGCCTTTGCCGTTCAGCTGCGCTCGGAGCTGCGCGTTTTCCTGCTGGAGACGTTTGAGATTGGCCAGATCATCTTCGATGACGCTGTACTCGGCGAGCTTGCTTTCAAGATTCTTGATTTTGTTTTCGAGTTCGGCCGTCGCGGCGGTATTGACCGGGGCCGCGGTTGAACCGGTGGCCGGGGGCGCTGACTTCGCGGCCGCGAGAGCGACTTCCATTTCGGTTTTCTGCGCAATCAACCGGTCCATCGCCATCGATTGCTCCGCCATCTTCGCCTCGAGCAGGAGAAGCTTCTTCGCCATTGCCGGATCGTCAGAAAAATTCAGGGATGCGGCTGTATGCGCGTAATCCGTGCCCGGGTTCATGGCGGAGACGGGAAGGTCCCGACCTGCAAGGATCCCGAAAAGTTGCGCGCGCATGCGTTCGGCGTCGACGATGAGTTCGTTTAAATAGTCTTTGACGACGCCCGTGGGGACGCCGGAGTGAAGCGCGCCGAACTTTCTTTTGTGCAGTACCCAGAAAGCCGCGTAAGAGGCGACGAGAATGGAGATGAGCAAAGCTTCAAAGAGGAGTGCTTCGGGAGTGAACTTGGCGAAGACGTATACCCATGACGTCATGATTGTGGGCCCCTCCTAGGCCTGCTCACTTATCATTTTAGGGAGACAAAAAAGGCCTGTCAAATCAAAGGGTCGAGTTCGGGTCCGGAATTGGACCTCCAGGGGTGCTCAGAGGAGCGCCGTCATGTTGTCGTGAAGAACGCCATTCGAGGCGAGAACCTCATTTTTGTCCAAGGAAAATTCATTCCCCTTGAAATCCGTGACTTTGCCACCCGCCTCCTCAATGATGAGCCATCCGGCGGCGACGTCCCAGGGGCTCAGGCCGCGTTCCCAAAAACCGTCAAAAATCCCACGGGCGGTGTTGGCGAGATCTAGCGCAGCGCTTCCAGGGCGACGAATTGCGCGCGTGATTTCGCTCAGTCGTTCGAACGAAGTCATCTCGTCGCGAAGAAACTCTGACTTTCGATAGGAAAACCCCGTAGTGAGCAGCGAGTCTTCAATCCGAGCTGTTTTCGAGACCCTCATGCGTTGCCCGTTCACGAAAGCGCCCCGCCCTTTGATCGCGACGTAGGTATCTTTCAGGATCGGGTGATAAATCGCGCCGGCCACGATTTCGCCCTGCCACTCGGCCGCGATCGAAACACAAAACACCGGAAATCCGTGCACGAAGTTCGTCGTTCCGTCCAACGGGTCAACAATCCAGCGTCCCGGGGCTTCGATGCTTTTTTCCCCGGCTTCTTCGGTGAGGAAGCCGAACTCCGGGAATCGCGTCCGCAAAACTCTGATAATTCGGTCTTCGGCGGCGAGATCTGCTTCGCTGACGAGTCCGGCATCGGCCTTTTCGCTGACTTTAAGGTTCTTTCTGAAATAGCGCAGAAGAATCGTTCCGGCCGCATGCGCGGCTTCGATGGCGCTTTCGGCGAGACGGCTCGGAGAGGGGCGGCGCGGGTTTTTTGCCGATTTCGTCGATTTCATACGGTCAGGTCTCCTATGCTGGAATCGTTTTGCGGTACTCGGAGTGTAATTTTGAAGTGATCGGGCCGGGCAGGCCCGTGCCTATCGTCCGGCCATCGATCCGGGTTACCGGAAAAATCTCTTTCAGGGAACTTGTGATGAATGCTTCGTCAGCCTCATAGAGCCTTTCGCGCGGGAAGCGCACTTCGCGGAGGTGAAAGCCGCTTTGAGTGGCGATTTTGATGACGTGCCGGCGGGTAATCCCGTTCAGGATGCCGATTTCGAGAGGTGGTGTAACGATGATCCCACGCCGAACGTAAAAAATATTGAAGGTCGTCCCCTCCGTGACATGCCCTTCTTCGTTGCAGAGAAGAGCGTCGTCGAAATCCTGCTTCTTGTCGGAAGCGGCTTCCAGAAACGCGAGGACATTATTCAGGTAATTACCCGATTTCATGGCGGGGTCCAGGGCTTTGCGATTATTCCGGATCCGCTCGGCGATCCTGAGGTGATGGCCTTTCTGGAACTGAGCCGCGCTCGGTCCTTCGACAGGTTGCAGGATCATCGTGTATTGAGTCGGCGTGACCAGGCATGAAAGACCGAAGCCTATCTTTCCGGCGCCGCGGCTGACGATGATCCGGCAATAAGCCTCGCGATTCTCAAATCCCGGCTGCTTTCGGAACTGTTCCAACGCGCGGTAGGCTTCCAGACGGTAATGTTCGGTGCTTTGTCCCAGGACCATCCGGCAGAGGGCCGCGGACTGTTCCAATCTTTGGAGATGCTCCTCCAGCAAAAAGAACTTTCCGTTATAAGTTCGAGTGACTTCATAGAGGCTGTCGCCGTAAAGATATCCCCGGTCGAACACCGAAACTTTTGCGTGTTCCGCCGAGTGATCGTAGTTCAAAATTCGTCCATTCACGTTTATGATCGCGTTCTGCATAGCTAAAAGCAGTTATAGTTGGTAGGGATAGGACTGTCATGTCAAACTCTCTTCGCGTGAGAAATTTTCGTGTGGCATTCGCGATCGGTGTTCTTGTCATGGCTTGCGCTTCCGTCCCCGCGTTCCATCCATCCGTTCCCTTGGAGAACGCGACGAGCCTTCCCGAAGCCCTGGTGCTCTGCAATGAGTACCGTGCGTCCATTCCCGCCAAACGCCCCGTTTCGATGCTTCCTTACGTGAAGTGCGTCGATCGTGTTGCCGAGCTCTTCCCGACTCGCTTGACTCGCGGCTTTCTCGTCTTCAAGGAAGAATTACATTTTCAATACGACCTTCTCAAGGAGGCCGATTGGACACCTCAAAAAGGGGTTGATCTCGAAACGGCCATTCACGCGGTTTTTCGCGCGCTTTGGCGGAATGAGCCAAGAATGAATTCATATACCGTCGCCGAGCGGCAACTCGTGATGCAGCTCTTTTCAAAAACCGCGGACGCTTTGAACGCCGCGCAATGGAATGTTTCGCAGGCCGCTGCCCTGGATCCGCAACTTGAGACTCTCCGGGCAGGATTTGCCGCGCTTTCCGAGCCGCCGCATGAGAAGAATCGGGCGGCCGAACTCTCAGCCCGGAATTCCGGTCGAACTGCACGGCTTTGTGAACAGATTCTGCACTTAAAGACTGAAATCGGATATTTGGGTTCACTTTGGCGAGATCTTTTGGACATGACCGACCTGGCCCCGGGAAATGAGACCAGCCTTCAAACGCGAGAACGTTACGAAACCCGTCTGCGGCTCGCTGGCTCAGAACTCGAGACTCTTCGGGCACGGGTGCGGGAGGCGGAATCGAGCTTCGGTTTCAAAGTCAGGCAGTGCCGGTCATTTGAACAGAACTCGAAACGCAGCTTTGAAGGCAGCTTTGGAGGACGTCATGCTGGATGAAGTGGGATCACTTCTGCCGGGACTTCGTTCCGGAAAAAAGCCGAAGGTTCTATCAATCGGATTTGACGAGGATTCCCTGGACGAGCTCGAACGACTTCTGACGACTCTCGATGTCGAAACCGTGGGCAGAATCCACGCGGTTTCCAGAAAGATCAGTCCCGCGACTTTCATCGGCAAAGGGAAAATCGAAGAAGCGAAACTTGAGCTCGAGAAGTTGAATGGGGATGCAGTCATCCTGGACGTGGAACTTTCGCCGAATCAGCTCCGAAATCTCGAGCAACAATTCAAAAAACCGATTCTCGACCGTCCTGGAGTGATTATCGAGATTTTTTCGCAGCACGCGCGAACGCGCGAAGCTAAGACGCAGGTCGCGCTGGCGAGATTGCAATACCTGTTGCCGCGGCTGACCCATTTCTGGACGCATTTCGAACGGCAGCGCGGTGGATCGCCGTCCAGCCGCGGAATGGGTGAAAAGCAGATCGAGGTCGATCGCCGGATGGTGAAAAAACAGATGGCTGTTCTCAATGGCCGGCTGGCGGCGATCGAGCGTGAGAGAAAGGTTCAGCGTGCGGGACGCCGCGACGTCCTCAAAGTCGCGCTTGTCGGATACACCAATGCCGGTAAATCGACACTTCTGAATGCACTCACGCACAGCGAGGTCCGGGCGGAAGACAAACTTTTCGCGACGCTGGATGCGAGCGTTCGTTCCCTGGACCCGAATAGCCATCCCCCGATCGTCGCGATCGATACGGTCGGATTCATCAGTCGTTTGCCGCCTGCTCTGGTCGCTTCATTCCGTTCGACTCTCGAGGAACTCGAGGAAGCCGATCTTCTCGTTCATGTCGTGGACGCGAGTTCATCGCAGGCTCGCGAGCAGCTCGAGGCGACGGAGGCGGTTCTTCGCGATCTGAAAGTCGACACGACTCCGAGGATCATCGTGTTGAATAAAGCCGACCGACTGGGCGAAGGCCCGGGGGCGAAGAACCGGGCCAAGCTCGTCTCGCCCGGGGCGATGCTGATCTCGGCCTTGGATGCCCAGGACGTGGTTCGTCTGAGGGACGCGATTCTCGAGCATTTCAAGAAGGGACTTGAGGTCTGGGAAGTTCTTGTGCCGTATTCGGAAAGCAAGCTGGAGTCGCAGATTTACGCGCACGGGAGTGTCGAAATCAATCGGCACCTCGAAAAGGGGACTTTTTATCGGCTGCGAATCGAGCAGGGGTGGGCGCGCAAACTCGGCTTGGAGAAATACCGGCTATGAACTCGTCCCGTTTCACGATGGCGCTTCTTCGGGGGGCTTTCTGCTGTGCTCTGCCTACCGCGATGGGCCTTGCCCATCAGACCGCCTGGGCTGGGGAGCCGCTCAATATTTCAGCGGGTTCGGGTTTAGTGGAGGTCGAGGGGCCCGTCCGCAATTCCAGAATCGGTGCAGCGCCGCTCGAAATTCCGCTGCATTACAGTTATCAGGCTTCGAAGGACCCGCTCACGACGGAGATGATGTGGAGTGTCGATCCAGAGCAGATCAACCCGCACCGCCAGCGTTGGGGGCTGAGCAGGAAAGCCGAACTCGAAGGACTTCGCGCAATCCGTCTCCCGAACGGGCGTTTCGGGGTCAAAGCGAACGGAATCCGCGCGAACGCTCGTTCTTATATGCGGGCGCAAGGGCCATGGTATCAGCGGCTTTCGGATTTCCCGTGCGAGAAGGTTCGACCTCATGATGCGCAAGGCGCGGATTGGTTTGCAACCCCGGAGGGCGCGCGTGTTGCGGTCACCGAGGCGGCCCGGATCTGGGAAGAGTTACTCCGGGATAGGCGGCTGAAACTGACTTATATGTTCGAGCGCGTTTCGGGGACTACTCCCGAAATCGCGCTGGTCGTCGCGCAAACCGTATTCAATAACTGGACGCGCGAGCTGTCCCAGGATTGGAGAACCAAAGGCCGCGATCATGTTGATGGCGTCGAATGGCAGTATTATTGGGATTTGGCCCAGACTGAGAAAATATGCAAGTGGCCCCGCGCGACGGTGTTCCCGGTTGCTTGGGAGAAGATGATGGAACCTCTTCCGCCGCCATCAACAAAGCAAACTTTGCTCGCGCGTGCTCCCGCGCGACGATGGGACGCTTTGTTTTCCGTGAGGTTGAACGTCCTGGTCGGTGGTAAAAAATTGAACGGTCAGTTTCTGATCGACTCCGGCGCGCGCAAGAGCGTGATCTCGCCGACCTGGCTTGAGAACCAGGGGGTTTTGCCTGCTTTGATCGAGGTGACCGGCGCTCCTCCTCAGCATGTCACCTGGGGCGGACAGTGGAGCACGGAACGTGGTTTGGCGCGGCTTGCGATGATCACCGATGCTGACATGAGTGGTTACCCGGTCCCGATCAAGGAATTCCTGCTTTATGACGTGGATTTTTTCGGTCCGCCTGAAACGGTCGGTTCATGCTGCGACGGGATTCTCGGGATTGATTTTCTTCAGCGCGCGACGGTCGAGTTTCGATCCGTACCTCCGGCCGAGCTGATGGTCTGGCGTTCTGAGAAGTTTTTGCCAGAAAAACCCGGGTTTCAGTGGGTCGAAAGCGCCATTATGTCCCGGTCGGAAGTCGTCAGCTCATCCTGCACCGTGCATTCCGAGACTCAGGAATTCAAAGGCCTGCGTTGGGATACAGGGAGCGACACCTTCCTTGATATCCATCTTCCCTGGCAGAAAGCTGCCAAGGCCGAGAAGACCTGGGGTCTTGTGTGCAATTCGGAGCGGTTCGGAAAGAACATTCCGGTATCTTTCCCTAAACCCGACACAGAGCGCGAATTCCAAACAGATCGCGGGCCCCTCTCGCAGAAGTTTCCCGCCGCCGATGTCGGGATGGGATTTTTGGGACGGGGTTCATTCGTTCTGGATCTTCCGCATGGTCGTGTTTGGCTGGCTAAGCAATCGCTCGACCTCCCCGTTCTGACGAATCGCTCGGGACTTGAACTGGAATATATCTTTCGAGAGGGCGAGCGCGTTCTCATCGTAAAGAAACTCGAAAAGAAAACCCCGGCCGATGCGTTGTTCGAAGCCGGATTACGTCCGGGAATGATTCTGACCCAAGTTGATTCAAAGCCCGCCGAGGACATGGATCTCTGGGAAGTCGAGCAGAGGCTTGCCGGAGCCTATGGCGAGACGGTTACGATCCAATGGAATACGAAAACGGGGATCTCGAAAATCGTGCCGCTCAGGCTTAATTTTTGACTTTTTATTTCTTCTTGATGATGACGAACAGGTGCGGGTCAGTTTACGGCGTAAAAACCCGCTCAAGTCGCCAGGCGTGATTTTCACGGCAGGCTACCGCAACGAGCCGGTTGTGGCAGTAAACGGCAAGGTGGTCTGAATGCATTTCGTCGGGAGCTGCTTGCGCCCGTTTCAGTATGTTGAAAAGCGCGTTCTGGCGACCTTTGAACAGATCCTGCGCTTCTTCCTCCGTGGCGGTCGCGCTTGGGTAACCTTCGAGCAGGCGGTCAAACGGCATCCAGCACGGCAATTCATTCCACGGTTCTTGGGGTTCGAGGATCTGGCTCAGGGGCAACGCATTTTGAAGTCTGAAGTGACCTGATCCCGTCCGGCAAAGTGACTCGAGGAGGGCGACGGAGCCCATCATTTTCGCGAAATCCTGGGCAAGGCTCCTGACGTATGTTCCGGACCCGCAGCGGAGCCGGAAGGTAGCGCGAGGCTTTTCATAGCTCAGGATCTCGAATTCATGAAGCTGACATAGCTTCGGTTCGCGTTCGATTTCGATTCCGGCGCGCGCGAGTTCGTAAAGGGGCTTTCCATCCTTTTTTTTTGCCGAATGCATCGGTGGAACTTGCAGGTAAGGTTGAAGCGTCAGCTTGTGCGCGAGCGCTTGCAGCTCTTCGAGAGATTCGGGAATAATCTCGGAGGTCTCCGAAATCGGAGCAGTCGGGTCGCCCGGGACCGTTGTTTCTCCGAAGCGGATGACGCCTTCATACATCTTCGTTGAACCGAGAAAGTAGCGGGCCAGTTTGACCGCGCGCCCGACGCAAACGACGAGGAGTCCGGTGGCAAACGGATCAAGGGTCCCGCCGTGTCCGAGTTTCGGGAGCTGGCTGCGCTTCAGTCCGTACTTTTTTGATAAATGCTTCTGCAACAGGTCAATAATCCCGAACGAGCTGACGTCCGGATGTTTATTGATCAGCAGCGCGCCATTCAAAGTTTCCAGATTCCCGGGAGGTAACATGACCTGTCGACCTCGATCAGCCGGTTTCAGAAATCTTTTTCAACAGCTCGTTCACCCGAATCGCGTTCTCGAAACCCCTGTCTTCCTTGAAAATCAAAGTCGGTACGTGTCTCACGCTCAGAACTCGGGCAAGGTGCCGTCTCAGAAAGCCGGAGGCCGAAGTCAGGCCCTCCAGGCAATCCTTCATGCGCTGCTGGGCGCCTTTTTCAGAAAGCGGCGGAGCTCCATCGTGGCCGCCCTGGGCTCCCCCGAGGATCGCGACGAAGACGGTGGCCTGACTGCCGTCCTGGGTAACCTGAACTTCCGTGAAGGTGACGGACGGTACGCGAGGATCTTTGACTTCCCTCGGAACGACGACCGACAATTCTTCCTGTATGACGGCCTGAAGTCGGGCTCGTCGGGTTTCCTGCATAAACGATCTCCTACTGCTGAGCGGTGGTTAGGCGTCGAGACCCGGCGCAACCATCTCGATCTGGAAGGCCTCGATGATATCGCCCGGCTTGAGATCGTGATAATTTTCAATTCCGATACCGCATTCGAAGCCGGTCGCGACTTCTTTCGCGTCGTCTTTGAACCGCCGCAGGGAAGACATCTTGCCTTCGTAAATAATACGGCTTTCCCGCAGGAGCCGTACATTCGCGCCGCGGATGATCTTGCCGTCGATGACCGCCGAGCCGGCAATGACGCCAATCTTCGGTACGCTGAAGATCTGACGAACTTCGGCGCGTCCGAGAAATTTCTCGACTTTCTTTTTGTCGAGCAGACCGGCCATTGCCTTCTTCACGTCGTCAATCAGCTCGTAAATGATGCTATACGATTTGATCTCGACGTGTTCGGCTTCGGCTAGCTGCCTGGCCTTTGTTTCAGGACGGACGTTGAACCCGATGATAATCGCGTTGGACGCACTCGCCAGCAGGACATCGCTTTCGCTGACTCCGCCGGGCGCCGCGAAGATGACCTTTACTTTGACCTTTTCGGTCGAAGCTTTCTGCAAGGTGTCCCGAATCGCCTCGACCGAGCCAAAGACGTCGGCTTTAAGGACGATATTCAGTTCCTTGACATCACCGGATTGAATCTTCGAGAACAGGTCTTCGAGACTGACTTTGCCTTGAGCGCCGGGCACCTTTTCACGGGTTTTGTCGATGCGGTTTTGCGCGATCTGCCGGGCCGCGGTTTCGGTCTCGGTCACATTGAATTTCTCGCCAGCGTTGGGCACGCCCTCGAAGCCGAGGACTTCAACCGCGATTCCGGGGGAAGCGGTTTTGACGATGGCACCTTTGTCATCCATCATGGCCTTCACCTTGCCGGCAAAAGGGCCGGCAACGATCGGGTCGCCGACCTTCAACGTCCCTCGACTCACGAGCAGACTCACCACGGCTCCCCGTCCCCTTTCGAGACGGGTCTCGAGGACGGTCCCGGTCGCCCGAACAGCAGGGTTGGCTTTCAGGTCGAGCATTTCGGCCTGAAGGAGAATCGAATCCAGAAGCTTATCGATATTCGTTCTCTTCAATGCGGAAACCGGAACGAAAATGGTTTCACCGCCCCAGTCTTCGGCCAGCAGATTCAGCTCAGCCAAACCTTGCTTGATCTTCTCGGGATTCGCGCCTGGCTTGTCGATCTTGTTGATCGCGACGATGATTGGGACTTTCGCAGCCTGAGCATGGCTCAGGGCTTCGCGCGTTTGCGGCATGACTCCGTCATCCGCCGAAACGACGAGAATGACGATGTCCGTGACATTGGCGCCCCGGGCTCGCATGACGGTAAACGCCTCGTGGCCGGGGGTATCGATGAACGTGATCAGTTTGTCGTTCTTTTTAACGGTATACGCGCCGATGTGCTGGGTGATTCCGCCCGCTTCGCCGGCTGCCACATTCGCTTCCCGGATTGAATCCAGCAGGGTCGTCTTTCCGTGATCGACGTGGCCCATGATGGTGACGATCGGGGGCCGCGATTGCAGGTCTTCGGGCGTGTCCTGTTGATTCGTGTCCGTCAGCATCGCTTCCTCTTTGAAAGCGACGTTCTTCACTTCGTACTGGTATTCATTCGCGACGAGAGTGGCCGTGTCGAAATCAATGGATTGATTGATTGTCGCCATCTGGCCCATGCCCATCAACTTCCGGATCACGTCAGATGCCTTGACGCTCAACTGGTTCGCGAAATCCTGAACCGTGATGGAATCCTGCATTTCAACAACGCGCTTTTGCGCTTTCGCGGTGGTGATCTGGGTTTTCCTGATTTCTTTGCCCACGGGCACCTTCTTCTTCTTCGGAAGGAAGACCATCTCCTTCTTTCGATAATCCGCGAAGCGGACATCTTCCGGGCGGAGCTCGTGCTCTTTGCCGCCGCCGCGTTTTTTCGCGGCTTCTTCCTCGACCATCTGATCGAGGTTTTCCTTGGTCATCTTTATGATTCTGAAGCCGTCCTTATCCTGGGTCGAAGTACCCTTGACGGCCGGTTTCGGAGTCACGGGAGAAGGAGCTGGTTTGATCACCGGCCGTGGCGGCGGAGCCGTCACTTCGACGATCTTCAGAATGCTCCGACGAGGAGCGACCGGGCGCGGGGTAAGAACGATTGGCGCCCTGGTTTTCGCCGCGGGAGCCGTTGGTGCGGCGGGTTCAGCCGGTTTCGCGGCTGCTTGCTCGGGTGTCCCGGCAGTCTGAGCAGGTTCGGCTGTCGGTTCGCTCGGCTCGGGAACTCCGGCCGTTTGCTCGGCTTCTGGCGCTTCAGCTTCCAAAACGGCTGCTGATTCTTCGGCTTCCGGCTGTTGTTCGGCAGCGGCGGTCGCGACGGATTCGGGAGCGAACTGTGCTTCCGCGTGCTGCGCCTGATAAGTCTCGGCGCCCTCTTCGTGTTCAGTCTTGTGAGCGGTGGCCGGGGCGGTGGTGACCGTCTCGGTGGCACCATCAGCTTTCACCCGTCGGCGGATGATCGGAGCCGTTGCCTTTTTTTCGGCCGGCGTCGCTTCAGCGGCTGGAGCAGGAGCGCTCGGGTGCTCGGCTGCTTTTTTCCGAGTTCGTGGAGCCGCTTTCCTCGCGGGCTTCGCTCCTTCCGACTTGGACGCCTTCGGAGATAAGGAGGTGCGTGCCAGCTTCACTTCTTCGTTGCCCAGATCGCTCATGTGGCTCTTCACGTTGATGTTCAAGCCTTTGAGCTTCTCAAGCAAAGAAAGAGGGGAAAGGCCTAGTTCTTTTGCCAGCTCGTATACTTTAACTGATTCTTGCTCAGACATTACAGTCTCCCTATCCAAATCCTTAGCTCCCGGAATTGCCGTTGGAGCCGGAACTCGGCTTATCTTCTGAAATGATTTCGGCTCCGCCACCAGCTTGCCGCATCATCTCGCGTAGCCGCTCCTCAGCGAGGGCCTTTGCGTCTTTAACCGGTGCGGGGGCGGCCGTGAAGCTTCCCTTCGAGTCTTCGCCACCGGCAGTGACCGCCAAAATATCCCCGGCCTTCTCGACGACGGCGGCGGCTCGTTCCTTGAGTTTCGCGGCGAGTTCGGCCGAATCGTAGCCTGGCACTTTCTGCAGGTTCTCGATGGGTGCTTCGGCCACTTGGCGAAGGTTGAGATACCCGGCCTGGTAAATGGAATGTGCCATAGTTTCGTTGACCCCTTCAATATGTTGAAGGTTGAAAATGGCTTCGGCGGTCCTCTTCTGGAGTTTTGTCTTCGAAATGATGTCCAGTCTCCAGCCAGTCAGTTGCGCGGCTAGCCGCACGTTCTGACCTTTGCGGCCGATAGCCAAGGAAAGCTGATCGTCTTCGACCATGATTTCCATCGTTCGATTGCGCTCGTCGACGCGAACCGAAGAGATCTCGGCTGGCGAAAGCGCCGAGCGAACGAAAATGACCGGGTTGTCCGACCAGGGAATGATGTCGATCTTTTCGCCTTTGAGTTCCTGAATGACGTTCTGAACCCGGATACCTTTCATGCCGACGCAGGCGCCGACCGGGTCGACGTCACGGTCTTTGGAGGTGACGGCGATTTTGGATCGCGCTCCCGGCTCTCGGGCGCACAGCTTGATTTCAACGATACCTTCGCGAATTTCAGGAACTTCGACCTCGAACAGCTTCATGAGGTACTTGGGTGAAGTCCGGGTGAGGTAGAGTTGCGGGCCCCGGGTCGTGAGAACGACATCCGAGAGAAAAGCCTGAACGCGGTCACCGGGCTTGAACTGCTCGCCGGGAATGATCTCGGAGCGCGGCAGGAGAGCGTCGGTTTTGCCAAGGTCGATGACGAGATTGCCGCGTTCGATGCGGCGAGCGATGCCGGTGATGATCTCGCCCTTGCGATGAACGTATTCGTTGAAGATGATCTCGCGTTCGGCGTCGCGGACTTTTTGAAAGATGACCTGCTTGGCCGTCTGCGCGTCGATGCGTCCGAAATCAGGCGCTTCGACTCGTATACCCAGTTCATCGCCGACGACGGCTTCAGGGTCGAGCTTGTGCGCTTCCTCGATCGGGATTTCCTCGGCTTCGTCGAGCATTTCAGGTTCGCTCTCGACGACTTTCTTGAACTGGAACAAGTCGATTTCGCCCGTTTCGTTATTGTAATGAGCTTCGAGCACCGCGGTCGGGCCATATTTTTTCTGAGCCGCCATGAGCACGGCCTGCTCAAGGGCGCTGATGATGATTTCTTTCTTAATGCCGCGGTCTTTGCCGACGGACTCAATCACGCGGGACAGTTCGGACGCGTTCATAACTCGTTCTCTCTTTCTTCAGAACCGATGGAATCGGAAGCTCTCGGCGTCGAGTCGAGCTCAAACCTTGGTTCCAGATTCGCTTTGGATATGAGGGGAAGAGGAATAAAGATCTCTTCCACGCTGTTTGTGGAGAGTTCTGGTCCCGGCTTTCTGCCGGTTTTCGAACTCTCTTTCTTCGGGCGGCGGTTTTTCCCCTGTTCCGCTGTTCCTGAGGGAACGCCAAGGCGTACCTTGTCGTTCTTTAAACCCATCAGGACGCCCAAAAAATTCTTCTGTTTCGGGTTCCTTGCGCAATATTCCGGATTTTCCAGCTCTTCGGCGGTAAGGGGACGGAAAACATGGAGCCGCGCTTCTGTTCCCTGAAAACGTTCGTAATCGCGAGCTTTTCTGAGCGGGCGCTCGAGACCGGGTGAGGAAACTTCGAGCTCATAGGCGGCTTCGTGAAAAACCCGGTTCACTTCGGGATTGTTTTCGAGCGGTTCATCCAAGGCACGGCTGACCTTAACGCAATCTTCAACGCCAATGCGTTTGCCGGATTTCGCTGCCTCGGAATCTTCAGGAAAGTCGATGAACAGACGAAGGACTCGCTCCCGATGTGTTTGTGCCTCGAGATGGACCAGATCATATCCAAGCGGTTGAAGCCATGCTGCGATCAAATCGGTGAGATGTTTGGTTGCGGTCGGCTCAGTCATTCTGCTTCTAACTCACTCCTAAAGATTCCAAAAAACTGACCAATACGTTTTTGGGCAAAAAAAAAGCGGGCTGGGTGGCCCACTTTCGTGTGTGACCTTAAACTTAGTGGTTTTTGTTAGCATAATTTAAACTTGAAGCCAACAGTGTTTTCGAGCGATGCGTCGGGCTGGCACACGGCTTTCAAGTCCTGCTTGACAGTGCGATTCATGGCTGGTCCAATTGAAGAATGTTGCGGAAATTCCTCACCAAAACCCAAAAATATACGACTCGTTGTCGTACCTCAGAGACTGCCTTCCAGGTACTTGTGTTGCTGTGCGTTGTAGTTGGCTTTCTCGTCGCAGGTCGCACGGGCGCCACGACAACCGCGCCTCAGCGCTTGGTCGCGGTTTGGAACTCTCCCACCGGAAGCAAAGATCTCAAGAGCTGGGATGTGGCTGAACTCGGAAAATCTTTCAAGACGATTTCGACGCGAGAAAAAGATCCGAACGATGGAACCATCGTTCGTTGGGTCGGCGTTTCGCTTCAGGAGATCATCGACAAGGCGCTCGGTTCGCTTTCACCTGAACTCAAGGCTCAAGTGGACCTTGTGATTTTGAAAGGCGCGGATAAGGAAGCCTTGATTCCCCGCTCGCTCATAACGAAGTACCCGCTGCTCGTCGCCACCCGGCGCAATCAGTCGGATATCGGCGGTTTCCAAACCGTCGTGCCTTGGACATCAAAGACCAGGATTCTCGAGGAAAGTCTTCCGCTCGAGCGCTATTTCGTTCCACAGCTCAGCAAGATCGAGCTGGCCAACTACCGTGCGCGATATGGGTCGTTGTTTCTGAAACGCCGCACGGACCCTTCGGCAATGAGAGGCGAAAAGCTTTACGTTCAGAACTGCATCGCCTGCCACCCGGCAGCCCAGGGCTCCGGCCAGGGACTCGGCCCGATGAATTTCACGAGCGAAGCGAAAGTCCGTACCTTGGCTTCAACCGGTCATCCGGTGGTCAAAGGCATGCCCAAGCTGAGCGACCGCGACCAGCGGGCGCTGATGAGTTATCTGAGCGCATATCGGAATGAAAATCCCACGGCTGTTTCCGCCAGTGGCGGTGGCCAGGTGAGTTCGCGCTAAGCCTTGGCAGAGCGCATTTGTCGCGTCCGTAATTCTGGGTTATAACCTGTTCCCTATGCCAAATCCGAATTCGTCCGTTCGTGTCCGCTTTGCGCCCTCGCCGACCGGTTTTCTTCATATCGGCGGCGTTCGTACGGCTCTGTTCAACTGGCTTTACGCCCGTCACCATCACGGAAAGTTCCTGCTCCGAATCGAAGATACCGATCTTGAGCGATCCGAGCAGCGTTATACTCAGGACATTCTCGCGTCGATGAAATGGCTCGGGCTCACCTGGGACGAGGAGCCGATTTACCAAAGCCAGCGGCTCGAGGTGTACAAGGAAAAAGCCGAGGAACTGATCCGGCAAGGGCACGCTTACCGCTGTTACTGCACCGAGGCCGAAGTCGAGATCATGCGGGACCAGGCGATGAAAGAGGGCAAGAAGCCACAATATGATCGTCGTTGCCGCGAGCGCACGGAGCAGCCTTCGGGCAAGCCTTACGTGATCCGGGCGAAGATCCCGCTCGCGGGCTCCGTGGAATTTCACGACCTGATCCGGGGCGATATCAAATTCGAGAATGCCGATATCGATGATTTTGTCTTGATCCGTTCGAACGGCGCGCCGACTTACAACCTTTCGGTCGTGGTGGATGATGTTTTTTCGAGGATCACGCACATTATCCGGGGCGATGATCATATCAACAACACCCCGAAGCAGATGCACCTGTATCAATTTTTCGAGTACCCGGTTCCTCTGTTCGCGCATCTTCCGATGATTCTCGGGCCGGACAAAAAGAAGCTGTCGAAACGGCACGGGGCCGTTTCAGCGAACGCCTATCGGGCGGATGGTTACCTTCCCGAAGCGTTGCTGAATTTTCTCGCTCGCCTGGGGTGGAGCCACGGCGATCAGGAGGTTTTCTCGGTTCAGGAAATGATCGATTTCTTCTCGTTTGATCACGTTCAAAAGAGTTCCGCCGTTTTCAATATGGAAAAGCTCCTCTGGTTGAACGGAACGCATATCCGAAGCAATCAACCCGCGCGGCTTCTTTCCGTGATCGCGGAGGATTATTCCGATCATTTCACGCCCGAGGGCCTCGCGCGCGCCAAAACCCGGATGGGTGAACAGATCGTCGCCCTGATTCAGCCCAAGGTGAAGCTTGTAAAGGAAATCGCGGAACAGATGGTCCCTCTCGTGACTCCGGGAGCTGTTGAAGTCGATTCCACCGGTTTGAAATGGGGCAAAGACGGCAGCATGAAGACGGTGATCAAGGCCGCCGTCAAGCACGCGCTTGATGAATTCGGGAAGAAGATCGCGACCGCGCCGGTTCGCGATCGTTCCGGTGCGGATCAGTGCTGGGGACGTTCGGCTTCTCTCCAGGATGTGGGCGTGACCCACGCTGAAGTTGACGCGCTTTTGAGGCAGATCGGCGAGCAGCACGGCGTTAAGCTGGGGGATTTGGCGCAGCCGATCCGGCTCACCGTGACGGGGCGTCTGGTCAGTGCCGGACTCTTTGAATTACTGTCACTTCTGCCCTGGGATGTGGTCGAACCGCGGCTCCGGAAGGTCGAAACGTTGTAGTTCCCGCGCGGTGAGCAGCCGTTTTCCATTGGACAGGCCACATCGGGCTAAGCTATAAAAAAGCCGCTGTGCCGTAGCTTGGGGAATCGTCCAACGGTAGGACTCCAGACTCTGACTCTGGCTATCTAGGTTCGAATCCTAGTTCCCCAGCCATTCCACTTCAGATCCGCTTCGTATCCCTTCGTCAGACTTCGAACTCCGCTCCCGCAGCGTACCCAAACGTACGCTTTGGTCGCGTCGTCTCGTCTTCCTCGGTCTACTCGCGTCTCTTTGTGTCATTGCAGAGTGGTTGCGGCTGGGGGTACCGGGGGGCATGGAGGAGCCCGAGGTCATACTAGTTTCCCAACATTCAACTCAGATCCGCTGGTTCTGGTTCTTCACATAAATCGAAAAACGAGTCCTTGCCAATGTGGCGTACGTACCGCTTCGACAAATCTTCAATCGCGCCAATGCCGAGCGATAGCCATTGTTCATCGCTGCCTCGATAGCTCATTCGTTCGGCGACGTAAATTTCATCGCGCTTTTCTCTCAAGAACCGCATGACGGGCCTGTACTGCATGTTTCGCTTCAGGGAGTCGACATATTCCTTATGACGTTCAACGGCGGCCGCCTTTTGTAGCTTATTAAACTCCTCGACAGAAATATTGGACTGAGAGGCCATTTCTTCGACGAAGTCGTCCCACGTTCTTCCGGAGGAGCGAATGAGCGGTTCAAGCGCGCCTCTGGCGGAAAAAGAATCGGGATTAGAGATCTTGATCGCATCAAGTCCAAGAGGCTCGTAAATGATGATCGACCTTTCCTTGGTGATGACCCGATAATTTTTGAGGTGCCGATGGGACCTTACTTTGGTTTGCACGCATTCAAAATCTTCATCCGGAATTGCTGACGGGCTTGGTCGGCGCACGATGACTATTCCGTTTATGTCTTCGCACACTTCAAATCCATCGGGCACGGTGTTTAGGGCGCCTGCCGATTTCTTGCTTGCGAAATACTTAGGGTTTCCTAGCTTTGTTTTTCCCCCGTGCAGGTAATAGGTGTCGCCTCGGCGATTTGTGTACGTAAACATATTCCGAGGTGTGCTCATCTTGCCCTTCATGGTTTACTCTCGCTAGTTCAGTATCGACAGCGTTGTACTCAATTCCTTCGTCGTTTAATTCAGCGGAAAATTCACTGTCACACTCATTGCCTATCGTTTGGGTTTGTCTGTCACGGAGTACTCTGTTGCTATACAAAAACGTAATACCTTACCGGAAAAGGTTTGGCGCTATGCTTACAAAAAATTATAGCAAAGAAGCTGATCTGCGAATTTTTTTGTTAGATTCGAAGGTTGGATGATGATTTCTCCCGAGGTTCAGGCTCAGATTTTGACGCTCATTTGCGAGTGAGTCTTAGCGGTTGAAAATTTTGAGGAACCCGAGCGTAAGCCAAGCGGCCACGGCCATAAAGGGGAGTCCAATCCAAATAATCTTCATCAAGAAGCGCTGGTTGCTGACATATGGCCATTGGTTTTCCCGAAACGAGAAAATGACGCCCTTTTCGGACTTCCAATCCAGACTCCAAAACATTCCTGCGGAGAAATAGAGAATCGACGAAAGAATCAGATTTGACCACCATGTCGGCGGATAGAAGCCGTCGCGAAAATAGAGATAGATGTCGTACGACCAGCTTGCGGAGAACATCCAAACGAACAACGCGGGATACAAATTCTTCTTCGTATCGAGTCCTGCGAGTGCCCGATAAATCGTTCCGACTGCCCAGGGGCCTGTGAAATAGGCCAGGATCGACATAAACGATCCATCCACCCAGTCCCACGTTGGATCGGTCGTGTAAGGTCCAAGCAGGGTTACGCCGGCGCCGGAGATTAAAAACGTCACGACCTTCCAGGGTCGAAAAAGGAAGCCGTAATAGGAACGGTGAAAGAGAATCTGGGTGGATCGTGTATGGATGAGGAACGCCACGGCTGAAGCGGTGCCGATTGCCCATGCAAAGGTATAGATGACAAAGGCGGGTTCCATTCTTAAATGCTATCAGGGTTTGTGCTAACCTCGAATCATGAACTCAAGGATAAAAGGCGGTTTGGCAAAAGTAGGCGGGGGCTTAGTCAAGCTGACGATTGGTCTGGCCGTGTTTCTGGCTATCGGAATTGTTATGATCATCATCGGAGATAGGCGAAGCGCAGGGCAATCGGAGGCCCTTCGTGCGCGAATCACAGCCGAGATGTCCTGGGCCGATGTCGCGGCCCAAATCGAAGCTGAGCCAAATTGGCACATGATCAGTTTCGGATCGTCCTCGCTTGATTGTGGTTGGGTTTCGGGCGGAGGTGGACCGACGAGGAACCGTCCAGGTCACTATTCGTTAGTTGCTGACCATAAGCGTTCACCGATAAATAATCTTACTGATCCCGACGTCGTGGCTCGGGTAAAGCGATGCCATAAAGTCCTAGTAGCCTTTCATCCGAAGTTCTCATTTTCGAAGGTGGATTTCACCATTCTCTTTGACGCGAACGGAAATGTGATGTCGACGACCCAAACGCGGGTTTGGGATTAATCAGGCCTAATGGGGTGGCTGTCATATTATCAATATACAATTTAACTTGACGATGAGTTGCGTTTGGCGAAACACCGCAGTTCGATTTTGCCCTCAGCCTAATCACGACAGCTCCTCCGATCTCGACACCCGTCGTGCCCCCTGTTATCCTGAAATCGACCGATTCAGCCGGTTGATTGAGGGGCGAAAATGTCGGGTACCGACCTGCGGACAGGGTTTTCTTTATACTTGATCTCTCTCCTGTTTTCCTTTTCGGCGGATGCGAACGAAAACGTTTGGGCGATTAATGTTACCGGCGGCGCCTCGGTGGATAACACTTCAGAGGACTTCTATACGTCGAGCAAGGAAATGCATCAGTCTTATGAGCAGCTTGGTGTTCCTCGTAAGCAGATCTTGAACTTCTTTGGCCCGAAAAGAGGCCCACGCTGCTATACCCGCTCCACTGATCTTTTTAACAAAGATTTCAATTCGGCCATCGCCGCTTTTAAGCGAAATCCTAATGACTGCAAGCTCGCTGGAGAAGTCTTCAAATATGAGGAAAACGAGGAACCCTATACCAAGCCGCCCTACAAAGAAATCGTCTGTGATGGTGGAAAAAAAGAGGTGATTTTGCCTTTGGGCGAACTCGGCGGTGTTCCGGGTAGAAACGACTTCGCGGGACGCGCCACGAAGAAAGATTTCATGAATTCACTCGACAGGGTGATAAAAAGAGCGAAAAAAAGGAAGAGTTCGCAACCTCTTCATCTTCAACTGAACCTGGTGGATCACGGTTTCAAAGCTAACGACACCTGGTTAGTCTATCTGGGCGATCTGAAAGATTACATCACCGTTGATGACCTCAAACCATATCTCTCCAGATTGAAGAAAGCGGGTGTGAACGTTCATCTGCACGTATCCGCGTGCTTTAGCGGCGGATTCAATTCATTAACCGATGTGACTTCCTCTCTCGGCAACGAAGGAATGGTTTGTTCATCAGCGGACACGGACCCGGACACGGCGGCAGCCGGGAGTGGGGACGGGATCAAGTACGTTTTCTCCGCGAGTTATTTCAAACGTTTGGGAACCGATCAGTCCGCACTGAGGTCGTTTGCGTGCTCATTAGCGCGGGATTCGTGGAACAGGCCGCAAAGCTCTATGGATGTAATAGTCTCCGAGTGGGAAAAGAATCATAAAAAGCAACTTGGAACTTCTTGTCTGCCAAACGTCGGAATTACTGAAACTTCGGCTCAAATCCAAAAACTTTCTGATTCGCTTTATTCTGGCGATCAGCTCAGGCGAGATCTGCTCCAGGCTTATCAGCAGCACTTTGTTTCCGTCGTCGAGGCTTGTCATGAGGATCGCAAGAGTGAGGTGGCATACTCGGACCAGCTCGCTCAATGCGTGAAGCATCCGGACGCGAAGGTGCCCGAAAGTACTCAAGCCTGGCTCTATGATGCCTACGTGTACCCGAGAGCGGAATCTTATGACGTGGATACGATGCAGAGACATTTGAGATTCCTGAAGACGGCCGATTCGAATAGTCTGTTGATGTTCAAAAGGGCGTTTTGTTGCATGAGTTACAATCTCAAGACCGGAAAGAACCTGCCTTTATGCGGACAGTAGCCTTCTATCTTTGCACCCTTTGGATTTTGTTATCCGGGGTTTCGGACTCGGTTCGGGCGTTCATTTCGGTTGATCCCGGAGAATACGAAATTCCGGCGCTTGTTTACTCGAGTTCCGGGGAATTATTCGCCGTTGTGAATAAATTCAATCGTTCCAAGCTGAAGATCAAACTTTCGGGGGATCGCGCCAAAGCCGCTGCGGCGCAACTCCATGGAATGTCCGGACGGATGATCCGGATCCGCGTTCCTAAGATGATCGTAGGCAGTCTCGGGGAAGCCGAATTATTGAGAATATCGCCGCTTCAGAACGCCAAACCCATTCCGTTGCGTGTCGGGAATAACTTCGAGCCGATTCGCTAGAAGCGGTCTCAAGTGCTTTCGGGCTTCAATTTAACCAATCTCGCAATCATCTCGAACAGACGACGAGCTTCCAGCGGCTTGGCCAGATGTGCTTGAAAACCGCCTGAAAGCGCGTGCCGGGCATCGTCGGCACCCGCATATGCGGTGACAGCTATGGCGGGAGTAAGCCCACCCTGTGATGGCGACAGTGCCCTGATTCTCCGGACGAGACTGTACCCGTCTTCCTCTGGCATCGCGATATCACTCACCAACACATCGGGCTTAAACTGCTGCAGAAGTTCAAATCCCTCGCGAGCGGAGGAGGCGGCTTGGGTCTCCGCCCCCACGGACCGCAGCATTTCGGTGAAAACCCCTCGGGTGTTAAATTCATCATCCACAATCAGAACACGAATCCCGTCGAGGCGGATTTCATCGCTCATGCTCTTATCGGAATGGATTCGCGGTTCCGGGAGGGGGTGTTTTGATTTGAGTGGCAGAAGCACGGTAAAGGTGGCCCCTCGCTGGTCTCCCTGACTTTCGGCCCGGATGGTCCCGCCGTGCAATTCAACCAGATTTCTGACAATGGCGAGCCCTAAACCCAAACCGCCGTGCACTCTGATACTGGAACTGTCCTCCTGGCTAAAGCGATTGAAAATCTCAGGCAGAAACTCTGGGTCGATCCCCTTGCCCGAGTCCACCACTTGAATCATCGCTTGAGCATGTTCGTCCTTTTTTCCCTTGTGCTTCTCGAGCTTGATGAAAACCTTGGACCCGGGCGCCGAAAATTTTACCGCATTGGTCAGAAGGTTCCAAAAAACTTGCTGAAGACGTACCGGATCAGCCATGACTGTCCCAATAGTGGAATCAAAAGCGGTTTCAATTTGAATGGATTTCAGTTCGGCAGTGGACCTGACCGCCTCGATGGCCCCGTGGATGAGGGTGCTTGGATTGACTTCCCGAAGCTCAAGGGAGAGTTTCCCCGCGATAATTCGAGAGACATCCAAAAGGTCATTGATGAGCTGCGCCTGAATTTTCCCGCTTTCTTCGATTATCTTGATCCCTTTGTTGACTTTTTCTGAGTCAAGCTTTCCCTTGCCGATCATTTCGGCCCAGGACAGGATCGAGGTGAGCGGCGTACGAAGCTCATGAGAGAGCGTCGCGAGGAACATGTCCTTGCCTCGATTTGCCTTGTCAGCCTCTTCTCTGGCCGCTTTGACCTCTTTAAGACCCTGTTTAAGAACATCGATATCTACCAAGGCCAAAACGGCGCCATCGATCCTGCTGTCGATCGTTCTATATGGCCTGACTTGGAGGCGAAACCACCGGCCCTGACGATCTTGAACTTCGACTTCTTTGGATTCAATCGTCTCCAGGACTTCTGAAACCAATTGATCCAGGTCGAGGGTGATCCCCGGAGAAGAGAAATTGAGCTTAAGGTCCCCGATGGGACGACCCACATCGGTCGGAATCAAGTTCAACACGCGACCTGCCAGGGGGGTGAAACGACGAATCCGGTGATCATTGTCCAACATGAGGATCGGGATCTCGACACTGCCCAGGAGATTGAGCAAATCATTGCTGAGCTGGACTTGTTCCACGCTGCGGCTTTGCAGCTCGTCGTTGACGGTCGTGAGTTCTTCGTTACTGCTTTGTAGTTCTTCTTTGGCGGTCTCTAATTCTTCATTTGTGCTCTGGAGTTCCTCATTGGCGGACTGAAGCTCCTCATTCGCCGTGGTCAAGTCCTCCTGGGTGGCTTCATATCTTTCAATGAGCGCGCGTTGGTATTCTTGATTGGACGTCAGCTCTTGTTCGAGTTCGGCAAGGTGAGGATCCGATGAGCGTCCTGACCGTTTTTTGGCGGCCTCTTTGTTGCGTCCACGAGTAACCCCACTACTCTTTGGTTCTTCTGCCTCGGCCGCATTTTCAAAAAGAACGTAATAGTAGCGTTCTTTGGAGGCAGATGAAGGCTTAACCGGGATGATTTTCAGGTTAAAAGTCACGACGCGGCGTCCGTCCTTGAAGCGAAGTCCTTCTTTTCTGGCGGGAGCGTTCTGTTTCTTGGCCGCTTGAATCAGCGCTCTCAGGTCAGGCGTGAAATCCGGGCGAGCCATCTTCAAAAGATGATAGCTGGCCGCTCCAGCAGCGGGCTCGATAAACGGAACCGTGCGCCCTCGAAACTGCAGGATCTCCATTTCTTCATTGATGAGGACACCGGGATATTCCGCTTGCAGGGCGAGATCCGCTAATTTTTGCGCATCCATCGCGGGCCGAGCAAAGCTGCGCGGTTTTATGGTCTCTTGCTTCCCTGGTACATAGGTGCTGGCGGGGAATTGAAGAGACAGCGCGATCGGCGCGTTTTTTCTCGCGTAGATTTTATTTTGTTTATCGACCAGTGAGAACAAATTCGAAAAACCACCGATGGTTTCGGATCGCCCCAACCAGAGAAAACCCTGAGGGCAGAGCGCATAGTGAAAAATCGGGATCACTTGCTTTTGCAACGCTGCAGTGAAGTAGATCAGGAGATTGCGGCAAGAGATGAGATCAATCTTTACAAACGGCGGATCGACCGTGACGTCATGCCGTGAGAAGAGGCAAATATCCCGAATTGACTTGCTGACCTTGTAATTTCCGGCGTCTGTCCTTGTGAAAAAGCGATTCAGTCGCTCCGGGGAAACCTCGCGGCTGATGCTTTCGGAGTATTCGCCGACTCTGGCCTTTTGGATCGCGGATTCGCTGATGTCGGAAGCGAAAATCTGAACAGGCGTAGTAGAGCTCCGGTCTCCCAGATATTCGAGGAGCAAGATCGCGAGCGAGTAAACTTCTTCTCCCGTCGAGCAAGCCGGAATCCAGATTCGAATGGGGGAGCCAGGCGGCCGGTCTTTCAGTAGCTTCGGAAATATTTTTCGGGTAACCGCTTCAAAAGCGTCGGGATCGCGAAAAAAGCCCGTCACATGAATGAGGATGTCGGCGTAGAGCGCCTTAACCTCGTCCGGGTTTTTGGTAAGGAACTTGGCGTAGCTGTCGAGGGTGTCCATTTTATGCAGCACCATCCGCCGTTCGAGACGTCGCTGGAGGGTGTTGGACTTGTAGTAAGTGAAATCGACGTGGCAGTGGTTTCGCAGGAGAAGCAGGATCTGGCTGAGGCCATCTTTAGGTAGCTGCGCTAGTTCGGGTTCATACTGATGGCGGCCGATCCGCGCTAATTCCTTGGCGATTTTTTGCGGCGAGAGCGTGAGATTTACCACGCCCGAGGCAATCGCGCTTTTGGGCATATCCTCGAATCTCGCAGACTCCGGAGACTGAGCAAAAGTTATTCCCCCTTCGCCTTGGATGACGCCCAATCCCTCAGTACCGTCTGATCCACTGCCCGAGAGGATGACTCCAACCGCAAGATGTTTTTGATCTTCGGCCAACGAGCGAAAAAAGAAGTCGATGGCTTTTTGAGAACCGCGAGTCTCGATACGGGGCAGGAGCTTCAAAACTCCATGTAGGATGCCCATGCTGAAGTTGGGCGGGATGACATAGACGTGGTTAGGCTCCGCACTCATCCCATCTTTGACTTCGACGACCGGCATTCGAGTGATGCGTGACAGAATATCGGCCGACATGCTTTCGTGATGAGGCGCAAGGTGCTGGATGAGCACGAAAGCCATGCCGGTATCAGTGGAAAGAGCCGAGAGGAACTGCTTGAAGGCTTCCAGACCGCCCGCAGACGCACCCACGCCCACAATCGGGAAACGGCTCGCCCAAAGAGGTCTTCGAATTTGATTAACAGGCCGCTGGCCGACTTTTTTGCGAAGCTTCACGTTACCCCGATCTAACGATCGAGTTTGGATGCCGTACGTGGAGCGACCGTTTAAGTGCTTTTGACTCCCTAGCTTATGACCCATCTCCTGAACACATGCAAGTAATGTTACGGGGCCCTAAAGTTATTGCGGGAGGAGATGGTCTTTATTGCGCCGCATTTCTCTTGGTAGGGTAGGCGCGTTCCTCGTTTCGCCCCAAGAAGGCCATCGAAAGTCTTCTTGACGAGGTCGGGCGAACTCCGCGATGTTGGTCGTCGAATGAACGAAGCAACGACTGGTTCCGCGCTCGCATGGATTCTCTTCAATCTCTTTGTGCTGGCAATGCTGGCGCTCGATCTAGGCGTCTTCCATAAGAAGGCGCACGAGGTGAAATTTAAGGAAGCCCTGACTTGGAGCGGAGTTTGGATCGGACTCGCCCTCCTTTTCAACTTGGGCCTCTACTTCTCTTCCGGTAAGGGGCCTGCGCTTGAGTTTTTGACGGGCTACATGATCGAGAAGTCACTTAGCGTGGACAATATCTTTGTCTTCCTCATGATCTTCTCTTATTTTCGCATTCCAGCGATTCACCAACACAAGATCCTTTTTTGGGGAATCCTGGGCGCGCTTCTCATGCGCGCCATCTTCATTTTCGCTGGAATCGCCTTGATTGAAAAGTTTCATTGGATCATTTATGTCTTTGGTTCGTTTCTCATCCTGACCGGTTTCAAGATGGCCTTCAAGCATGAGGCGAAATTTCGACCCGAAGGCAACTTTGTTCTCCGCCTGATCACTCAATGGGTTCCCGTCGGCGGGGATTGCAAGAGCGGCCGTTTCTTTACCTTCGAGAATGGCAAACGCGTAGCAACCCCTCTTTTGGTCGCGCTCTTATTCATAGAGGTTTCAGACCTTATCTTCGCGGTTGATTCAATCCCAGCGATTCTGGCCATCACCTCAGACCCATTCATCGTCTATACTTCAAATGTATTTGCCATCTTAGGACTGAGGTCCCTATATTTCGCGGTCGCCCGGTTTGCGGTGCTTTTCGAGTATCTCCATTACGGCCTGGGCGCGATTCTCGTCTTCGTCGGTACCAAGATGGTCCTGGTGGATACCTATAAAGTCCCGACTCCAATAGCGCTTGGGATCATTGCGGGGATTCTCGGCATCTCGATCATTCTGTCCATTCGGAAGAAGAGGAGGGAACGCCGCTATACAGGTACTCGAGATCCTTCGGCGTAAGCATCCTCGCCAATTTTAGCGAGCCCACGGTTCTCCGGAGTTGTTCGAGGGTAATGGGTCCTACGGTCAAGAAGTCCGTCCTGGGATGTGCAAGCGCGTACGCGTTGATCATCTGGTCGATCGTGTAAGTGGTGCCGTGCTTTGCATTGAACTCGCCCGTAAATTTTACAACTCTTTTCCATCTCGCTTCATTGGCTTTCGTGAAAATGGCGCGGAAAACATTTTGCCAGTAAGCATCACCCTCATCGTATTTCTTTTTCGCGGCCTTCTTCGTGTTTTCCCAGCGTGGCTCTGGCTTATCCAGAATACTGAAACCGCCGAGCGGAGAATAAGGCGAGAGCTTGATTCCTTTCTGAAAGTTCGGGTCCATCATTTCCTGATGAGTCACTTGGATGCCGCCCGCGTGAATGCTCCTTGAGCTCATCTCGAAGAGCGAAAAGTAGGGACTGTTGAAAGCTGGTTTCGCCAGTGCTGGATTTTCTCCCGCCAGGTCGATCGATTCATTCACGCGATCTGTTTTCCAATTTGACCAACCCAGCATCCAATACTTCCCTGAGATTTCGGGAGCACTGAGGGCTTCCATGAGATTTCGGACCGGAGTTTGTTCGCGTTCGAGCGGTTGAAAGCCCACGAAATCCCCGTCGTCCCGGTGCATGAGATAAATCGTGATATCTTCGTTGAGCTGCGAAGAGGAATTCGTGATCTCTTCGAGGACCCGCTGCTTGATCTGCTCGCCGCTACCGTAGAGGCGGCTTGCGTAAGTCCCTGGGGGCACATTGTTCAGACTGGTTGTGGGGCTCGTAAGAACGCCTAAGCGTTGCAGTTCTTCCTGCAGACGCTCGGAGTGCGTGCCCGGTGCAAGGTGCTTTGCGTAGTACAAATCGAAAGGGAAACCGCCTTTCGAGAGCGCGTAAAGCTTTCTATCCGGATTCAGATCCGCGCTCGCGTAAAAGTTGTTTTTGAGGACCAGATCCCGCCTGCTCGCGCGCCAGCGCCCCAGTCTGTTCTCAACCGAACCGACGTAGATCGGGGCCGTGTCGAAGAGGTTGATGCCCAACCGTGCCGATTCGTCGAGAATTTTGTAAACTTCCTCATCGTTTTTTTCAGGCTCACCGTCGTAGGTCCAGTCTGATTGCTTAAGGTGGTCGGTGCCCATGATGAGGCGTGAGAACTTTTTACAGGAGTTTTCGCGATTGCAAATCTCCACGTATTCCATCGCGTGGAGGGTGGAGCTTGCGAAAGTGCTCAGGGCAAATGCGCTGAAGAGTAATGAAATTGACCACCCAGTCATGACGCATTGCATATAATAGTCGGCTGTTGTCGTCTATTTCAAAGTCGCACATCGCAAGCCTTGGAATTGCTTGATAATGTTATATGCAATTCTCTGACGGGCGCCCTGAAGAGCCGTTGCTTTCCGGCACCGAACTGCCCGATAATCAAGCCGATGAACTTACCGCAACGACTTTTTCAAAAAGTTCCGCCAGAGAAGGCCGCGCGACTTGTAAAAGGCTACAGTTTGGCTCTTTTGTATTTAACTGCTTTTCTGAAGCTCTTTAAGAAAACGTGGAATTCACTGGTATCCCGCTACCGTCAAAAGAGATCCGTCTCGCCTTGCGGGTTGGTCGACCATAAACAAAGGCCGCATGTTTGTCCCTGGTGGTTAGGCTATCTCCTGATCAGCCCGATTCGGAGGTGGTTTCAGAAGCCGGAGAAGATTCTCGAGCCCCACTTGAACAAGGGAATGACGGTTCTTGATCTCGGCTGCGGGATGGGTTTTTTTACTTTGGAGATGGCCCGCATCGTCGGGCCCGGGGGAAGAATCATCGCGGCTGATCTGCAGCCAAAAATGCTTTCGGGATTAAAGCGGCGTGCCGCCAAAGCCGGGTTGCTGGAGAGAATTGATCTTGTGCAGACGTCCGAAAATTCTCTCGCGCTCTCGAAATATGCGAGACAAGTTGATTTCGTGCTCGCCATGGCGGTGGTCCACGAAGTCCCGTCAGCGAAACACCTTTTCGAGGAACTGCACGCGGCGCTGAAACCGGCCGCGAGGGTTCTCGTGGCCGAGCCGGCGGGTCACGTGAAAGAGACTGAATTCGGGGCCTCCGTTCGTGCTGCCGAGGAGGCTGGTTTTCAAGTCGTTCATCGGCCGGGGGTTGCCAGGTCGCGATCGGTTTTGCTCGAAAGGATTCAGGTCGTTTAACAAATCGCCTCGGCTTCTACCCCAAAGAATGGTTCAATTAGTACTGTAGCCCCCCAATCATACAGAGGACGAACATGCCGATTCTGGGAGCCGCAGTCGGAGCCTTATTCGCGATCATGAACTTTGGCATTATGTACCTTCCCCTTGGCGCGGCCATTGGGCTTTTGGTCGGCGTCACTGTTCGCTTGCACTTCAGAATGAAGGACAACGAGACGACTTTTTTATTGGAATTGATGAAGCTTCAAAACCGGGTCGCTGACCTGGAACGCCAGATGAAATTCTTTGCAGGCAAGGAAGCGCCGGTTCCAGACCCGCTGAAAAAGGCAGAGCCGATTCCTGAGCGGGCTTCCGAAACTATTTCGGAGCAGGTTCAAGAGAAAGTTCCGGAAGATTTTGCGGAGCATCTTTCGAAGCAGGTCTCGGAGAGCCCTCCAGAGGAAATCCGTACCTCGGTATCAGTGCGAAACCTTATCGTTCAATACTTCACGACCGGGAACACCATCGCGAAAATCGGGGCTGTGCTTCTTTTTTTCGGAGTCGCTTTTCTTCTGAAATACGTAAGCGATCAAGGCCACTTCCCCATAGAAATGCGTCTCCTGGCGACCGCCTTCGGTGCCGCAATTTTGTTCGCCCTCGGCTGGAAACTCCGGGACCGGAAAGGTCCGTTCGGGCTTCTCTTGCAGGGCTGTGGAGTAGGGATCTTCTACCTGACTGTTTTCGCGGCGTACCGTCTTTATGACCTCCTGCCGGCACCCTTGGCTTTCGCGTTCCTGGTTTCGGCGGTCATTCTTTCCTCCGTCCTTGCGGTTCTGCAGGACTCCCGTGTGCTCGCGGTCTTTGGCGTGACTGGAGGGTTTCTCGCGCCTGTTCTCGCATCGACCGGCAGCGGGAGCCACGTCATGCTGTTCGGTTACTACGCTATTTTGAATTTAGGCATTCTCGGGATGGCGTGGTTTCGGTCATGGCGGGATCTGAATCTGGTCGGTTTTGTTTTTACCTTCGTAATTGGCTCGTTTTGGGGAAATAGATATTACGTACCGGAATTCTTCGGTTCCACGGAGCCTTTCCTGATTTTCTTCTTTCTGCTCTACTTCTCCGTGGCCCTTCTTTTTGCCGGAAGAAAACGAAATCCAGAGGCGTTGGCGATCGACAGCGCGCTCGTATTCGGTGTACCGATCGCGGCTTTCGTCCTTCAGAGCGGACTCGTGAAAAACACCACTTACGGACTGGCCTGGAGCGCCGTTGCGCTGGCCGCGTTCTATCTAGTCGCGGCACGCGTTCTTTTCAACCGAATGAGTGAATCGCTGAGACTCCTCGTCGAAGCCTTCCTCTCGATCGGGGTCTGTTTTTTGACCTTGGCCGTCCCATTCGCATTTGACGGAAAATGGACCGCCGCTGTCTGGGCGCTCGAAGGTGCGGCGCTCCTGTGGAGCGGTGTCAGGCAGAACCGGGTCCTGGCGCGTTGGGGCGGGATGGCTTTGCAGCTGATGGCCGGATTGGCGTTTCTTTTTGCTGAACATCGGCCGCCGATGCTCTTTCCGGTTTTGAACGCGTTTTACATGGGGACGTTGGTGCTGTCTTTGTCCAATTTTCTTGTTGGATTCTTTCTACACCGCGCGAGCCTGGCCCAATTGAGGAGTTGGGAAAAGGACCTCATCCCGCTCTTCGTCGTGATCGGTACGGCATGGTGCTTCGGAGGAGCGGCGATCGAGCTCAGGCAGGCTGTTCCGAGCGGCGCCGTCGTGATCCATGCCTACGTTTTCTTTCTTGGCGCCTCTTTGTCTCTCTTTCGCTTTTTGTCGCGAAAACTGGATTGGGAAATGCTTGGAGAAGTCTGCAGGATGATGATTCCGTTTCTGGCTGTTCTGATGGTCGCTCTTCTTTTCAAGAAGTCGCATCCCTCGGCGAATATCGGAGCTCTTGCCTGGCCGGTCGCATTTTTGAGTCACTATCTGGGACTTCGCGACCGAGAGACGCGATGGGGAAAGCAGTTTTCCGGAATTGAGCATTACGCGGGTTTTTGGCTTCTGGTTTTTCTGGCGACTTGGGAAGTGCACTCTCTTGGAACCCGGTATTTGGAGGGAGCGAGGGTCTGGGCTGACGTCACTTTGGGTATGGTCCCCGCGCTTTTCGCTTTGATCGTGATCCGGTGGAAGGAGACCGGACCCTGGCCTGTCGGGCCGAACCGCGGCTCGTATCTTGGAGTGGCGACAATTCCTCTCCTGGTTTGGGCCATGGGGTGGATGATGTACTTAAATTTCACGAACCCTGGGTATACCGGTTTCATCACATATCTGCCGATTTTGAATCCGATCGACCTGACGCAACTCGTCCTTCTTCTTGTTCTCGGATTTTGGGGAGTTTGGTACCGCGAGACGAAGAAAGCGCAGTCCACATTTGCGTTTTTCGTCGGGGTTTCCGCTTTTGTGTGGGTCACGGCGGTGCTGACCCGCACGCTTCATCACTGGGCGGACCTGCCTTGGGATTTCCAAACGCTTTTTGAATCGAATCTCGTGCAGACTTCGCTTTCAATTTTCTGGAGCAGTATTGCGCTCGGACTCATGATTCTGGCTACCGGACGCAAGTGGCGGATACTTTGGATCACCGGAGCCGCTCTTCTCGGAATCGTCGTTCTGAAGTTGTTTTTGATCGACCTCTCCGGAAGGGGGACTCTGGAACGAGTGATCTCGTTTATCGGGACGGGGCTGCTGTTGCTCGTCATCGGATATTTCGCCCCAATTCCGCCTTCCGATTCCATGGAAAAGAAACAGCTCATCACTGAGGGTCAATGAAGATGAAATTCTTTCTGATTTGCCTGATTTCAATCGCGACCATCCATGCCCGCGTTTCGCTTGCCGCTCCGGCGGTGAGGAGTCTTACCGTCGAGGATTTCGCTTACGCGATCGAGATCGAAACGGCACCGCCCGGGCCGGTATATCAGGTGAACCTTTCGGATGACGTCTACGGTGTCGCAAAAAAGGATTTTCGCGATATCCGGGTATTTAACGCTAGCGGAGAAGTGGTCCCGTTTACGCTGCAATACCAGACATACGAAGACCGGCAGTCCTCGATGTCCCGTCCCGTGGTGCTCTTCCCGATACAGGGGGCTCCGGAGGAAGCTGGTGCGCAGAACGTTGTCCAGGTCGCCGAGGATGCCCATGGCAAGGTTGTCCAGGTGCGTTTCTCGGGGCAACGCGAAGGTACGCGCAGAGAAGTTTCGGCTTATCTGCTCGACCTCAGGACTGAAGAACAGATTTTGACAAGTCTTCAGATCCAATGGTCTCCGGCCGATCGAAATCGGGTGCTCGCGGTGACGGTCGAGGCCAGCGACGACTTGAAATCCTGGAGGACGGTTTCGAGCGGAGCCGTGCTCGCGAAACTGGCATTTCAGGGCGAAACACTGGAACAGAAAAAAATAGAACTCCCCGGAGTGCGGAGCAAGTACTTGAAAATAACGGCCGAGGGCGGCATTTCGTTCGGTCTCGAGTCGGTGTCGGGGGAGTTTGTTTCGCAACAGAGATTGGATTCCGTGAAGCGGTCGATGAAGGTCCCTGGAAGAATCAGGCTGCCCGAAGAGGGCGCCGCCGGAGGGCGGACCACCGCGGAAAATGAATTTGTATACGACACGAATTCAGTGGCCCCTATGGATTCCGTGAAGGTTAACTTGCCAGAGCCGAACATGTTTGTTCGATTTCATCTCGCGTCCAGCGGCGCCGAGAAGGGTCCCTGGGTGGATCGGACTTCGGGGACCGCGTACCAGCTGATTTTGGATGGCAAGGAATTGGCTTCCGCGGCGATTCCACTCAATCAGCCGATCCCGGACCGGTATTGGCTTCTCAAAGTGGAGGGCAAGGGGATCAATCTTCGCGATCGAATTCCTCAGCTGGAATTGCGTTATGTTCCGCATCAGCTCCTTTTCTTGGCGCGCGGAAGTGCTCCGTTTCGCCTGGCTTATGGCAGCGCGATCGCCGAAGGCCTGGATTTCGGTTTCGAGACGCTTCTGGAAAGTCTGAGAGTGGCTCGGAGCGGTCAGGCTGTTGTTCTCCAAGCCAGTCAGCTGGTCGGAGAGCGAAAGGAGCTGGGAGGTCCGGCGCGGCTGAAGGCGCCGCCCGAAGAGAAACCCGTTCCCTGGAAGCAGTTCGGCTTGTGGGGAGTATTGGGAATCTTTGTGCTGCTCATTGCCGCAATGGCTTGGCGTCTCTTTCGTGATCTCTCGGTCAAAAGCCCCTAAAGCGACAGCCCCGCTGCATAGCCCGAAGCCCAGGCCCAGTGGAGATTGTAGCCGCCGAGCCAGCCGGTCACGTCGACCACTTCCCCGATGAAAAAGAGGCCCGGAACTTTTTTGCACTCCATGGTCTTCGACGAGAGTTCGTCCGTGTCGACGCCTCCCCGAGTCACTTCAGCCTTGTCGTAGCCCACCGTTCCCGTGGGCGTGATCTCCCATTCATGAAGCTTTCGACAAAAGTTTTCCAGAGTTTTTTCCGAAACCTGGGGCAGCGGAACCGGTGACGAAAAATCAGTTTGCGACAGGCGCTCGGCCAAGCGGGTGGGCAGAAGTTCGGCGAGAAGATTCTTCACGGTTCCGCGGTTTCCTACTTTTTTCTTTCGGATGAACCACTCGAAAGTATTGTGCATGGGCAGAAAATCGATGAAGAGAGGGTCCCCGGGGCGCCAGTAGAGCGAAGCCTGGAGCGCGGCGGGGCCGCTCAAGCCCTGATGGGTGAAAAGAAGTGCTTCGCGGAAGGATACCCCCCGGCAGGTTACTCCGCAATCGAGCGAGATGCCGGTGAGCTCCCGGAAGCCCGTAGTCGCGGGATTGAGCGTGAAGCCGTCCAGGGCGGGCGCGAGTTCGACAATCCTCAACCCGAACTGTCTCGCGATTTCATAACCGAATCCCGTGGCGCCGATTTTCGGGATCGATAACCCACCCGTTGCGATGCACAGCGAGGCGGAGCTGAATTCTCCCTTGTTCGTGGTGAGATGAAAGCGCGCCGAGGGTCCCGGCGAGTGAACGAGCTTTTCGACCTCACAGGAAAGTTCAAAACGTGCTCCGACTTGATCGCATTCGTCTTTGAGCATTGTGACAATGTCCTGTGCCGAATTTTTGCAGAATAGTTGGCCCTTGCTTTTATCGACAAAAGGAATGCCGTGCTTTTTGAGCATGTCCACGAAACTTTCAGCCGGAAAGCGCGAGAGCGCTGACTTGCAGAAATGAGGATTGTTCGAAAGGTACTGAGCGGCACTTGCCCCCGAGTTCGTGAAATTGCAGCGGCCTCCGCCCGAAATTCTGATCTTGCTTCCGACCTGTGCCGCATGATCCAGCAACAAAATGCTTCGTCCCCGCGCGCCGGCGTGGATCGCGCACATCATTCCGGAGGCCCCGGCACCGATGATGATGACGTCGTAGTGGTTCATGTGTTTCAGTCTCCGACTCGCCGCGCGATAAAGGGAGCGCTTCTCCTGTTTGCTTTGGGGCAATATTGTCCTGATAGTGCTTGAATGCAAGCTTCTCGAAGCAGCGAGTCGCGGTGGTGATCCGCGGCATAGTTGTTCTGCGTTGTCCTGCCGCCCGGTTAAGTTTATAGTTCCCGAATGACTTCGCCGAATTCGAATTCCCAGCAGACACAGCAGACCCTGCAGAAGGGTCCTCCGACTGACGTTCCGTCCATCCTTCGTCAGGTGAAGAGGCCCGAAAAGGCCCTGGTGACGGCCGGGATGCCGTACGCGAATGGCCCCTTGCACATCGGGCATCTCGCCGGCTCCAATCTGCCCGCCGACATTTACGCCCGCTGGCTTGGCCTTTTGATCGGTCGAGAGAACGTGCTCTTCGTGAACGGAACAGACGATCACGGTTCGACGAGCGAGGTCGCGGCGCTTCAGGCAGGCGTGCCGATCCGGGAATTCATCGATCAAATCCATGATCGGCAGAAGGAAACGTTGAAACGGTATTCGATCGGGATCGATACTTACACGGGGACCTCCCGACCCGAGTGTTTTCCCGCTCATAAAGAACTCGCGCAGGAATTCATCCGAAGGCTTTACAAAAACGGAATGCTCGAAAAGCGCACGAGCCAGCAGTGGTATGACCCGAAGTTGAATCGCTTCTTGCCCGATCGCTATGTCAAAGGCCGTTGCCCGAACCCGAATTGCGACAACGAGGGCGCGTACAGCGATGAATGCGATCGCTGCGGCTCGCAGTACGAGCCGAGTCAGCTCATTCATCCGCGAAGCGCGATCAGTGACGCTGTTCCCGTGATGCGCGATACCGTCCACTGGTGGCTCGATATGTGGAAAGTCTCGGAAGTCCTGCGCCAATGGATTCAGGGCAAAGAGAATCAGTGGCGCAAGCCGGTGATCGCCGAAGTGCTCGGGACCGTTCTGCCCTCCATTCGCTTCGATTCCGTTCACGAGCCCGCCTACAAAGATCTCAAAGCTTCTCTTCCCAAACACAAGCCTCGTTACGCGCCCGGCAAGAAGCTCGTCCTTCAGTTCGAGACGAAGGACGACCTGGCGAAGGGCCGCGCCGTGCTCGAAAAGAACGGAATCGCGTGCGTCCTCGTCGATAGCTGGGCTCATCGTTCGATCACCCGCGACGTGGCATGGGGAATCCCGCTTCCGACCGATCTCGATCCTGAAATGGAAGGAAAGACTCTTTACGTTTGGCCTGACTCGCTCATCGCGCCGATCTCGTTCACCAAAGTCGCGTTAAATGAAAAGGGCGCCGACCCGGCTCGGTATGCCGAGTTCTGGTGTAATCCGAATGCACGTGTCTATCAGTTCCTTGGCCAGGACAACGTCTTCTTCTACGTCCTCATGCAGGGCGCGATGTGGCTCGGCACTCAGGACGACCCTTTGCGCCTGCCTCGGGCGGGCGAGTTCCAGATGACGGAAATCTTCGGGTGCTTTCATCTCATGGTGAACGGCGAGAAGATGAGCAAGTCGCGGGGGAACTTTTTCACCGGCGATCAGCTTCTCGACGAAAAGGGCTATTCCGCGGATCAGATTCGTTACTTTCTGGCGACCTTGAGTTTACCCGAGAAGGCTTCGAACTTCGATGTCGCGGGATTGGATGAACGGAATAAATTCCTCGCGGGCCCGATGAACGCCGCTTTCGAGAAACCCATCTCGGCTGTTCATTCAAAATTCGCGGGGCATGTCCCTGAAGGCGTGCTGCTGGACAAGGTGGCGAGTGAGACGCTTCAGATCGTCCGTCGTTATGTGAAGTCGATGGATCGCGGCGATTATTCGAATCTTCTGGGAGCCATTGAGAATTATGCGCGGTTGATTAACAGCCTCTTCACGCAATACAAGCCGCATGATGATCGGCACCCGGAAGAAGGGCGGCGAAACGCGCTTTATTCCTGTTTCTATGTTCTCAAGAACATCATGATCATGCTCTATCCGTTCGTGCCGGAAACGATGGACCGGCTACGCGAGTCTTTACGGCTCCCGTCCAGTGTCTTCAGGATCGACGAGCTTGGAACCCCTATTTCAACCGGGCACGAGATCGGGCCGAAGCAGCAGTTTTTTCCGCGTGTCGCCGGAGCGGAGCCTGGCGCGGATAGCTGAGCGGAGAAATCTGAGGATCGTGGCACACTGGCTTTTTGTTTCGGTTCTTTCGGCTCTGGCGCTCTTCGAACTCCCGGCGTTCGGAAGAGAACCCGTTATCGGGATCTTCGGCGATTTGCATGGGGACGAGGCGGCGGCGACCGCGGTTTTCGAACGCTTTCGAAAAGCGGGAGTCACGCACGTCATCGGAACCGGTGATTTTCTCAAGTATCAGGGTCTCGAAACACCGGCATTGCTGGATCGCATTCTTTCGAGGATCAGTTCGATAACGAAGATTCCGAAAGAAAACATTTTCCTTATGCCGGGCAACTGGGAACGCTTTGGTATGCGAAAACATCATGGTATTAAAGATTGGGCGCTCCCGATCCTGGAGCGACATGGGAAGCTGGTGACCCGTGATTATGATTCGTATGGATACGTCAAAATAGGATCTCAGAAGATCATGGTCAGTCATTTCCCCCAGCATCCCATTTCCCCTTTTCTCCTGCCGCCGCCTGAATTTCGTAAAAGTCACCCTGGACAGGCATCCCTTCTCGGGACGATGCAGCGGAAGATCTACCCCGATCCGGACGTTTCGTTCGAGATCATTGCTCACACGCATCGATCGGGCGCCTACGTTGATTCTGAGACCGGCAAGCTCGTCGTGAATTCAGGCACGCTCGATCGCAAAGCGAAGACTCCTCTTGAGCCGCGGAGTTTCATGATTTACGACGCGAACGAACGATCCTTGAGATGGTTTGATCTCGATAAGAAAACATTCTTCAAGCGATTACGGTTGGTTGAAATCGGCGTTACGCGTTGTGTTAGGCGCGCCCTGAAAGGAATTACCCCTGATTGACTCAGGGCACGCCTGATCGCGACAAAAATTCTCCGCGCTGGTAATATCCGAGGAAAGGGGGCCCGGTGCAAAGATCCGTTTTTCTCGCGATCGTCCTGGCGAGCGTTCCGCCGGCGTTGTCATTCGCCGACAATGTCGAAACCGTCTCTTCGCGCGTTCGAAAATTCATGAACTCGGATTGCGAGCGCGAAGAAACCTGTTCTCTGCGGTCCTTTTCGGTTCGCGACGACGTGTACGTCGTTCATCTTCCTGAAGGATCAAAGTCTTTCGGAACCCGAATGTTTGCCTCTTACGAGACGCGCCGGCCCGAAGATCTTGAACAGTACGGAATCGCGCAGTTCATTCGAGGTTGCCAATTCTCATCGAGCCGAAACGCTCTCGGCATCGTTGAGAAAAATCTGGACATCACGCGGCCGTTTTATGGCGCGACGATCGTGTTTCGACACCCCGAGTGGGTCATCGATGGTCTGAACCGGGACCCGATCGACTGGGGCTATGAGAGTCGTCCCGATATGCGGCATTTCCATTACCGGTGGAATTCAATACCCGGATCTTTTGAAAAGGCAACGGCGCGATACTTCGGTAAGGAACGTCCGACCCGCCCTGAGCTCTATGTCAGGGATTTGCCGGGAACGTCCTTTCATTTGCCCGAGTACGACTCAGCGAAGAATATTTCGTTGCGCTTCCGAACTTGTATTTATAAAGAACGCGATGTGCCGCGTGATGTACCGGCCGAGCAGCTCGGCTTCGCAAAGCCGATTCAGTGTTTTGAATGGGCGAGCTCGTTTGTCTTTAACCACGAAACCGGGAGTTTTGAATCGCCTAAAGCGATTGATCCGATTTGCCTCTGACTTCGAGTGCCCGTTTTTTGAGTTGCGCGAACATGCTGGCGGTCGCTCCGAAGTCCCGGATGTGAATGCCCGGCTTCATTCGGGGGCCGTGAAAGTCGCTTCCGCCTGAAGTGCATTTCTCATGCTCCAGGGCGAGTTTCTCGTATAAAACGCGGTCTTCAGGAGTGTGTGAATGGTGGTTGATCTCGACGCCGTCCAGTCCGGCCGCGAAAAGTAACCGGACGAGATCCGGTTGAAGATATCTGCCGGGATGGGCAAGGATCGCGAGACCTCGCGATTCGTGAATGGTCGTGATGATGACTTCGGGAGAAAATTTGAATTTCTGGATATAGCCGGGCCTGCCGGGATCGAGGTAGCGGTCAAACGCGTCTTCGACGTCCTGGACGAGTCCCTTGCGGACCAGGGCCGCCGCGATATGGGCTCTTCCCGGGGATTTTGTTTTGCGGGTCTCAGCCAGAACCTCTTCGTCGAGGAGGTCGACGCCGGCCGCGCGCAATTTTGCCGTTATCGCAAGCACCCGTTCGGGGCGCCTTCTTCTGATCTGCTCGACGAGCCGGGAAACGGCCGACTCCGCCGAAGGGTCAATGAACAAGCCCAGGATATGGAGTTCGGTCTCGCCCGCGTAGGCCGTGAGCTCGCAACCCGGAACAACCTCGATTCCGCGTTCCTGTCCCCGTTTCAGCGCTGCCTGAATTCCCGAAACCGTGTCGTGATCGGTGATCGCCATCGCCGCAAGCCCGGCCTCCTTGGCGGCGTCGACGAGCGAGTCGGGATTGAGTTCGCCATCCGAAGCGGTGCTGTGAAGGTGAAGGTCGGCGACAAATTCGTGGGCTTGGTTCATGTCAGTAAAGAAGGTACTTTGCCCGAATGCGTTTAAAATTATCCAGATTGTTCTGCCAGCGAAGGACGATTTGCTCGGGGGTGAGCTTTCGGCTGGTGAGCAGATTCCAGATGTCGCGGTCGCCCACTTCGACCTTAAAACCGGACGTTGCGGTGAACTGCCGAGGGTGGGTTTCGTAGAAAGCCTGGATCAAGTTCAGACCGGCGAGAACGGAATCGAGTTGGTCACGATCCGTGATCGAAGCCGCGACGCCGTGGCAAAGCTGATCTTTGTAGGGGTGGTAAAGCGCGGTCGGAATAAAAGAGATCGCCTCGAAACGAATGCCCGGGATGTTTCTTTTCGCGAGATTATCAAGAAGCTTCGCTGAGTTGATATAGGGCGCTCCATAGATTTCGAAAGGGCGGCTCGTGCCGCGACCGACTGATAGCGAGGTGGTCTCGGCGACCCCGAGTCCCGGATAAAAAATCGCGCCGTTCAGGGTCTTCATATTGGGCGAGGGGTTTGCCCAGGGAAGTCCGGTTTGGTCGAAAAGAAGGTTTCGTGTCCATCGTTGCATCGGAACGACCTCCAGCTCACAGCCGATGCCGAAGTGGTCGTTGAACATCCGCGCCAGTTCCCCGATGGTCATGCCATGACGGGTGGCGATCGGGAAAATGCAGGTAATCCCGGCACAAAAGTCGGTGGTGGGAATCGCCCCTTCGACTTTTTCGCCGCCGATCGGGTTCGGACGATCGAGTACTACGAATTTTTTTCCGTTTTCCTTTGCAGCCCGCATGGCGAGCGCCATGGTCCCGATGTAGGTGTAGAACCGGGTGCCGATATCCTGGATGTCAAAAACGAGGATATCAATGCCTTGGAGCATCTCGGGCGTCGGCTTCAGGGTCTTCCCGTAAAGGCTGTAGATCGGGAGCCCCGTTTTTTCATCCTTGCCGTTATCCACGGTTTCGTCTGCCGTGCCGCGGATCCCGTGTTCAGGGCTGAAAAGCGCGACCAGCGAGAAGGACTTTTCACTGAAAAGGACATCGATATCGCTGACGCCTCCTCGCGTGCGCCCCGTGTGATTGGTGATCAAGCCGACGCGCTTGCCCGCGAGGACGTCGAAATGGCGCTCTTTGAGGACGTCAATTCCAGGCAAGACATCAGCTCGTCCGGACCTGACTTCCGCATGCAGAGTCACGATCGTGAGCAGAAATGCGAGCGGGAGTGTTCTGAACAACATCATGGGCGCAAGTATCCACCTGTGTTGCCGCTTTTGCAATATGGCGCTGTGCAAAAAAGCTGTTTAGCTCCTGTTATTGCATCATGGCGGGGTGAGCGGGGCGTGGAACAAGTCGGGCATCCGGTTTTTCGGCGGAAGTAGGCGCAGCTCCGATTGTTTTGGCTTTTTTGTCATTTATGACCGGGGTTGTCGGGTTCGCCTCCTGGCGCACTCTGTTTGCGGTGCAGAGTTCGTGGAGTTTGATAGTCCGCATGGCCGCAAGAGTCGCCGCATCGGCTTGCCGGCCCTTTGCATCGGCCGCGGCAGACTCATTTTCCATCCTTTGGCGAATCTGGAACCACCATTCCGCGAGATCGGCCTCAGGTTCCTTGAGCTGGGTGTAGTAACGCAGCTTTCTTTGAGCCAGAGTGTAAGCTTTCGCCAGCTCTTCATCCGCGCAAATCGCGCGATTGGTTTCGAGCTGAACGTCTGAATCGGAGGCTTGTGCGGCCGGAGCGGTCAGCACCGTCAGAAAAGAACAACTAATCATTGAAATCGCGGAAATCGCGGAAATCGCGGAAATCGCGGAAATCGCGGAAATCGCGGCAGCGGTGATTACGCGTACTCTCATGAGGCCTCCCTCTCTTCATGCTTTCACATTACAGCCGGCAATTCAAATACCGCCCTGATTTGCGGGAGTTGCTTGGATTCGTGAGGGAATTTGGGTGCTTGCCCCAGTGCAGGCTGCGGTTTTCTGCCGGAATTGGCTGGAAAAGGAGCAGGCCGAAATCGGGAAAGTCTGCTATAGTTGCCATTCCGATGCTTTTCTACACACAACTTAAACGCGAGTTCACGAGAGCCAGCTGGAAGCGCGGTCAGCTCTATTTTCGTGAAGAGCGAGTCAGCGAAGTCAAGCTGAACGGCGATGTTATCACCGCGAAAGTTCAGGGAACTGACCCGAAAGCCTATGAGACGGCTATCGTGACGGCCAGGGGTACGATTGCGAATTCAAAATGCTCCTGTCCCGCCCATCGCGTCTATGAAACGCATTGCAAGCACGTCGCTGCTTTAGCGATCTGGACCGTCGAGCGTGGAAGTCTGCTTCGGGCGGGCGTGACCAGCGGGAACCTGGGCGTCGCACCAGGCGAGAACGAAATCGTGCTGAAGGATCCAAGGGCGATTGCGGACGTCCGCCTTCGCAAGCTCATCATGGCTCATCCGGTTCTGACCCGCGCGAGCTTCATCATACGTCGCGATCTGATGGCCGGTTCGGTCGAGGGCAAGGACCTCACCGGGCATCCGTTTTCGATTCCCATCACGCTGGTCGAGGCCGCGGCTCTTTTGGAGTACGCGCAGACCCCGGATGAGGAAGAGGTCCGTAAACAGCGGCTTTCGGGCGAGGCCGTTCTCTTTGTCCGAGGGATTTTTCAGAGTAAGGTGTTTTCGGCTATTTCGGCGGAATCGGCGATTCGCTACCGCGATCCGGAGACAAAGACGATTCAGGTGATTACGTTGAGCTATCTCTTGAAGCAGTCCGAGCCGGGACTTTGGAAGACGAATCAGGGGCTTCTCCTTGAACTCCCGCCGGCGGCGCTCGTTTCGGACGAGGACGTCAGCTTCATCCAGCAGATGAACCAGACCAAGGTGATCTACCAGGGACAAGCGGCTCTGGACAATTTGGCGAAATTGCTGACCCATCGAAACCGCGATCAGATCGTCTTCGATCACGCTGTCTGCGTGGAAGTCGACTCTGTTCCGCTTCGGCTCGTCTCGTTGAATATCGGTCGAAAGGTCGAAAAAAGCCGGATTCTTACCTTCGAGTTCGCGAACGGGAATGTCCGGCTGAATTCAGCCGAGCTCGAGGAGCTTGCGAAATATGGCCGCTTGAGTGCTCATTACGCCTGGGTCGGCGACCGGATTTACCGGCTTTCGACATCCCTGACCCAGCTTCAGCAGTATGCGAACCGGAGCGGTGTTGCCGCGAAAGAAGATGACGAGAAGCCGGAACAGGCCGGAAGGGCCAGCGCTTTCGGCGCACTTCACGATGATGCGACGAATCCGCTCCATCCGCTCGCGGCTTATCGGTTGAGTCTCGAGCTCGGCGTCGAAAACTTTCAGGTGGATGCTGACTGGGAGGAGTTTCAGGAATGGCGCAAGGTTTTCGAGAAGAACCGGACGCCGCCTCTCCCGCAAGCGCGCTACGGCTTCAGGCTCAGGGGCTATCAGGAGAATGGCCTGAAATGGTTATGGAGTCTCTATCATCGCGGGCTTTCGGCCCTGCTCGCCGATGAAATGGGTTTGGGCAAAACCCATCAGGTACTCGCGCTGCTCACGACGTTGTACAAAGCCAAAAGGGCTTCGCCCAAACAGCCGTCCATCGTTGTTGCGCCGACGTCCGTCATAGCGGCCTGGGTGCAAAAGTTGAATAAGTACGACACAGGGCTTAAATGGCATGTCTTTCATGGAAGTGGCCGCAGTCTTCCGCATTCCGGAGTCGATCTCGTACTCACGACGTACGGCATTCTTCATCGCGAACCGGGGCTCCGTGATCGTGATTGGCATGTCGTAATTCTCGACGAAGCTCAGATGATCAAAAATTCGAGCACGATCAGCGCCCGTGCCTCGCGAAGCCTGAAGAGCAAGTTTCGGATCGCGATGACCGGAACCCCGATCGAGAATCAGTCGACGGATCTCTGGTCGATTATGGAATTCCTTCTTCCGGGTTATCTCGGGTCCTTGCCTCGTTTCAAACGGCTCTATGGCTGGGGACGGGAGATGCCGCCCGAAGCACAGGCCGCGGCTCTGAGGCGGATGGTTTCGCCATTTCTCCTGAGACGTACCAAGGCGCAGGTGCTTACCGAACTTCCGGAAAAGACCGAGGAGATCGTTGAATGTGAAATGACCGCCCTGCAGAAGAAGATCTATCGTTCTTATCTCAACAGCGCTGACGCGACCCGGATCAGGGAGAATCTTTCGACGGGCGGCAAGGTTGATTACGCCAATGTGCTCGCGCTGCTTACGCGCTTGAAGCAGGTTTGCGACCATCCGAAACTTCCGCAGCTCACATCGGGGGAGCTGAAGCTGAAGAAAGGCCTGTCGCCCCTGGATACGGGGAAGTGGGAAGCATTCCAGGAACTCCTTAACGAAGCGCTGGGTTCGCAGTTGAAAATCGTCGTTTTCACGCAGTATCTCGGGATGATTGATCTGATTTCCCGTTACCTTAAAAGCGAAGGGATCGGCCACACTGAATTGCGGGGGGATACCCCTGACCGCACTTCGCGGCTGGAGCAATTTGCGTCGGATCCGGAGTGCAAGGTGTTCTTGTGCAGTCTGCTCGCCGGTGGACTGGGTATCGACTTGACTGCCGCGAGCGTTTGTATTCACTTCGACCGGTGGTGGAATCCGGCGAAAGAAAATCAGGCGACCGACCGGTTGCACAGGATCGGTCAAACGCGCGGTGTTCAGGTTTTTAAACTCCAGATCCCGGAGTCCGTCGAAGAACGGATTGCGAGCATCATTCAATCCAAACTCGCGCTTTCCGGCGCTTTGATCGAAGAGTCCTCGCTCGGGCTCAAGTCCTTCTCACGAAAAGAGCTGCTCAAGCTGCTCGCGCCGCCGGATCAGGATTAGGGACTCGTCGTATTCACGACGATGAGATCTCCGAAGCGGCTTTTCAATTCTTCCAGACGTACGACCTGTGCTTCAATTTCGGCATCAAGCGCGGCGACGTAGTTGGCGTAGTATTCCTGCTTCTGCCGATCTCCGTTTCGGGTCACGATCGCGAGATTTCTTCGGGCAAGCGGGCGGTATTCCGAGACATTCAGATTGTAATCGCGAACCGTGGAGTTGTAATCGGAGACAACCAGATTAATAAAATTAGTCGTCAGGGATTTTCGGTAAAGGCCATCAGCGAGCGTGTTCAGGATAAATTCAGACAGCTTGTCTTCGTCCACAACGTCTCCGTAATCGGTAAAAAAAATTTCCAGGCTGTCTGAATACGGAAGTCGGGTCATCGCCTTGAGGCGCTTCAGCGCCCGGTACTGGGTGGAATACGCTTCCAGTTCCCCGCCGGGCATCCGGATCACTTTCGCGAGGTAGTCTTCAAGGTCCTTGAAGTCCAGCGGATCCTGCCGGGCGTTAAAAAGGGAATAGCCGCGATAATGAGCGAGTTCATGGATGAGTGTCGCGTAAGAGTCGAGCAGCGTGCGGTCCGGGTTGATGCAGATGGTGAGTTCGGTCAGGATTTTCAGAATCGCCCGCGTCGGAGTTCTCGTTTCGGCCGTCTCGTAACCGCGGCTGACTTTATCCTTGAGTTCCGGATTCTCTTCGATCGCCTGCTCCCAGTTCCTGGAAGGTTCAGCGCTCAAGGTGGAAGTGCTCGTTCTGAATTCCCCGACCTGGACTTCCGGACAGAGTTTGACGATTGTGATGAGCTCGTCCGGGCTCGCCGTATTTAAGCGCGCCGCGGCTGTCTGTACCAGTTCGTAAGCGTCGGGGTCCTCTTTCGCGATATCCAAGAGCCTTTTGAAGGTCGCGGTCGTGAGCTCTTCTCCGGGGTTGAGCCAGCGCTCGAAAAACGGCGAATGGGTTAAGGTGAACGCTGACTGAGCGGCGAAAAGGAGCAGTGCGAAAACCGGAAAAAAGAATTTCAGTTTCATGACACCACCTTCGTTGTTCTACCTGATCTAAAAAGCTCCGGCAGCGGATGCTTCGGTTCCCGGTATGGGCGCGACGCTTTGGACCGGTGGTACTTTAACTCCGTCCTGGTTGAACGATCTCAAATCATTCGTCTGAGCAATGACCCGGTCCAGTTCACTGATGGCCCTGAGCTTCTCGGCGGCCTCTTTGGCTTTCAGGACTGCGGTCACTTCGTGCTCATGGTCGTTGCCTTCTTCCGCTCCATTTCGCGGTGCTGCACGGGCCAGAAGTTTGTCGATAATCTTGGACGTTATCTTCAAGCACTCCGCGCCCGCTCGTGATCGGGTGGTTTTGATCAGGATTTCGCCATTTTTGTAAAGGATCTTGGGAGGTTCATTGTCTTTCGTGACGCGAATGGAGACCCAGGCGATTTCAGATTTCCTACTCGCGTAACTCGGCGAGTCCTCGAGTTCCCGCAGCTGTGCTGTGAAACATCGGATTTCATCGCCGCTCATGACGGAAGGGATTTGGCGAAGGCTCGCGGAGATTCCCCGGACATAGCCGAATATGAATGGTCCATCATTCCCGGCACTCGAAGCACCTTCGGCGGTGGAGGGCATCCCCAAGGCGGAAGCGATCGCGATGATAATCAAATACGGTTTCATAACCCGGTCCTCATGGACCAGAAAAGCAATTTGAATGCCGCAAATTCGAGGTGTTTATGCTGTGAGTTCCGGCTGTGTCTCGGGTGACACAGCCGGAGTCAGAGTACGGGTGTTTATGAAGTATACAGGTTTCGCATTACTCCGGATCGCGCTTAGAACCCATGAAAAAGGGCTGAATTGTTCCGGTATCTTCGTCCAGTCCTTGTCGGAAGTTCCCTCCCGTGCCGCCCCGGGATTCCGCCGCCTTGCTTTTTGTCGGCGCTTTTTCTGAGGCAACGGATCGAAGTACCGGATGGCCATCCGGATAGAGTTGCGTGGGTTCGGCGTCGAGTTTGAACGCGACCACTTGTCCGGAAAGCCCGTTATTCGAGACGATGATCTTGTCGTAATCCAGCGCGCTCGGGTCTCGATAAGTTTTGAAGCCATCCTGCAAGTCGATGCCGAGTATGGCGCGCCGGATGAGCGGCTTCCGGGAAGCATCGTCGAAACGATAGCTGAGCACCATCACTGGTTTCTTTTTGTTCGTTTTGTCGAGCTTCAGGCCGAGGCCTTTCAGACTGCCGGCGGGGTATACGTGAACTTCGAGATTGCCCTCCCACTCGATGACGTTCACCCGCTTTCCTGAGGCGCCTTTGCCGTCCAGCCGGTCGTAATCACGATCGGATTCCGCGTTGGCAGATCCGTCGATTGGTCGCCAGTCATCGGAAGCCGAAGCTGAAAACAGCGTTAAGGACGCGACGAGCAGCACGTAAACGAAACGGTTCATCAGGGACTCCTGTTCAAGTCAGTCGAACCCTCCGTGTTCGAGAATATTTTTCAGAAGCTTCTATTTTGAAACGGGTTCGGGCGCGGCGGAATGAGTCTTTTCTGACACCGCTGAAATTGTTTCTGGTGCGCGGCGTTACCCCCCGTCGCTGCGTCGGGCTTCCGTCGAGTTTCATGGTGAAGATCAGCCGATTTCAGCTAGAGTAAGGCGCATGAAAAGCAAGCTCGTTATTCGTGCTATTTCGGGCGCTCTCTTGGTCCTTGCGATAGGACTTGGAATTTCCGCGCGGGTCGTGAAGTCCGGGGCGGCGCCGGAAAACCCGCTCGCCGCAGCCCTTCAGGGTAAGAAATGTGACCTCTTTGACGATTCACAAGGCATTCCTCACATCAGGGGAGAGTCGGAGAGTGTCGCGCTTTCCTGTCTGGGTTATATCCACGCGCGTGACCGGCTCTTTGAAATGGATTTTTTTCGCCGTACGGTTCAGGGTCGCAAGGCGGAAGTCTTCGGAAAAGACGAGATCCGCTCGGACTTTCAGATGAGGCTTCTGGGCCTTTATTCTCATGCAACCCGGATTTTCAGGGAGATGCCCGGTCCGGAGCAGACGCGACTTTGGGCCTATGCCCATGGCGTGAATACATTCCTGAAGAGCGCATCGAAGCGCGCCCCTTCGTACCCTGCTTATGAATTCGAGAAATTCAGGTATGTTCCCGAAACCTGGATTCCGGAAGACACGATTGCTTTGATTCTTCTGCAGTCTTTTGATCAGACGAAGCGAAGTTTCTTCAGCAAGCTCGAGGAAGATCGCTACAAGGAGTTTTATCCCGCACGCGCCGCCGGGTATTTCGATTCCGATGGGCTTCCGTGGGATACGGCGATTCTGAAAAGTGGTGAGTATTTGCAGGCGCCCGTGCCCCTCCCTCAGAGCACGAAATCCGCCGTGAACCGCGGCAGTGCGTTTCCGGATATTCGGGCGCCACGGATCGGTAAACTCGGTAAACTCGATGAACTCGAGTTTCTGAATAGCGGAATCGGCCTGGGCAGCAATAATTGGGTGGTCAATTCCGCGCGCAGCAGGACGGGGCGCGCATGGCTTGCCAATGATCCCCATCTCAAACTTCAGTATCCGCCACTCTGGCATTGGGTGCATGTCGAAGGTGGAACGTTGAACGTGATTGGCGCGGCGATGCCGGGGCTGCCCTTCATCGTGAGCGGCGCGAATAACAAGATCAGCTGGGGTCTCACAAACGCGTATCTTGACGTCGGGTATGTTGCTTATATCGACACAGCCGACCTGAAGCCGCTCGAAACAACCCGTCCTTTGATCTGGTTCAAATGGTGGAAGCTGAAGCTGCCGTTTTTTTTCAAAACGTTTCAGCGAACCGATCGGGGCCAGCCGGTTCTTCCGCTTTCCGCGCCCGAGGGAAAAGCGGTCGTCCTCAACTGGGTCGGGCTCAGCCTTCACGCCAAGGACATGGGCGACACCATTCGCGGACTTTTCGAACTCATGGCGTCTGAATCGGCGTCGAAGGCCGACCGGGCGCTCGCCGCGGCGCGGGTACCGACGTGGAATTTTGTTTTCGCCGATTCTGAGGGAAAGATCGGGTATCGTGCCGTTGGCCGTATTCCGAAGGTCGAAACGTCTCCTCGCCTTGGTGTGGTTGAGAGAAAACTCATGGACTGGCAGAAAGAGCTTTCCGGCGTGCCGGACCTGTCTACCGAAGAGATGCCGCATGTTTTTAATCCGAAACGCGGTTATATTGCGACTGCGAACAATCGGCAGTGGCCGCCCGAGGCCCGCTTTACGGGTGGGAGGGGATACCGGTCCGGCTTCCGTGCCTTTCGGATCGAGGAACTTCTCAAGAAAACGCCCCGTCACGATCTCGCTTCCATGAAAAGAATCCAATGCGACGTTCAGGCCGTTGATGCGAGATTTCTCATCCCCGAAATGCTTCAAGCACTTTCAGAAAATTTTCGGCGAAAAGAGCCGGAGGCTGTTGAGCTTTTACGGAGCTGGGATTTCGAGGCCACGCTCGAGTGTCGAGCCTGTGCGCTTTCAAGGCGCTGGCTTGACCGGGTTCTCGGCGCGGCGCAGACAAATGAAAACGGTCTTTATCGAGCACTGCGGGAATCCAAGGGGAGTAAAGAACACCACGCAATCACGGAGGTGATTCAAGCTGAGTGGGTTCCAGCGGTTCTGGATGTGAAAGGTTTTCCGTCATGGGGAGAGGTGCATAGAAACCGCTTCGCTCACATCGTGGGATCGGGAGCTTTTTTCGGTGAGGAATCTCTTCCAACACCGGGCGATGATGAATCGGTCAATCCGGGGAGTTCAGATTGGGAGCAGGATGCCTTGGGGCGAGGTTATTTTGAGCATTCGGCGGGAGCATCACAGAGGCTCATCGTGGAGCTTACCGATCCTCCGACGGTCTATGCGGTGCTTCCGGGCCCGAATCGCGACGTACCCACGCGTAATCTCCATGAGGAGGGCAGTCCGTGGGAGAAATGGCGCGATTGTCAGTTTGAGCGGCGCTGGTTTCCCCTTGATTGGAAAGCGGTGCGGCTGAATTCAATTGAACTTTGATTCAGGTGCTTGCGCAGGGTGGTGTTTCACCCGTCTTCGCTGAACAACAGGAACTCGCGCAGGGCGGATGTTTCGATTCCGACTTTGCCGCGGTTTTCTTATAGTCCGTGCTGTACCAGCCCGATCCTTTGAGTGAGAACGACGCCAAGCTCATCAGCTTCTTGAGCGGCCCCTGGCAAGAAGGGCAGGTTGACATCGGTTCGTCGGAAAACTTCTGCATGAATTCATGATGTGAATGGCAGGACTGACATTCGTATTCGTACAAAGGCATATGAGGCACTTTCATAGTCAATTCAAAGAAAAAGGGCAACGGGGTTTCCGTTGCCCTTTCTTATTGAGAGTTCTTTTTCTCGCTCGGTCTATTCTTGCGAGAAATTGCCTGTGGCTTCAACTCCTTGCGAGGTCATAGGCACGGAGTTGACTTCGGACCTGGGACGCGGCCGAGGAGCTGGCCTCGGCTCAGGTCTCGGAACCGGCTGCGGACGTGGCTCAGGTCTCGGAACCGGCTGCGGACGTGGCTCAGGTCTCGGAACCGGCTGCGGCCTCGGCTCAGGTCTCGGAACCGGCTGCGGCCTCGGCTCAGGTCTCGGAACCGGCTGCGGCCT